>JACCDX011543008.1_pt1 | contig 15952 bp, 13 predicted proteins | sample 7449681 | NCBI WGS metagenome assembly JACCDX01 (sample SAMN15323450, study PRJNA562643) | freshwater metagenome | isolation source: river surface water | place: USA:Blue River Watershed | collected 2017-08-18 | reverse complement strand
TGGTTCAATTAGTGGCACCAATTGCTGGTTATATTAGTAAGGTAAATATCAATAGAGGTAAATATGTTACTCCATCGGATATCTTATTAGAAATTATCAATCCAAATGATATCCATGCGGCTATCACTATTTATGAAAAAGATATTGCAAATTTTAAGGTAGGCAATAAGGGGACTGTAACCTTAACACAGGATCCTTCAAAAAAATATCCGGTTTCAGTTTTAGCTGTTGCACATAATATCAATGAAGATAAAACAGGTTTATTGCATTGTCACTTTGAGAAAATACCAGCAAATGTATTACCAGGGATGTTTTTAACAGCGGATATTATTGTTGAAACAAAAGATGCAGTATTAATACCAATCGCTTCGGTGCAAAGATTTCAAGGCAAGGATTATATTTTTGTACAATCTGCAGAAAATACATTTGAGGCAATTGAGATTCAAGTAAGTCAATCCAATGAAACTTTTGTAACTGTTACTAATGCAGATTCGAATACATGGATAGGGAAACAAATTGTTGTAAAAAATGCCTTTAGCCTATTAGGCAAATTGATGAATAAGTCTGAATAAATAAGTTATTGCTCAAAATAGCTGATACTGCCACCTATCCAGGTGGCAGTATCATTATAACTCACTCCAATCATGGGGCCTTTGCTGATTCTTGTTAAATTATTGGTGGCAACATAACGACCTAACTGTTTATCCCAGAAATAAAATAACCTTATTTCTGCTTTAGAGGGACCAGAAGCTGTTTCAATCACAGCTGCATAAGTTACTTTCTTTTGTAGGATCCAATTTTCAGGATCATTGATTGCATGGATGGAATCGATGGTTGGATTGAGCATGACACCTTGACCTCCAAAAGAAAATAAAGGTTTACATATATATTCAGCTAAATTCAATGCAGTGCCTAATTGTTTTTCTTTCCAATCGGATAATAAAAATGCATCTGGAATAAATGAATGACTTAGTAGGGGTAGTATAAATTTACTAATCCTAAAAAAATGATTTGGATGATTGACCCATTCTATATTTTCTGCTTGTTCAAATAATTTGAATTGTTGCATAAATATGGGGGCTTGTTGCATCAATTCATCATACACCACACGATTGTAGATACGTTCAATCTTATATTCAATTCCATTTTTTTGATAGAAAAGACCTTTGTCTTTTAAGTAAATTTCTGAAAGGCAAACTATAGGCACATTCAACCATGCTTCGGTCAATAGTAGGTCAAGTCTGGTCTTTTGTTCATAAGGTTTGATCTCTAATAAAATGGTATGTTTAGCTTGATCTCCTAGTACCATTGATTTGAAAAATTCAAGATAGGTTTGTTGGTTGTACCCATTCAAAAATGGAGCAAAACCTTTTGGCATATCATAAGCCATTTCCAATGCTTGAGCTTGTAATAGTTCAAAAGCAAATAAAGAAGGGAATCCTTGTAATTCAATCAACTGAGGCTGGATTTGTCCATCTTGCCCTTCTGCCATTGCAAAATCAATCACAATACATTCAGGCAGGGCAGCTTCATTAGGAATATGCAATCCTTTTGGTAGGGCACCTGTGGTTTTTAATGGGAAGGTAGGCGCTGTAATGAATTGACATATGTATTCGCCTACTTCCAATAATTGCGATTTAAAATTTCGATCTATAAAAACAGGGGTTTCCGCAATTCTAAAGGGGATGCTATCTTTAAATGGTGCATTTAAAATAGCAAGGTATTGTTGATACTTAGCTTCAGTAAATTGATCGTTGAATGCTGCTCTAATTGCTGGAATCATACAGGCAACATTTGGTTCAAAAAGTTGGGAATAAAATTGCTACATGTATGTTTAATTTTGGAATCGTCTTCTAAAGAAAGGATGATTTGATTCCACTTGTCTTCACTAAAGTCTTCGAATACAGCAGACTTAATGACCTCTGAATGAAAATAGGTAGTTAGTCTTTCTTTTGTCGCTTCTGGATGAAACTGAACACCAATCATTGTATCACTAAAAGCAACCCCCATTAAGGCTCTTTCATAAGGAAGTTGAGGCCTTATTTTTTCTAATGCGATGATGGTTGCCCCCATAGATTCAATTTTTTCATCATTGGGTTCAGTAATCTGATACAAGCGACTCTCTAAGGCAAAAAATGGATCTGGCAATTGATCAAAAATGGCATGATCCGCAGTTGGATGGATAGGAAGAATACCAAGCTGCTTTGATTTTCTTAAACCAACTTTTCCAATGTCAAAATGCCTACAGGCTAATTGAAAACTGTGGCAGATTAATAGGACTGGTTTTTTTTGCGCATACATTTGGTCTAGCCAATTGCAATAAGCAATATCCCATGGTTCTTTTTGTGTATCAATAGGAGAGCCAGGACCACCAGATGATAGGTATAAATCAAAACCATCATCAGGTAATGCATTTTGTACACGAACATCAAAAACAGTCGTAATGATTGTTAGGGATTGTTTTTTACCCCAATCCTCAATAATGTCCATAATACAATCCATCCCTACATTAGCACTGCCATCATATAGGTCTAATATAGCAATATGAAGAGGACTGGCTTGCGACATTATAAATAATTCAAATTGGTTTTTGGACTCAATTGCAATAAGGTTTCATACATTAACTGTATGGTATCAACGATATCTTTTTTATGAATCATTTCTACCGTAGTATGCATATACCTTAGTGGAATAGATATCAATACAGAAGGGCATCCGTCATTGGCATAAGCAAAACTGTCCGTATCGGTTCCTGTACTTCTGCTAAGTGTTCTAAATTGTACTGGAATTTTTTTATTTTTTGCTGCGGCTTCTACGATCGCTAATAATTTATTATGGATGGCAGGCGCATAGGCTAATGATGGCCCTTTACCACATTGAATATCGCCTTCGATTGCTTTATTAATCATTGGGGTATGCGTATCATGTGTCACGTCTGTTACAATGGCTATATTTGGTTTGATTCTTCTAGCAATCATTTCGGCACCTCTTAATCCAATTTCTTCTTGAACTGCATTGACAATGTATAAGCCAAATGGTAATTTCTTTTTATTTTCTGAAAGCATTCTTGCCACTTCTGCAATCATGAATCCACCAATTCTATTATCAAATGCTCTACCAATGATAAAGTCATGTGCTAATTCATCAAAGCCTTCTTCATAGGTGACTACAGCGCCAATATGAATACCTAATGCTTCTACTTCTTTTTTAGATCTTGCGCCGCAATCCAATGTTAGATTGTCTACTTTAGGTTGTGGCTCTTTTTGTTCTGGATTGCTCAATCTCGTATGGATTGCAGGCCAGCCAAACACTGCTTTTACTGGACCTTTTTTTCCATGAATCCAAACACGCATAGAAGGCGCAATTTGATGGTCCACACCGCCGTTGCGTTTAAGGTAAATCAATCCTTGGTCACTGACATAATTAACAAACCAACTTATTTCATCCGCGTGTGCTTCAATCACCACTTTAAATGGGGCATCTGGATTGATGACACCCACTGCAGTACCATATGGATCCGAAAAAGTGGTATCCACATATTGCGTCAAGTAATTTAACCAAATTTTTTGGCCACTACTTTCAAAACCAACTGGTGAAGGATTATTGATGTATTCCTTTAAAAATTGGTATGCTTTTGGGTCTAGTAAATCTTTTTTCTTAGAGTTACTTACTTTATTTGTACTTGCTTTTTTTGCTGTTGCTTTTGCCATAGTTCGTTTAATTATAACCCTTGCAAGATACTACATTCTGTATTTATTAATACATTTGTAGCAAACCTAGGTAGTATGCAAGGAGAAAGCTGGAACATGGAGGATTTAAAAGGATTGGAACCCTCCAATTTCTTGCCCATGGCCTTGTCCATTATGCAATACCAAGCAACAAATAATGCGGTCTATAAGGAGTGGGTTCACTCTATGAAGGTAGCCTTAGATAGTGTAGAAAGTTTTGAACAAATCCCATTTTTGCCAATTGATTTTTTTAAAACACATGCAATTTATACTGGATCGGAATGTCCAAATTTTTATTTTGAAAGCAGTGGTACCACACAAGATGTGGTGAGTAAACATTTTGTAAAAGAACTTAGTGTATATGAACAAAGTTTTATGGAGTGTTTTCAACAATTTTATGGAGCACCACAAGACTATTGCATACTTGGTTTATTGCCTAATTATTTAGAGCGACAACATTCTTCTTTGGTGTATATGACCCAGCATTTAATTCAAGCAAGTAAAGATGCAAGAAGTGGATTTTATTTGTATGATTTCGAAAACTTGAATCATACTTTGGCGACCCTCGAAAAGGAACAACAAAAAACTTTATTAATTGGGGTGAGTTTCGCCTTAATGGATTTTGTGGATGCGTATCCTCAAACATTGAAACATACCATAGTGATGGAGACGGGAGGGATGAAAGGCAGAAAACAGGAATTAACTAAACCAGCATTGCATGCTTATTTAGCAAATGGATTTGGTATTGAAACCATCCATTCAGAATATGGTATGACTGAACTATTAAGTCAAGCTTATTCCAAAGGAGCAGGAATTTATGTTTGTCCACCTTGGATGAAGGTATTAGTGGCAGATGAATCAGACCCAACAGCATTGAGTACAACAGGAAGGGGCGTTTTGCATATTATTGACCTCGCAAATTATCATAGTTGTGCTTTTATCGCCACAGAAGATATTGGCATTGTGCATCCAGACGGAAGCTTTGAAGTCATTGGAAGATTAGATCAAAGTGCAAGAAGGGGATGCAGCTTACTGGTTGTTTAAGAATAACGTTTTCATTGAATCCATAAAGACAGGATTGATATTATAATTGTAAATTCTTTTATCTGTTTCCTCTCTTTGTTTTACAATTAATAATTCGTTTGCTCTTGTAGCTAATTTAAATTTCTGATTAATTCTTAAAAAATAGTCACTGCGACTTTTATTTTGCGTAATGGTATCTTTTTGTTGTACCCCAATAATTTTATTAATTGCTTTGATACTTATTTGTTCTTGCTTGATTTGTAATTCATAAATTGACAGAATTAAATCTTTCTCTATAGATGTCAAAGCGCTGTAAAAATTTTTGTATAAAATAGATTGTATTTCTATTGGTGTATTCTCTTTTTTTATTTTCTTGTTATATAAGGAATATAGTAATAAGACGATTATTACTATAAAAACGTTACCAATGATAGGTTTCCCAGGTTCTATATTCCTTAATAAAGTGCCAATGAAGCTATTTGAATAAATGGCTTGTGCATTTGGGTCAATAAAGTCTTTACTATTTAGCTCAATGGATTCATATTCTAAAGCGCCATTATTTTCGATTCTAATTAAATAAAAATGATTGCCCAATACAAATTGGTAAAAATGATTAGGAGGGCCTTTGTATAATTTGAGCCATTTTTCCCTGAATTCATCTTGCTTATTTTTTGTAAGAATGCCAAATTGGTTGGTTGAAAAATTAAGCCATTTTATTTCTAAATCTGAATGAAAAATCAAGTAGGGGCCGAATGTAGTTTTGAGTCCCAAACTTTTTTGTAAAACCTCTTTTAGTAAAGGGTTAATTTTACCCAGGTTTTCCCATGTTTTATCTTTAAAATTAAAAACTCGACAAGTGTCAGAATAGGATGTATTAAATGAAGCAGGAAAATCCAATTGATTGATAGAATTAGATAGATAGAATTTACCATTCAATTGATCAATATAAAATAAAACACCATTCTCAGGGCTTTGATACACTGGGATGCCTTTCTTTGAACTAATCAATTCCCATTCGTTTGTTTTAGTACTATAAAAGGTAAAATAATCTACGATTTTCCAAAATCCACCCCCGCCTAACTTAAATAAAGTGTCCTTGTAAAAGAAGTTAATACTGCCAAAATTTGATCCAGCATAGAAAGTTGAATCAAGTCTGATGAATTCATACTTGCTTTTTCCTTGTTTTTGCAATTGGTATAATCTACCAGAGCCCATTAATTGCAAATAAATTTTATCTTTTTTCTTTAAAAGACTGACACCATTGGCTAATTTATTAGGTACCCCAAACTTTAGGTTTTCCTTAAATATATGCAGGCTAAGGTCATTGACAGAATCAGTCGTGATAAAATCTAAAAGGGCATGCTCTGCCAAAGAAAGTTGTTTGACAGTGATATCAGCCTGCCCAAAACTGAATAAATGAACATTTAGAAATAAAAATAGTATGATTCCAACTTTTCGAAGCATGATTCAAAATTATATAAATATTTTATATTAAAAATGTATAATGCAATAAATAACTAATTTAATATTTTATTAATACTATAAATATTGTTAATCAATAAGTTAAATCAAAAAAAGTATTTTCACCACTTAATTCGTGAATTGTTTGGTATCAGACTATGTTCTAAGCCATATTTACATTAACGCTTACAATAAATTAAAGAAATATAATATATAAAGATTTTATCCTTTGGGGGAAGGATAATTGGGGTGATCGGGATTCGTCTTGGTTGCCCCAACTTTTTTTACAAGCATAACGCCCACAAGTACAAATACGGTCCCCAAAATCTGTTCCCAGCTAAAAGCTTCATTTAAGACCCATCTTGCCTGAAACAGGGTCGAAACTGGTCCAATGCTTGTTATGATGGCTAAGTCATTGCTACCTATCCTTTTCATTCCGCCACTCATTAAAAAGGAAGGGATCACTGTACTTATGAGTGCAAGACCAATTACATAGTATAAACTACTAGAATTCAGAATCGGCATGTCTATTATAGATGTGATGTCTTGGCCATGCTTCACATAATAATGTATAAAAATACCTAGACTTGCTGCCAACATGGACAGGCTTGTAAATTGTGGGGCGCCTATTTTTGGTATAATTTTCCCTGACCCCACTAAGTATAAAGCATAGGTAACAGCGCATAGCAGGATCATCCAAGTACCAAAAAAGAACATTTTTGTATCAGGTATTTGATTCAATTCACCCCAATAAGCAAGCCCAATGCCGAGATAAGTAACTAAAATGGCAAGCCATTGTCTTTTAGTAATGGCTACTTTAAAAATGAATAGATTCAACAACACAGCAAGTGTTGGATAGATGTATAGAATAATTCTTTCAATGCTTGCAGAAACATATTGCAATCCGATAAAATCAAATAAGCTGCTCATATAGTATCCAAGTATACCAATCAGACATGCCGCAAAATATGTAGATGCTTTTACTTTTTTGATTTGTTGATTTGCAAAAAAATACCACATTGCAATAGCATAGAATGGTAAAGAAAACAACATGCGTAACATCAATAAGCTGCTTGCATCAATATTGGTTGATTTAAAACAAAGTTTGATGAATATGGCTTTGGTGGAAAATAGAATGGTGCCTAGGACTGCCCAGAGAAACCCTTGATTGTATAGATTGGTCCTTTTCATTCGATTTTGGCAAAAATACAGGTTGATTTAGATAGTTAAAGCCTTTCTTTTACACAATCATTTGAATTGCTTTAAACCTTAATGATTAATTTGCAATATGTTTTTAATGGAAGAAGATATTGCCAATGCATTAGCTGCTTTAAGGAAAGGAGCCATCATTTTATATCCTACAGATGCTGTTTGGGGGATAGGTGCCGATGCAACCAATCCAGTAGCAGTCGATAAAATCTATGCACTTAAAAAAAGAGCAGACACAAAATCCATGATTGTATTGGTGCCCGAAGAAAAATGGATTTTAGATTATGTAGCAGACCTCGAACCGAAAGTGGCAGATTATATCAAAGGTATTGCGAAGCCAACTACCGTGATTTATGATCATGCAAAAAATGTAGCACCAAATTTAATTGCATCTGATGGTTCTATTGCAATTCGAATTTGTAAAGCAAATTTTGCGCAACAATTAATGCAAGCTTTTGGTAAACCCATTGTTAGTACTTCTGCAAATATTTCTGGATTGCCTACACCCAAATGCTTTTCAGATATCTCATTAGATATTATTGAAGGTGTTGATTATGTGGTGCGATCAGAGCAAGAGGATACTACTTTGAAGGAGCCTTCTGCCATTGTGAAATGGGAAAAAGATCAAATCATCATCATTCGTTCTTAAATCCAATCTATGGCACAGAAAATATTAATCATTCAGACTGCATTTATAGGAGATGTCGTTTTAGCAACTGCCTTGTTGGAATCCATACATCAGCAAAATCCTGCAGCATCAATTTCTATATTAGTAAGAAAGGGAAATGAGGCATTATTGAATGCACATCCATTTATAGATCAAGTATTGGTATGGGATAAGCAACAAAATAAATATGCGAATTGGCTACAAATCCTTTTCGCCATTAGAAAAAGTCAGTTTGATGCAGTGATCAATGTGCAACGTTATGCCGCTACAGGTTTATGGACAGCTTTGTCTGGCGCAAAGATGAAAATTGGATTTGATAAAAATCCACTTGCGTTTTTGTTTACAAATACAATTAAACATGAATTTGTTGGCAATGGATTGCATGAAATAGAAAGAAACCATGCTTTGTTATTACCATTGGGAATTTTTCCAAATGCAAGGCCAGCATTGTATCCTTCCTTGCAGGATCAAAAAGTAGTCGAAGGATATCAGGCAGTACCTTATTTATGTATGGCACCTGCTTCGGTTTGGTTTACCAAACAATTCCCATTGCAACAATGGATCAAATTATTGCATTCAATTCCTTTTGAAGGGCCTATTTATTTACTCGGGGGCCCAGGGGATAAGCCATTGAATGATCAGATATTACATGCAGTGCAAAAACAAAATCTAGTCAATATGGCTGGTAGGCTTTCATTTTTAGCATCTGCCGCTTTGCAAAAAGGAGCTGTATTAAATTATGTCAATGATTCTGCACCCATGCATTTTGCTTCCGCAATGAATGCACCTGTTGCTGCTATTTATTGTTCGACTGTGCCCGATTTTGGTTATGGTCCTTTGTCGGATACCTCATTTATTATTGAGACAAAACAAGCTTTAAATTGCAGGCCTTGTGGGTTGCATGGTAAAAAGCAATGCCCAAAACAGCATTTTAATTGCGCCGAAACCATTACCATGGAACAAATCTATCAACCGCTCCAACAAGTGCTACACAATTAGTACTTTTGCACCGATGTCCATTGAATTAACAGCACAAGAAAAAGACCTATTAGCCATTGCAGGTGAAGCTGCGGCAAAATTAGGAATACCTGCCTATGCAGTGGGTGGATTTGTGCGTGATAAAATTTTAGCACGAAATACCAAAGACATTGATATTGTCTGTATAGGTGATGGATTGCAATTAGCAACAACATTCGCCAATCAATTTAGTCCAAAGCCATTTGTTTCATTGTTTAAAACCTATGGCACAGCTCAGGTGAAATTAACAGACATAGAAATAGAATTTGTAGGCGCAAGAAAAGAATCCTATGTAAGAGAAAGTAGAAATCCAACAGTCGAACCAGGTACTTTGATAGATGACCAGAATAGAAGGGACTTTACCATCAATGCAATGGCGATAGATTTAAGTGCATCCAACTTTGGCGCACTATTAGACCCATTCAATGGAATGGAAGACTTAGCATTAAAAATCATTCGTACGCCAATGTCGCCAGAGCAAACATTTGATGACGACCCTTTAAGGATGATGCGTGCGATCAGGTTCGCAACACAATTGGATTTTGTGATTGAAGAAAAAACATTCAAAGCCATCCAGCAAATGGCAGATCGAATTAAGATTGTTTCTCAAGAAAGGATTACAGATGAGTTGCAAAAAATAATGAAAACAAAGCAACCATCTAAGGGTTGGTATCTATTGAAAGAAGCAGGTTTATTGGCACAAATATTTCCAGTGTTATTAAAATTAGAAGGTGCTGAAACCCTTGATGGCATTGGACATAAAGACAATTTCTCACATACTTTACAAGTGCTGGATAATCTTGCTGCAAATACCGAAGATGTTTGGCTAAGATGGGCGGCTTTATTACATGATATAGCAAAACCAAATACAAAAAGATTTGAGCCTGGTTTTGGTTGGACATTTCATGGGCATGAAGTTGTTGGAGCAAGGATGGTGCCTAAATTATTTACACAATTAAAGCTGCCTTTGAACGAGCACATGAAGTTGGTGCAGAAATTAGTGGCTTTGCATTTACGTCCTATTTCTTTGACAAAGGAAAATGTAACTGATAGTGCCATTCGAAGATTGTTATTTGATGCGGGCGAAGACATTGAATCTTTGATGTTATTATGTGCCGCAGACATTACTAGCAAGAATCAAAATAAAGTAAAAAGGTATTTGCAAGGTTTTGAAATGGTCAAAGCCAGGATCGTGGAAGTGGAGGAAAAAGACCAGATGCGCAATTGGCAGCCTCCAATTTCTGGAGAGATGATTATGCAAATTTTTAATATTACACCATCTAAGCAAGTGGGTATGATAAAGGACGCCATCAGAGAGGCCATTTTAGATGGCATTATCCCTAATGAGTATGATGCAGCATACCAATTCATGATGGCGGAAGCGGCTAAAATTGGCTTACATCCTGCCATATAAAAAAGCTTAAAATCAAGCTAATAAATGCTAATTTAGCGTTTCAAAATCACCAAAATGGCCATTTTAAAATTTAGAATTTCTTGGGAGGAAGACGATGCGATTTATAGAGATGTAATGGTGAAACACACGCAGCATTTTAAAGATTTACATCATATTATTTTGAAGGCTTTTGAGTTTGACGAAAAACATGATGCGACTTTTTTTAGAAGCAATGAAAAATGGCAAAGAGGAAGAGAAATTAGTAAAGCAGTTTACGAAAAAAATTATGTCGTTCCTCCATTGATGATGGATGAAGTGTTGATAGGATCTGAAATTTTGAATACCAATCAACAATTTGTTTATCTCTATGACTTTGCAAAATCTTGGACTTTTTTAATTCAGTTAATACAAGTGATTAAGAATGCGGATGCGGATATGGAATTGAATTATCCAATGGTGTCAAGAATCGAAGGGGTTGGACCAATGCAATATGGCACCAAAGGCTTATTAGGACCTAATTTCACGGATATCGAAGAGAAATATGATTTAACAGAAGCCCAGGATGGATTTGGGGAAGAGGGTGAAGAAGGACTTGGATCTGATGATGATTCAGAAGAAGAAGACGCGGATGCGTCTGATGACGAAGCAGGGGATGAGGCAGGTGGCATGTTTGATGACAGCTCCGAAGCCTATTAATTCCGAAGCATACTAATTTAATAATACATTTATTTTGACGCCTACCGTATATATCGTTGTTGGTCCTACCGCAGTAGGTAAAACAAAGTATGCGATTGAATTAGCGCAAGCATTAAAAACAGAAATTATTTCTGCAGATGCAAGACAGTGCTATCAGGAATTAAATATTGGTGTTGCTCGTCCAAGCAATCAAGAACTAGCTCAAGTTAAACATCATTTTATCGCAAGTCATTCTATTCAGGATACAGTGAACGCAGGTGTATTCGAACAATATGCTTTAGAAAAAGCAACCGAGCTACTAACGAAATTTGGATCTGCTGTGATGGTTGGAGGAACGGGCTTGTATATTAAAGCGTTTGAAGAGGGGATGGACCAAATACCTGAAATTGATCCGGCCATACGTAGCCAAATTCAACAAGATGTTTCGACCAAAGGCATTGATTGGCTTCAAGATCAGGTAAAACAACTGGATCCAATTTATTGGGCGCAAGCAGACCAAGGCGAACAACAAAATACTCAAAGATTATCCAGGGCTTTGGAAGTGATGACAGGAACAGGCCAATCCATTCTAAGTTTTCAAAAGCAGCCTAAAAAAGCACGTCCATTTAACATACAAAAAATTGGACTTGAAATGACTAGGGAACAACTCTATGACCGAATCAATCAAAGGGTGCATCAGATGGACCATATGGGATTAGAGGAGGAAGTGCGCTCATTGCGCCCTCAAATTCATTTAAATGCATTGCAAACGGTTGGGTACCAAGAGTGGTTGCCTTATTTTGATGGACAACAAACAAAAGAAGCAGTGATAGAGGCTATTCAGCGGAACACCAGACATTATGCAAAAAGGCAGATGACTTGGTTTAAAAAAGACCCTAACATCAAATGGAATCAAATAGCGTCCTAAATTTGGATATAATTTTGGTGCTAATAATAGATTTTTTACACCAGTTCTATTCCTAAGGATATTAACAATATTATATAAAATCTTAAAGTATTTTAATCATACTCTATTACAAATAGCACTATTTTTATCAAAATATACATTCCAAAATCAATTTTTTATGCAAAAAAAATCTTTCCTATTTTTTATTTGTATGCTGACATTGTTCATCACTCAGGTGACAGGTCAAACAATACAATTTGAGAAATACACTTTGCCGAATGGCTTAAAAGTCATTTTACATGAAGATCATTCAGCACCAGTGGTGGCTGTAACGACTTTATACCATGTAGGATCTAAAAACGAAGACACTGCAAGAACAGGCTTCGCGCATTTCTTTGAACATTTATTATTTGAAGGTTCAGAAAATATTAAGAGAGGTGAATTTGATAAGTATATCACCAATGCTGGTGGTGCTTTGAATGCGAATACTTCGCAAGATCGTACCTTTTATTATGAGTTATTACCTTCTAACCAAGTTGAATTAGGCTTATGGTTAGAGAGTGAGCGTATGATGCACGCTAAAATTGAACAAATTGGTGTGAATACACAAAGAGAGGTCGTAAAAGAAGAAAAACGTCAACGTGTAGACAATCGTCCATATGGTTCTTTTTTAAACGAAGTATTAAAGCGTGCTTACAAAGTACATCCATACCAATGGTCACCAATAGGTAGTATGGATCATTTGAATGCTGCTAAATTGGATGAGTTCATCAATTTTTACAAAACTTTCTATGTACCTAATAATTGTGTATTGTCTATAGCGGGTGATTTTAATAAAGCCGAATTGAAAGCGAAAATCGAAGCTTATTTTGGTCCAATTAAAATGGGCACTAAGCCAATCCCAAGACCAACAGTTAAAGAACCAGCTTTGGGTGGTGAGGTAAGAGACGTGATATACGATAATATTCAATTACCTGGTGTGTTTCAAGCCTACCGTGCACCAAAACAAGGTGGAGATGAATATTATGCATTCAATGTATTGTCTACCATATTATCTGGAGGTGAGTCTTCTAGAATGAATAAAACTTTAGTGGATAAGAAGCAACAAGCAGTGGCTGCGCAATCAGTTCCATTCTTTAATGAGGACGAAGGTTTGTTCATTGCTTTATCTATTGCCAACATGGGTGTAAAGATTGAGGAATTAGAAAAAAGCATGGATAGCGTTGTGAATGAATTAAAGATGGGATTAGTAGGAGAGCGTGAATTCCAAAAAGTAAAAAATCAAATCACCACATCGCTTGTTACTGGCAACGCAACCATGGCTGGTATTGCAGAAAGCTTAGCCAATAATGAAGTGTATTTTGGGGATGCCAATTTAATCAATACTGAATTAGAGAAATACAATAAAGTAACAAGAGAGGATGTATTGAATGTGGCAAAAAAGTATTTAAACAAAGACAATCGAATTGTATTGTATTATTTACCTAAAGAAAAACCTGCTACTAAATAATCGAGTCATTCAAAAAAGTTTACCTTAAAATAATTTTATGAAAAAACATGTATACTTATTTCTATTTTTAGTTCCATTGGTTACAATGGCACAAAATATAGATCGTTCAAAAGCGCCTATGCCAGGGAAAGCGCCCCTAATTCAAATTGGTGATCCAGTTAAATTTACTTTAGCAAATGGGTTGCAAGTATTTGTCGTTAAAAACACCAAACTACCACAAGTGAGTGCTACTTTGGCATTAGACTATGATGGTTTTGCAGAAGGAGATAAAGCAGGCGTAGCTCAAATGGCAGGCCAATTATTAAAAAGAGGTACGACCACAAAATCAAAAGCACAATTAGACGAAGCCATTGAATTTTTAGGTGGAAGCATGTCTACTTCAAGTCAATCTGCATCTGTTAGTTCATTAAAAGGCAATTTCCCAAGCCTGTTGAGTTTACTTTCAGAAGTCGTGTTACAACCAGCTTTATCTACCGAGGAATTGGAGAAAATTCGTAAGCAAACCTTATCAGGTATTGAATCAAGCAAAGACGATGCGGATGCGATTTCTGGTAATGTAGTTAAGAAATTAGTTTACGGTGCAACACATCCATATGGTGAAATGATGACTACCAAGACAGTGAATCAAGTGTCTATTGCTGATGTAAAAACATTTCTAAGTACCTATTGGATACCAAATGCAGCTTATTTAATTTTTGTTGGAGACATCGAACCTGCTACTGCAAAAGCATTGGCAGAAAAAAGCTTTGGCAATTGGAAAAAAGGGGTTTTTACAAAACAAAATTTTGCTAAACCAGTTCAGCCTAAACAAACTTATGTTGCGATTGTAGACAGACCTGCAAGCGTTCAAAGTGTTGTTGCGATTGCTAGCGCAGTAGACTTGTTGCCTGGCTCTTCGAATGTGATTGCAGGCTCAGTTATGAATAATATTTTGGGTGGTGGATTCTCTGGCCGTTTGTTTGCCAACCTGCGCGAAAAATATGCATTTACTTATGGCGCATACTCTTCTTTAAGTCCAAGTCGTCAAATTGGAATTTTCCAAGCAGAAGCATCTGTTAGAAATGAGAAAACAGATAGTTCTGTACAAGAGTTGTTACGTGAAATCAATACAATCAGAAATGAGCAAGTTGGAGAGACAGAATTAAGCAGAATGAAGAATTACTTATCAGGTGGTTTTGCAAGATCACTTGAGAATCCTGCAACCATTGCCAACTTTGCATTGAATATCGCACGAAATAATTTACCTGCAGACTACTATCAAAAATATCTAACCAATTTAGCAGCAGTAGATGCAGCAAAAGTGCAAGATGTAGCTAAATTATTTTTGAATACCAATCAAATGCATATTGTGATTGTAGGTAATGCAAAGCAAATTGCGAAAGGTTTAGAGAAATATGGTCCAATTAAGTATTTTGATATAGAAGGCAATGAAGTGGCTGCTCCAACAGAAGTAAAAGCAGATGCAAGTTTAACACCAGTTGCATTGATGGAGAAAGCAATTGCAGCAATAGGATCTAAAGAAGCTTTAAGTAGTATTAAAGATGTTCAATTAAAAGGGACTGCCAATTTAATGGGACAGTCTTTGCAAATGCAACAAACCATGATCATGCCAGGTAATTCTGTGACTACTATGTCCATGGGCGGCATGGCTATTATGAAACAATCAGTGGTAGATGGTAAATATATTGTGGCACAACAGGGAATGGAAATGCCCATTACTGATGATACAAAGGAAGATCTAGATGAATCGGCTACACTTGTTCCTGAGCAATTATTCCTAACGAAAGGCTATGGTTTAAAAATTGTTGGTGCAGAAAAAGTAGACGGCAAAGACGCAATTGACGTTGAAGTAACTAAACCATCTAAGAAAGTTTCACATCGTTTTTATGATGCTAAAACATTCTTATTATTAAAGACTTCAAAGTCAGAAGAAATTCCAGGAAGAGGTACAGTGACACAACAACAATTTTTTACTGGTTATCAAACTGTAAATGGGGTTCAAGTTGCTTCAGAGCAGCTCATTGATATGGGTCAAATGAAAATCAATATTAAGTTCACAGATATCAAAGTGAACCAAGGATTAAAGTCTAGTGATTTAAAATAGGAGAGACTAATTGAGACTTCTGAAGTTTTAACTAGTTTGATTTTAAATTACCTAAGCGTTATTTAAATCTTAGTTCTAATAAAAAAGCCATCCCTCGGGATGGCTTTTTTGATATAGTGACAATTTAATAAGACAATCTCAATAAGACAATCTCAATAAGACACTCTCATTGAGATGACGCTGCTTGAATTAGAATCTGATACCGTATCCAATATTAAATAAAATTGCGCTGCTTTTTTCTTGAGCGATTGGACTTGG
>JACCDX011180593.1_pt1 | contig 15956 bp, 27 predicted proteins | sample 7449681 | NCBI WGS metagenome assembly JACCDX01 (sample SAMN15323450, study PRJNA562643) | freshwater metagenome | isolation source: river surface water | place: USA:Blue River Watershed | collected 2017-08-18 | reverse complement strand
GTCGAGCACCACCAAACACATCCAAGTTGTAATTCACGGAAACCGATGTGTTGTAAAGATTGAAGATATTTGGGTTTCCTGAACTTAATCCAAAGCTCGAAGGCGTAATTTGTTGTCGCGTTGCTGAGGCCCCCAAGCCAATACTTGGAAATAAAAGGGATCCAAACGCAGCATTTGCATTTTCTTGAGCTGCGCGCAAGGTCGCATCAGCCGAGGCTAAAGTTGGGTTCCGTTTTAGAGCCTGCTTAATGAGCGCATCTAATTCGGGGGAGCGATACAAGGACCACCATTCTGCAGGAATGTCAGCAGCAGGATCGAATGTCTGTTTGGTTCCCCCGATACTCGGGGCTGTTGCCAATTCTGAAGAAACTGGCTTTTCGGTATAAACACCAACTTTTGGTGCATCAGGCTTTTTAAAATCTGGCCCTACAGCGCAAGCCGTTAAACCAAGGCAAACCAAAAGACTAAAGCCGTACTTGAGTGGATTTAGTGAAATGGAATGATGGAGGGAAGATTGAGAATCAAAATGGCTCTTCACATCCATTATTTGACCACAATGAGGCTACTTTTGGATGAATTACTCGACCGTAACGGACTAAGTTTCCTATAACTTATACTGGAACCCTTGTACCTTTTGACTTTTTTGATATATCGATGGGTAAAAATAGTTCCTTTTTACCCTCCCTGACGACATAACTTTTTGACCCATTTTTACTTGATTTTTCAAGTGAATCATTCACATATGGAACCGTAAAGAATAGTTTTAACTCATGTTTCTGAGTATCTACTGTTTTGACCTCAATTCGATCCAAGACACCTTTTAGGAATCTATATTTCTCCTGAATATCAAAATCCGACATCTTGTTAATTCGATTACCAAAGTCACTTATCCAATCCACCCATTTTGAACGAGTTTCAAAAGATTGAATCTTATGTTCAAGTTCTTCCTTGTCAGATTCAAGTTTTTGTCTTACACCTTCTACATTTTTAAGAATTTTATCGAGTTCAATTGAATTTCGTCTTTTCAAGATAGTATCTGTTTCAAGATTCACAATTGAGTTACTAACATCTGAAATCTCAGTTTGAACTTTTTTCAACTTTACTTTGAGTTTTCTAATTTCCTCGTTTTGAGAATCTAGTGACTGTTCTCCTAACACCTGTCTTTTAATTTCTTCTTTGAATTGATGTGACTTTGATAACACGTCAACAATTGTTTCCCAAATTAATTTGTTAGTTTCATCAATCTTTAAATATCTTCGGTTCAAACATTTCTGTACCTTCTCTGTTGTTTCATTGACATAATTTCTTTCAATACGAGGACAGTAATAAACAGAACGATATTGTTTTGGAAAATGTCTACCTGAATATCTTGAACCACATTGACCACAGAATAAAAATTCTCGTAAGAGATAAAAATGTTTTTGATTACTCTCTGATACTCTAGTCTGTCGTGTTCTTGATTTCTTTTCTTTCTCTACTTTATTAATTAGTGAACTAGAAAGAATACTTGGACACTGAACTCTCAACACTTCACCAGACTTATAGTCATTTACATAGTAAAACCCACCGTAGTGTGTATTAGTAAGTAATTTCTCGATTGACCCCAAAGTCCAAATTGAATTTCCTCGTCTTGTTTTAACACCATTCTTTAGTAACTCTTGTTTAATAAATCGTGATGATTTTCCTAAACTGTATTGTTCATAGATGAATTCAACCCATTTTGTTTCTTGTTTATTCGGTACAAGTTTCTTATCTTTAATTTCATACCCGAACGGGGGTGGACCTCCCATCCAAAACCCTTGTTTAATTCTTTTGACTTTTCCTAATCTACTTCGTTCAGTTCTTAAGTAGTTGTCATAAGAACTGACTTCAGACATGATTCCAAGAAGTAACTTATCAATAGGGTTGTTGAGATTAAAAACACCCGATGATGTATAGAGTGTTACATCGTGTTTAACTAAACGAAGTCTTATAAAACTCCATGTTTGTTCATTTCTTGAAAGTCTGTCTGTGTTAAAAACGAACAGATGTTTTACTTCTCCAGACTCCACCAACTCAAGAAGTTTTGTTAGAACTGGTCGATTTAATAAATCATCTTTACTACTTGATTGACCACCTTCATTCCAGACTTTGTATCCTAAACCCAATTCCTTAGATTTCAATATTCCTAACTCTTTTTGAGTTTCTAGAGAAGTACCTTCTTCCTCTTGTACCGAGGTACTTACTCTTGAGTAGATATGAAGAATATTCGACATTTTGACTTCAAAAATAACTGGTATTTACATAAGGTACTACATATTTAAATGTTGTAGAAAACTGGTTGATTTTCCATCCAAGACCTGTACCTTCCAGAATTCCAAAAACATGTTCAGAAAGGTACATCATGTCAAAACGAGTTTGTATTTACGTCCGTGTTTCCACCACTAAACAGACCGTTGAGAACCAAATACAGGTTCTTAGAGAGTATTCAGATAGATGTGGGTACCAAATCACTCAAATCTACTCTGATAACGGTATATCGGGTTCTAAAGGACGTCAGAATCGTCCCGGTCTGGATCAGATGATGAAAGATGGAGTTCAACGTAAGTTTGAAATGGTTCTAGTCTGGTCAGTAGATAGACTAGGTCGGTCAGTAAGTGACTTAGTTCAAATAATGAAAGAACTCAATGAACTGAAGATTGACTTGTATTTCAATCAACAAAGTATTGATACATCTACAAGTTCAGGAAGAATGATATTTGGAATCTTTGGATGTATTTCAGAGATGGAACGAAATCTAATTTCAGAACGAGTAACAATCGGATTACAACGTGCGGTCAGTCAAGGTAAGAAATTAGGAAGACCGACAAAGATGAATGATGGAATGAAAAACGCGGTGAAACTATTACGAGAGAAGGGAATGGGAATCAAACAAATCTCAAAACAACTTCAGATTGGAATTGGAACAGTGTATTCAGTTCTGTGATGTTAAAACCCAGAGTATCTTTTTTCTAGTTCCTTCTTTTTTATTGATTCTATTTCTTCATTCTTCTTCTTTTCTTCTTGAATTTTTATGTGATGTTCTTTTCTAATTTCTAACCAAATTGGATGAACTAATTTGAGAAGTTGATTCAACTTTCTATCAAATTCATCTGAATACCTAAAAATATTGACATTAAAGTATTCATTAGAAAACTCAAATGTATCTTTATCGTATGTAAATGAATCGATTTCTAATTGTGGGTATTCATCACGAGAAAATGAAATTTTGATAGATTGTTGATGTGGTATTGGAAAATTGAGAAACACATGAAAGTCTCCAATTGAGTACTCTTTGATTGGTTCATGAAAATGATTACCAACTTTATTTAATCTCTCGTTATGAATTACAAACAACACCTCTTGAAGAATTCTCAAGTATCCCTTTTCTTCAACTACATATCTTGAACGTATAACAGGATTACTTTCATTCTTAATCAATTCCTTAAGAACCTTATTTCTTGGTTTATTTTTTTCTTTGTAGAAAAGATAGTTACTAACTTTTACATACAAAAATATACCAACAATTAGAAGTGAGAGAATAATAAAAATTGAAAAGAGAATCATTTCTTGGGTAATCTTCCACCATCTTTCAAACACTCATCAAGAGTCTTGTAGGGAGTGAAGTTCTTAGTCTGTTCGTAATATGTTGATCCGGGTTTGTGACAGATACCTGTTTTACTCATTTTTACAGGTAGGGATTGACTAAAAACACTAGTAGAAAAGACTAGTATTAAAAGTAATGAAATAGTGGTAGATTTCATAAGTATTAGACTATCACTATTCCTTTCTGGTGACAAATATGGTCAAAAAAGTTTCATACCTTCTGATTACTCTCATAGTGTTATTAGTAATTGTCGTTAACTTTTCAGGAAAAGTAACGAATTATGAATGTATTGGAAAATTTCAAAAAAATAATAACGAAACGTCACTTTTTATGAAACTCACTGAATACAGATGGTGGGTTCATTTATGGAGTGATAGTGATGGAATGATTCAGGTTGAAATCCCTGGAAAATTTTTAGATAGTTCAACTAACATAAAAGAAGTCGGGGATCAAATACAAATCTTCGATTATCAAAAGAGAATGAAGGGATACTTCTCTAAGTTAAGTAAATTCATTTCAATAAACACTTTTAGTGATTTTTTTGATGGGACTTGTAAAGAAATTAAATGAAAAAAATAATCTTTCTACTATTGATTCTTGTTAGTCCATATACTTTTGGAAAGTTATCAGATGATGACTATAAGAAACTCGAAACAATGGTTTATGAAAATCTAAAAAAAGATAACTTTCTCAAATTAAACCGTATAACAAGTGGTGGAAAACTCAAATCATGTGAACTTGAATTTGGAAACATCTACAGGGATATTCGTTCTCAGTCTGGAAAACCAGTAATTATTTCAGGTAGTTTTTCACTAATCTATGTGAGGGAAAAAAGTAACCTGGGAACTTTTCTAAAAATAGTACCATCGGTTTTAGATGTAAGAACTGAGAAATGGACACAAACTTATCCCGAGTTTTTAGATTTCAAAATTAACAAGAATAGTCTTGAAAAATTCAGGATTACAGATTTTAGGTGTGGGTCTGAAGAAAGAGGACGTTGTATAGGTTACGGAGACCCAAAACTTGATGTAATAAAAACACTTATTTCAGTCATACCATTTAATGGTGATGTTGTTTTCTCTCTAACTAAGGGTGGTTACGATAATTCATTTACATTGTCTAATCTATTACCTCAGAAAGAATCTTTAAAGGTTCGTGAAGAATTCAATTCATGTATGTCTGAGATATTTAATGAATTTATAAAAGATTTGGAAGGAAGATGATAAAAAGTGTTAGATAAGTTAGAACAAATTAAAGGTTGGAAAAGGGTTTGGTTCGCTTCAATCTTTTTTGTCTTTTTTTATTTTTATTTTTTTTGGTATGAGGAATCATTACTTATACCCAACTTCATAAGTTACACATCAGACTTCATAAATGATTTACTTCTTCGTCCAATCTTTAATTCAATATTTGATTTTCCACCAATTAGAGATATAGATGAAATTCCTTTTTTCCAACAACAAATGATGAATCTCCGTGGTGGTCTTTCATTTTTAATAACTTATGTTTTTTACTCACTGATTTTCTATAGAACTGGAAAATGGATGTATGAGGGTTTTAGAAATAAATGAAAAGACTAATATTTTTTTTCTTACTTTCACTTTCATCTTCATTTGTTTATTCATCAACATATGACTGTAAAGTAACTCGTAAGGTAGGTCCTGAAAATAATGTTAGTGATGGTGAACTAAAAAAATGGAAATTTTCGATAAAAATTCATGACACTAAAAAACCTGAATTAGAAAGGTGTTCATTCACACCCAGTCAAAATACAGTGACGTGTGACAGATATACCGTAGATAAAGTAGAAACTGACAGGAACGTAGGTATTAAAAAGTTCTATTACTTCATGGGTCAATTTGATGTTCAACTTTATCCCGACATGAGATTTGTGGAGAACAATGGACGTGGTGGTATTTCTTATGGAAAGTGTGAGAAATTATGAATACCAAATCAAATCAAGAATGGGACAAACAGGTTGATGAATTAGTTGATAACTTGAAACGTAATAATGAAGAAGATATTGAGTGGAGAAAGAAAAATCCACCAAACTATGAAAAAAATCGTCAAGATTACGAAAAGTATCAAAAAACCAAATCTTCTCAACGATTTACTTGGATGTTGATATCAGTTTTAGTTTTAGTTGTTCTTATTTGGTCATTTTCAAAAGACGTTAAGTCACAAATCATAAACTTCGATAACTCACCCTTGAACATGAAGAACTCACCTTACAACATTGAGAATTCTCCTTTCAACATGAGAAATTCACCATACAACTTTGAGAATTCTCCTTACAACTTGGATTCAAAGAATGGTGTCTATGACAATCAAGGAAACAGAACGGGTTACAAAGTTACGAGTCCCGAAGGTGTGACAAATTACTTTGATAACAAAGGTAATAGAACTGGGTATACACCATCAAAAAATTAATTTATGGAGTTCTTTATGATTTCTAAAAATCGTATGTTGAGAAATTTACTTTTCTTCTTAACACTATTCATTTTTCATACAAATTCATATGGAAATATTACGATATATTTAGAAGTTGATTGTGGATCATGGATTGACAGGAAAGATACTAAAAAAGTTCAATATGAATCATATCTAATTGGATTGTTGACAGGAATGAATGGAATGTGGACTTCAACTAGTCAATACCAACAAAATAAAAATAAATTTAAAAAGGATGTTCTTCTAGGTGTAACCAATCCCAATCAGATTTTTTTATCAATGGATAAGTTTTGTAGAGAAAATCCATTTAAGAATCTTTTAGAAGGTTCTTATTTCATATTCACACAACTCTATACACTAAAGTAAATTTTAATTAACAACTGTATTTGAACCTGCTTTCCGAAACCCTTTTTTGAAATTTCTGTTCCTTATCCATTCTAACTTTTAAGTGTTGACGAATATGACCATTACCGAACTCTTAAGAACATTGTTAATATCAATACTTCTTATGTATTCCTCAATATCGGTTGGTCAACCTCTCAACGAAAGATTAGACCCATCTAACCAAAGTAAGAGTCAACTAGAAAAACTTAAATCTGATTCTGATCCTGAAAAAGTTCGTCAAAAAGACCTTGAATTTGTAAAGACACAAGGAGAATCCAAAGTTATTCAGGAGAATAAAAGTTATAGTTGGTTTGAAGTAAATCAAAAGAAGATTTATCTAACCATAGGTTTCCTTCTAGTCAGTATTTTTATCTACAAGAATTATTTTAAGAAGAAGTAAATTTATGAAAAAATTATTTCTATTGTTATTTCTTATTTCAACTAACTCATATGGGAGTGATGGGATTTATGAATGTTCAGTTAAAACGGTTAGTAATGTAAAAACTAACGGTGAACTTCAGACTTTAAACCGTTCAAATAAAAATATTGATCCAATACTTAGTTCATACATTGGAACTAAATTTACGATTGAAAAAAAGACTGGAGTGATTAAAGGAAATATCATCTCAAATCAGTCCTCAAATTCAACTAGGACTACTGTTCTAAATGAGAGTGATGGGATGAACTCATTTCAGGTTTTATCGGTATTTGGTCCAAACCCATCTATTCTTTACATTAGAGTCAATGATTACTTAAAAAAATCAAGTAACCAAGAATATCCCTTTGATGGATACCGGTGGGGTGAATACATTACTGGTGTTTGTAGATAGTTTGTATATGAGTGATGTAGAAATCATTGGTAGACCTCTCTATCTTCCTAAAAAGTCTGTTGTGGATAGGACAGAACAATCACATACTGAAAAACGAATACGTAATCGGTCTGAATATCGTAGAGAGAAGAGTTTCATTCCAGTTGACTTAGTCTATGAACGAGATGAGAAAGATTGGTGGTGGTGTGAAGATGTATGACAGATACTTTTTAACACCTACTGAATCTGTTTTTTCTCTTACTCCTGAATCAAATTCTATATCTTATGTCTGTCAATTAAAGAAGTCAGAATTATTACGAAAACAATCAACTAAACCGGAATTCAAATCGTATGATGTTCATCTTATGGAGTCCAAGTCATCTGAAAGAAATGGGTACATTGAACTCAAGGAATTCAAGATTGTCTTTTTCATTTACATGAAATTCAATGATTTTGAGAGATTAGTAAACTTAAATATGATGAAAAAATTACCTAATCAAATCATCATATATTGTGAAAAGAAGGATAAGAAAACCATTGTTTCACATTACCACTTTTTGATGGTAAATTAGAAATTACTTATATTTTTTATGTAGATAAGGTATCAATGAAAAAAATCGTAATCCTAATTTACTCATTACTTTTAATAGGTTGTACCTCAATGAGTTCCTCTATGGAATCTGGTGTTGGAAAACATATTGATGTAATTGTTTCATCTTGGGGACCACCAACTAATCAATTTAAAAGTGGGAATATGACTACATATAGTTGGACCAATGTCTGGTCCAATCAATATCAAGTAAACCAGTGTGTTCGTTCTTTTACTGTTAATAGTAGTGGTATTGTTACTGGATACTCTTTTAATAATTGTCCAAGGTTTGTGAGGTTATTTTGATGAAATTCTTTTTATTAATCATACTTTCAATCTTTTCTTCGTTAACTTTTTCTCAAAGTTGGGTTTTAGTTTCATCTGATAGTGATTCTCAGATTTTTGTTGATAAGTCCTCTATAAAAAGAGAGTCAAAGAATCTTTCTGTATCTTGGAAAATGGAATTTTTAAAATTGAATTCTGTTGTCTTTAACAAATCTCTACTTAACTGTTCTGAGAGAGAGTCCTCGTTACAAGAAATGATTGTTCAAGAACCAAATGGAAATTTGAAAAGAATGAATACATCAAATTTAGGTTGGGAATTTGTTCCAAAAAATGATAAACCTGCTTCACTCGCATTTGATTATGTTTGTAGTAGAAATGTAAAATAAATTATTATTTCATTACCACTACTATTACTTCACTTCGTTTCACCTCTTTCTTCACGACTCTACACAACTCATTCAAATAACCTGATACAACTTGTTCTTTGATATCAGGACTTACTTTCATTGTGTAGAGAGAATTCTTCTCTAACTTTTCTAGTTCTTTTTCTGTCATAGTCCTACCTCATCATTGACTTTGACTTTCACGATTAGATTCTTTTCACGGGATTCAATCACAATCACTTTATTGAGTTCTTCAAAATAAGGTTTCAGTTCTGATTCAGATAAGTCAGCAGGTATATTCATTGAGTAAAGTGAATAGACATCTTCTTTCAGATGGGATCGGAACGGTTTCATTCAGACTCCATTTCTTGTAGAACTCGTGTAATACCTTTTTCATCTATCTCATTAAGTAGTCTAGTGATTCCTAATCGTCCTAATGTGGACTTAGGAATCTTGGTTGAGGAGGAAATTCGGGTAAATCGTTCATGAAGGTTATGGTCAATACGGAGTGGAAATTGGGTATAAGGTGTGGATTGGAACTGAAAAGACATAGATTCTCCTTGGATGGTGGATAGAAACTAAGACTCACATGGGGTCATTAGTAACGACACAAGTAACGACTTGGTTAGTGAATACTAGGTTCTTATGGTTATTTATATGAACTGGAATCTAGGTATAGATAGTGGTAACTCGGATTTGTTCCTACTAAGAACAATATAGGAATAGGGGTCAATGTCTGGATCTGGAGGGGTTTTGGTTTAATGAACTCACTATCGTTCGTTCATCTGTTACTTCGTAACAGGGTTTCTTATGGTGGGGGTTATTTGGTACTAGGTAGGAATCCTTAATCTCAAACCGGAACACCGATATTTAGACATCTTTTTATACATTTTTGTATCAATAATTTTCACCTGATGACAAATACCACTTTATTTCACTCATGTTTACCAAATTGATATTTTTATGATTTCCTCCTAAAAAAATTTTGAAAATATAAAAATCCCCACCTTCAAATCGAGTTACCTACTACTCAATTTTAAGTGGGGAAAATACATCTACTATTTCAATCAGAGTCGATTACATTAGTTCATATTCAAGATGGTTAGATATCATTCTGTAATCAGGGTAATACATAGATATCAACCTTATAACTCTCTGTTCATCTATATCAGGAAGTTCTCTTTTTAGAATATGTAGAGTTCTTTTGGTATAAATCTCAAGATACTTCGTTCTATCACTTAAAGTCATATCAAAACAGATTGATAGGAGTCTTGAACATAACGCGGGATGAATTTTACCAATCTCATTACAAGTAAATATGAAACGACAGTATTGTGAGTAATCTTCAATGACTCCCCTTAGACTCGCTTGTGAGGATTTTGATAAGTAATCAGATTCATCGATGAAACAAATCTTTTGACTTCCAGTTAATGACACTGACGTTACAAAACCAAGAATCTTTCGTCTAACATCCTCAATACTTGTTTCTAATGATCCATTGATTACCAAAGAATCAAATTTTTTCGATTCAGTAAATAATTTACCCATTGAGGTTTTACCTGTTCCAGGTTTCCCATAAAAAATCATATTCATTACATTTCCTGTTTCACTCATCCTTAACAGTCGTTTTTTAATTTCTTCAGGTAATGTAATTTCATCGAATGAAGTCGGTCTTAAAATTTCAGATAATAATTTGTTCATAATTTTTTTAAATTTGTAAAATATTCTTTACTTCTTGAGTCATCTTTACCTCAACAACACCGTTTAACTGTTGAATAGAGTCAATGAGTTTCTGTAGAGTCACCCTATTTACAGATGAATCAATATCGATAACCACTGATATTGGTTTAGTTAAATTAGATGGAGGATTCAACTCATCATTAATCTCTTTTAACGTCACAGTAGGAATCAAGACACGTTTCTCAATCAACCCATTAAGTTTGTTTGAATCAAGAGTTGATAACTTATAAATTGTTGAAAAGGAGGGTGGTAAATAATGACTTATATTTTTGAGTCGAATGTAGGACTCACCTATTCGGTTCCACTTTCTTACTGTTGATGTTTCTTCTTTATATGAAGTTTTATTAAGAAATAATTCGTATTCATCTTTTTCTAAAACTTCTTTACTCTCCAACATAAGTCGACCAATTTCAAGTATGTTTTCAACTGTTGTTTGTGTTAATGAATTTACTTTTAATGAATATTCTTCATGTCTGTTCATTTAAAGTTCCTTTGTCTTTTCAGAACCTCAATGAATTTCGATAAGTTCTTCAATTCTGTTTTTATTAATTCTGATTTGTCAGTTAAACCATTTACTTTTTTTAGTTCAATTAAGTTATCAATTACTTTGTTTAAATTTTTTCTTAATTCACTCATCCAATATGTAATGATTGGATTTTCATAGTCACACATATAATTTCTTTCATAAATTTTGAGTAAAAGATTCTCCCACCCGTAATAGAGTCCGTTACTCAAGTTATTAAAAATAAGGTGGTGTGACTTTTTTGTTATTTTTAGTTGTCACTACTCTGTCGTGTCAGGAGTCTGTTCGACTCTTACGGAAAGGACAGTTAAAAATTGAATTTGTTAATACTTAAACAATTTCAATTTATCGTGTCTATTATACACTTTATTTCAATAAAATCAATGACTTATATTGTTATTACTTCAAATCGGACATATGACTAATTGATAGTATTGTCCGTATATGGGAAGATGTTCACATATGAACACCGACAAAATCCTTCCACTCAAGAAAGAGTTCTATCGGATCTGGTTTGAGTTCTACAAGATATCTCTACAGTCCACCAATCCCACGATTCTCAAGAATCTTAAACAAAGTGATAAGTTCTATTCATCATGGGGAGATGTAGAACGAACAACATTTAATGACTGGTGGGATAGTCATAAATATCTATTTGAAGAACAGTCTGTATCCATTCTTGATAGTCAGTCATCACGGATCTATTCAGACAGTTTGATTCTTGAGGTACCAATAAACCAATCTACTACCGTATTACTCAAGAAGATTCGTCAGTTGATTGATGAACAACAGAAAATTAGGAATAGACAGAAAAAGAAGTATCGTGTCATCACATCTCAGTTTCAGATGTCTGAAAGAAGTGAACCAAAATTAATGATTTTGAAAGATGTATTGAATGTGTATCGTGATGTGTATCTTAAAGATACTTCTTTACGAGGTAAAACACTCTTGAAGAAAGTTTATGATTATTACGGTGGAAGAAAAAGAAAAGACCATCAACAGTTACCCAAGACGATTGATGACAGAGGATCATCAAACGAAAACGATATCAAACGAATAACAAGAAATCTACGAAGATGGATTCAATGGGGTGACACGATTACTGTGAATGTTTCTCGTGGTGAGTTTCCAGGAAAGTATTAAGTTGTGATAACCCATTTGTTCTGACATTTTTTACAAGATACTTCAATTTTTTTATTAATAGGAACTCTGTATTTGGAATAACAGTTAGGACAACTAATTATCTTTTTTTGTTCAATATGATTTTCAGTGTATTTTTCAATTTTTTTCTTAATTTCAATTTTATTTTTTTCGTTATTTTTTGGTTTTGTTAAGAAATAAATAAAAATATATGTTGATACAAGAATTGTTCCTAAACCAAAGTCTCCATTAACTATTTCAAGGACAAACACCACAATCACTGAACAGAAAGTGATGATAAAAATTCCATCAACAATATTGTTTTCTGTAAAAAATTTATCTGATGAGTTATTAAATTTATATCCAATGAATGTAACTATTGAAACTATAAAAAGAATGATAAGAATTACTCCAAAATTTTCAAATAGTGTCGAGTGTCCATATGAATTTCTTCCATAGACATTTAAAGTCGTTATCAGTGATATGAGTCCAATATAGTTTTTCAACATCGTTTTACTCAATCCCACGGTATTGTTGGAAACTTGTAATACATTATTTCTTCTAGGTTACATTTTGGACAAGTTTTTATATCCCAATCTTCTAGTTTTTCTCCCGAACTACATGAATCACAACGTGGATCAATTGGTTCGATTTTTATTGAATTTGGGTTAATTTTTCCAGTTATACGATTTTTTACTGTATTACACCCTCGACATAACATGGGTTTAACTTGATGTTTAAATCCTCTATCTAAACCTAAACTACACATAAATTCGTTTTCACAACTAAGACACTTAAATAAATATTTTTGACCCATATTTAATTCAGTTTCTTACATAGTCCTACATATTGTGATGTCATGGGTTCATCAAATATGTTTACATGTCTACTATGAACAACAGGATAGTTACTTGAATTTTTAATAGATGGATTAAAAATTGTTGTTATATTCATGTTCCCAGACGGTGTTTGTTCAATGATATGAATTGAGTTATCTCCATTGATAACACTTACATCTGTCGCACCCGCATTACCAATCATTCGTCCTCGATTTTTTTTAACATCTAATTGGTCAAATGTTAAATCTGTAAATTTAGATTTGTCTCGACTAGACGATGGTTTATTTGATTTGAACTCTGTTGAGAATCCATCTGTGAAACTACATCGAAATGATTGTGTTTGACCATGAACAAGTCCACAGATACCTATGAGAAGTGATGAGACGATTACTTTTTGAATCAACTTCATACTGATTCTCCAATCAATTTGAATTCAATTTCTATAAGAGATATTATCTTTTTTTCCGAATTGTTTTTGAACCTCTCCATCATAATTTTTGAAATATTCCAAGATCCTCTAGAGTCCAGTTTTTGTCCATTTCCCTATTTTTTCGTCTTTCAATCTTTTTTCTTGTTACAAATACCAACTCTGGGTAGTAATTTCGGTTTCTAGGAGTCTTTAAACCTTCTCTATTGAGATATTTGGATATATCCGTGTCAGACATACCTTTTTCATGTAATTCCTCAATCAGTGACATTCTTTGAGTTCTCTCGTCTTTTAGATAGTTCATTGAAAGAACTCTGGTACTAACTAAAACCTGGAATTTAAGAACTAACTTCTTGAAGTTATATGTTATAGGAACTTTATTCCACAGTAACACTTTTAGCTAAATTACGTGGTTTATCAACATCCGTACCAAGGGCTACAGCGGTGTGATAAGCCAAGAGTTGTAATGGGATCACGTGTAAAAGAGGTGACAGATTTCCGTAATGCTCTGGTAGCCGGATCACCTGAATGCCGTCTTCACTTTTAATTTCTGTACCCTGATCAGCAAAGACATAAAGACGCCCGCCGCGTGCCTTGACCTCTTGCATATTTGATTTCAACTTTTCAAGCAGCACATCATTGGGAGCTACGGTAACAACCGGCATGGCCTCAGTAACCAAGGCGAGCGGTCCATGCTTTAACTCGCCTGCTGGATAGGCTTCTGCATGAATATAAGAGATCTCTTTTAACTTCAAGGCCCCCTCGAGAGCGATCGGAAAATGTAAGCCGCGCCCCAAGAAAAGTGCGTTTTGACAGTTCGCAAAGGATCGACTCCAAGCAATAATTTGTGGCTCTAATGCTAATACAGCATGGATTGCTTGCGGCAAATGGCGCAAATCTTCAAGAACTTTTTTCTCAGCAGGTAGTGATAAGTGTTTTGAGCGTTTTGCAATCGTATTAGCCAATAAGTACAAAGCAACCAATTGAGTGGTGAACGCTTTGGTAGACGCTACTCCAACTTCAGTGCCGGCGTGTGTCAAAAAGTGCCATTTAGTTTCTCGTACCATGGCACTCGAAGCCACATTGCAAATCGATAAGCTTAAGGGGTGACCGAGCTGTTTAGCATGGCGCAAGGCAGCGAGAGTATCTGCTGTTTCTCCCGATTGAGAGACAACAACAATTAAAGTTCGAGGGTTTGGAATCGATTGTCGATACCGATATTCGCTAGCAATTTCAACCTGGGTTGGAATCTTCGCAATATCTTCAAACCAATATTTGGCGACACAGGCTGAGTAGTAACTTGTTCCACAAGCAAGGATCAATACCTGATCAAACTCCTGCCACTCTTGCGAATCCGCAGAAAACAAAGCTGGGCCAAGTTCAGCAATATTGGCAATCGTGTCAGAAACTGCGCGCGCTTGTTCAAATATCTCCTTTTGCATGAAGTGCTGATAGGGGCCCAATTCAACCGCTTGTGCTTGAACCGGCATCGGTGTAATCTCTCGCTCGACTGCTCGAGCGGTTCGATCCCAAATCTCAAATCCACCCACGGTCATCGCAACCAAATCACCCTCTTCAAGATAAACCATCGTTTTTGCTTTGCCTGCTAAAGCAAGCGCATCTGAGGATAGATAGTGACCATCATCACCGATGGCGATAATCAGCGGTGAGCCTGCGCGTGCGCCCACCAGAAGATCGGGCTGTGCTTGAGTAATAACAGCAATCGCATAGGCTCCTTTTAATTGCTCTGTAGCTTGCGCAACTGCACGCTTTAGATCTGGCTTACCGAGCTTAATCAACTCCTGATGAACCAAATGGGCAATGACCTCGGTATCGGTTTCCGATTCAAATACATAACCAGATCCTTTTAATTGTTCACGCAGTACTTCATAGTTTTCAATAATGCCGTTATGCACAACTGCAACTTGACCATTTGAGATATGGGGGTGTGCATTATGGGTATCGGGTCTGCCATGCGTCGCCCAACGCGTGTGTGCGATCCCAACCTCACCGCAAAAGTCATGTGCTTGCTTTGCTAAGTCAGCCACACGAGCGGTGGTTCTAGCTCGCTCGATCGGATGACCTGCTTGCTGACTATCAATCACAGCAAAGCCACAGGAATCATAACCCCGATACTCTAGTCGTCGCAGTCCCTCGATTAGGATATCGACAACATTTGTTTTAGCAACTGCTCCAACAATTCCGCACATAAAAAGAATTTACTTTCGAGCGATCTTTTTTACTTTTGGCGTCACGCTTTTCACTTTCGTGGGCCGTTGCCATTCAATGGAAATCTGTTTTGCCCGCGATACGGTTAATTTACCTGGGGGCGCATCTTTGGTAAGCGTGGTTCCAGCTCCTAATGTTGCCCCTTTCCCCACCTTGACGGGCGCAACTAACTGCGTATCTGATCCAATAAATACATCGTCCTCAATCACGGTTTGGTGCTTATTCACACCATCGTAGTTGCAGGTAATCGTCCCAGCGCCAATATTGACGCGTGATCCCACAATCGAATCCCCCACATACGCCAAATGATTAGCTTTGCTCTGTGCAGCAATTCGACTATTTTTAACTTCCACAAAATTACCAATATGAACTTCATGCGCCAGATCAGCACCCGGCCGAATCCGTGCATAAGGACCAATGCGATTGGCTGGACCGATCTTAGCCCCATCTAAATGGCTAAATGCTTCGATCGCTGCACCCTCTCCAATCTGTGTATCTTTAATGACACAATAGGGTCCGATGCGAACCTTAT
>JACCDX010502019.1_pt1 | contig 15957 bp, 18 predicted proteins | sample 7449681 | NCBI WGS metagenome assembly JACCDX01 (sample SAMN15323450, study PRJNA562643) | freshwater metagenome | isolation source: river surface water | place: USA:Blue River Watershed | collected 2017-08-18 | reverse complement strand
TCCGGCGTGCTGGAGACGGAACGCAGGCTCCTCGGCCCCGGCGCGGCGGCGTTGGCGTCCACGCACTGGGCGCTCGCCGAGTGCCTCGTCGCGCTGGAGCGCCCGGACGAGGCGGCCGCGCACCGACGCGCGTGTCTTCGCGTGGAGCGTCGCGCGGAGGGGAGCGTCACGGAGGACGTGCTCGTCACCGTCACCGCGCTCATCGGGGATCTGCTCGCCGCGGGACGTCGCTCGACCGCGCTGCGCCTGCGGCGACGCTACCTTCGTGAGGCTCGCGCGACACTCGCCGAGGGGGACGTCGCGCCGTCGTTCCTTGCGTGCGTCGACGCGCTCGTTGAGAGCGTTCGGGGAGGAAGCGAAGGGGAATGACGTCCCCGGCCTTCGCTGCGTCGTCCTTCGCGGCGCGCAGCGCAAACGGGACGTTCCAGGGAGGCGGCGTGACGTTCGATATCGTGGCGGTGGGCTGGGACGTCGGGGGCTGGCAAGGCACGGGGGACGCGGTCGTCGTGCCCGGATGGGATGGGACGCGCGTCCACCGGCTCGGCGTCAGCCAGGGCCCGGCTCCCCGCGGGGGGCTCCGGCCTCGGTGACTTCGTGGAGGCGTTCTGCGGCCCGTCGTCGCACGACGCGTTGCGCGCCTGTGCCCGCGTGGTGGTGGGTGTCGACGCGCCCCTCGGCTATCCGCGCGCGTTTCGTGCGTTCGTCGCCGACCCCGCCGCTTCGGGTTTACCGGTGAACCCGGCGGCGCCGTTTGTCGACAATCCGCTCGCGTTCCGCGTGACGGACCGCGCCATCGCCGAGGGCTTCCCGCGCAAGGCGCCGCTGTCGGCGTCGTTTGACAAGCTGGGCAACCCCGCGACGGTCGCCATGCGGCACACCTGGAGATGGACGAACGGTCGGGGGCCGCTGGTTGACCTTGGCGACCGCCCGAACCCGGACACGCCCGCGGTCATCGAGGTGTACCCCGCGCTCAGCAAGGTCGAGCCTCGCCGAGCGGCGGAGGCCACGGCGCGCTACCGGCCCCTGCTGGATGGCCTCATGGCAGGAACGGACCGCTACGATGCCGCCCTCGCCGCGATCCTCGCGCTCGGGTGGGCGGCGGGGGATGACGTCTTCGTGCCCCGCATGGGCGTGACGCCGAGCGCTCCCGGCGAGGGCGCGATCTGGTACCCCACGCACGCGGAGTGGCGCCTGCCGAACATGCCGTGAGCCGTGTCTCCGGCTCCGATGCGTTCACTCCTCTCCGCCGCCCTGGCAGGTACACCTGTAGAGGCGCCGGCCCGCCAGCTCGACGCGCGCGATGGGCGCGCCGCAGCGGGGACATGGCTTCCCCTCGCGTCCGAAGGCGTAGTGTCGCCACGCCCGACGCGGTAGCCCGGCGGCCCGGCCCGCGGCGACGCCCTCCGGGTCGTTCGTGACGCCGCCGGTCAGGTAGGCGCGTCGGCAGATGTTCACGGTCTCGGCGGCCAGTCGCTCCCGCGCGTCGGCCGCGAGATCCTTGGGCCGCGCCGCAGGGTCGACCTGAGCGCGCCAAAGGACCTCGGTGCGGAGGTAGTTCCCGACCCCGGCGAGGAAGGCCTGGTCCAGGAACAGCGCGGCGAGGGAGCGTCGCGCGAAGCGCTTGTCGAGGAGTCGGGCGAGGACGACGTCCGCGGTGGTGGTCGCGTCGAGCACATCGGGGCCGAGCTTTCGGAGGTAGGGGTGCGCGGCGAGGCCCTCGTCGTCCAGGACATGCACGTCCGTCGCGCTCCACAGCAGGGCCGCCATGGAATCGGTACGTAGGGCCAGACGCAGGGTGCGGGTGCTCACCGGTTGGGTGCGGGCCCTGGCGACGCTCCATCGTCCATAGAGCTGGTGATGCACGTAGAGGGTGTGTCCGTCCGTGAACCGGAGCAGAAACGCCTTGCCGCGTGTGTCGATCGCGGCGACACCTGCGGTCTGCAGCGGCGCCTCCCACGACTTGAGGCGCGAAGGCTCGAACCACACCTCCGTGAGCGGCCTACCGACCAGCGCTTTGGCGAGTCGATCGGCCTGCCTACGAACCTCGGGTCCTTCGGGCATGCCCCCTCCCGACGCCTACGTATGGGGCGCCCGCGCGGCGTCCCATGGGTCAGAGCGTGGTCGGGGCTACGCGGGCCTACACGTTGAACCGGAAGTGCATCACGTCCCCGTCCTTCACCACGTACTCCTTGCCTTCCACCTGCATCTTGCCAGCGGCCTTCAGGCCCGCCTCGCTGCCAGCGACCTCGAGGTCGTCGATGGCGTACACCTCGGCGCGGATGAAGCCGCGCTCGAAGTCGGAGTGGATCACGCCGGCGGCCTCGGGGCTCTTCGCGCCCACCCGGACGGTCCAGGCGCGGATCTCCTTGGGACCTGCGGTGAAGTAGGTCTGCAGCCCGAGCAGCGAGTACGTCTCGCGGGCGAGCGCGGCGACGCCGGGCTCCGCATGCCGAGGTCCGCTAGGAACATGTTGCGCTCCTCTTCGGGGAGCTCCACCAGGTCCGCCTCCACATTCGCGCAGAGCACGGGCGCCCCTGGGGGCGGCACAGGGGGAGCGTAGCCCCCCGCAACCACCGCACGTGGGACCGTCCTGCTACTTGCGCGCCGCCTGGAACGCAGCGGACTGCGCGGGATCGGCAGCGACGTCATAGAGGACGGCCTCGTAAGTCTCGACCGTGTAGCCCTCGGCCTGAAGAGCAGCGGCAGCGCCCGCGTCATCGGTCGCAGCCGCGAGGCCGCGCGCCGCACGTGCCAGGCGTACGACGTCCGTGGACGGTGTGGTCGCCGTGGGGGCGACGTCGCCCTGCACGGGCGAGGGAGCAGCGGTCTCGCCGCCGCCGCAGGCAGCGAGAGCGAAGAGGAGTGCGCAGAGCGCGCGGTTCGTGATCATCGGCCACCTCCCTTGGGATCGCTGGCCTTGCCGCCCTTGCCGGGGTTCGCAGACTTCCCGCTGCCGGCCTTGCCGTGTTCGGCGTCGGGCTTGCCATGCTCGTCAGACTTCGCGCCGCCGGCCTTGCCGCGACCATCGAACGTCGCCCCGCCTTCTCTGCCGTGTTCGGAGTCGGGCCCCCCGCGTTCGTCGGACTTCGCACCTCCGGCCTTGCCGTGCTCGCCGGGGCGGCCGTGCACTTCAGACTTGCCGTGTTCGCCGTCGCGGCCGTGCTCGTCATCAGACTTGCCGTGGGCGCCACGCTTCTCGGCCTTGCGGCGGTCGTGCTCGGCGTGGATCGCGTCCGCGAGGGCGGTGCCGCGCAGGCCCTCGTCGAGGCGGGCCTTCACGAAGTGGCCGAGGTGCTCGACCGGGACCCCGTCCTCGGCGGCCTCGGCTGCGCCCTGAAGGGCGATCACGGTGTCGGTGGTGCCTGCGCCTCGACCAGACTGCAGGGCGTCCCGCACCTCCTCAGGTTCGACGCCTGCAGCACGGAGGCGCTCCGCGAGGGCGGGGAGCTCCGCAGCAGCGCGCGCCCGCGCGAGGGTTGGGGCGGATGTTGTGGGAGCCTGCGGCGCGGGCTCCGCCGCGTGGAGCGCAGAGAGGACGAACAGGAGGTGACGCATCATTATTATTCTCCGCGGGGACCCTACCACGGGCTTGTTGTTGGCGTCTCCTCGCCCTGACGAGGGAGTAGGGTCAGACGTTGAACCGGAAGTGCATCACGTCCCCGTCCTTCACCACGTACTCCTTGCCTTCCACCCGCATCTTGCCGGCGGCCTTCAGGCCCGCCTCGCTGCCAGCGACCTCGAGGTCTTCGATGGCGTACACCTCGGCGCGGATGAAGCCGCGCTCGAAGTCGGAGTGGATCACGCCGGCGGCCTCGGGGCCCTTCGCGCCCACCCGGACGGTCCAGGCGCGGATCTCCTTGGGGCCGGCGGTGAAGTAGGTCTGCAGGCCGAGCAGCGAGTAGGTCTCTCGGGCGAGCGCGGCGAGCCCGGCCTCCGCGATGCCGAGGTCCGCGAGGAACATGGTGCGCTCGTCCTCGGGGAGCTCCACCAGGTCGGCCTCGACCTTGGCGCAGAGCACGACCACGCGGGCGCCCTCGGTGGCGGCGCGAGCGCGCACCGTCGTCACGTGGGCGTTGTCCGCGGCGAGGCCGCCCTCGTCCACGTTGCAGACGTAGAGTACAGGCTTCGCCGTGATGAGCTGCGCGTCGCGGACGGACTTCGCCTCGTCCTCCGTCCACTCGCCGCCTCGGGCCGGCTTGCCGCTGCCGAGCTGCCGCTCGAGCTTCTCGGCGACGCCCAGGTGGAAGAGCGCCTCCTTGTCGCCGCTCTTGCTCATCTTCTTGAAGCGGTCGATGCGCTTCGCGATGGCCTCGAGGTCGGCGAGAACGAGCTCCGTGTCGATGGTGTCGATGTCCCGGAGCGGATCCACGCCGCCGTCCACGTGGACGACGTCGCCGTCCTCGAAGCAGCGCACCACGTGGAGGATGGCGTCCACGGCGCGGATGTGGCCGAGGAACTGGTTCCCGAGGCCCTCGCCCTTGCTGGCGCCGCGGACCAGACCCGCGATGTCGACGATCTCGACCGTGGCCGGCAGCAGCTGCTTGCTCTGGACGATGGCCTGGAGGCGCCCGAGGCGTGCGTCCGGGACCGGGACGATGCCGGTGTTCGGCTCGATCGTGCAGAACGGGTAGTTGGCCGCTGCCGCCGCGGACGACGCGGTGAGCGCGTTGAAGAGGGTGCTCTTGCCGACATTGGGGAGACCGACGATGCCTGCCTGGACGGCCATGGGACGCTCCGCGAAAGGGTGGCGGCGTATAGCGCGGCGCGGGCGGCTGCGCCGCGTCAGTCGTCGCGGGGGGCGCGCTCCTTGGGACGGCCCTTCAGCGCCACTTTCTCCATGCGCGCGCGTCCGCAGGAGGGGCAGCGCCACTTCTTCTGCTTGTGGTGCGTCCCGCGGGTCTCCTGCATCTTCACGCCGCAGCGCTGGCACGTCATTGCCGGCACGTAGCCCGCGTTAGTCGGCCCGTCCCGGGAGGCCCCTTGGCACGTACACGCGCGTCTCGCGACAGCATCGGTCCCATCGACGTCCCTGCCGAGTCCGCCTGGGGCCCGTCGACGGAGCGGGCGCGCCGCGCCTTCGTCATCTCCGGCCCTCCGGGCCAGGTGCGTCGCTTCCCGCGGCGCTTCCTCGAGGCGCTCGGCATCGTGAAGCGCGCCTGCGCGATGGCCAACGAGGAGCTCGGTCTGCTGCCGGTCGACAAGGCGGAGTGGATCGCCGCCGCGGCCCAGGAGGTCGTCGATGGCCGCTGGGACGACCACTTCCCGCTGGACGTGTTCCAGACCGGCTCGGGCACGAGCACGAACATGAACGCGAACGAGGTCATCGCCAGCCGCGCGAACGAGCTCATGGGCGGGAGCCTCGGCGACGTCGCGCCGGTGCACCCGAACGACCACGTGAACCTCGGCCAGTCGAGCAACGACGTCATCCCGACGACGCTGCATGTCGCCGCAGCCGTCGCCATCGACGAAGACCTCCTGCCGGCGCTGCGCGCGCTCTCGGGCGAGCTTCGTCGCAAGGCGGAGGCGTGGAGGGACGTCGTCAAGCTGGGGCGAACTCATCTGGTCGACGCCGTCCCGATGACGCTCGGCGCGGAGGTCTCGGGGTGGGCCAGCCGGGTGGAGCAGGCCGTCGCCCGGGCCGTGCGGGCGCGTGACGCGCTGCTTCCCCTCGCGCTCGGGGGCACCGCGGTCGGCGTGGGCCACAATCGGCATCCGGAGCTCCCTTCGCGCGCCATCGCCCGGATCGCCGACACGACCGGCCTGGCGTTCGTCGCGGCGCCGGACGGCTGCGCGGCCCAGTCAGGTCAGGACGCCGCGGTCGAGGCCTCGGCGCTGCTGCGGACCGTGGCCGTGACGCTGCGCGCCATCGCCGAGGACGTGCGCCTCCTGGCGAGCGGCCCCCGAGGCGGCTTCGGGGAGCTCCGCCTGCCGGACATCCAGCCGGGGAGCAGCATCATGCCGGGGAAGGTCAACCCCGTCATGCCCGAGATGCTCGTCATGGTGGCGATCCAGGTCGTGGGCCTCGACACCGCGGTGGCGCTCTGCGGGCAAGCGGGGCACCTGCAGCTGAACACCACGCTCCCGCTGATGGCGCACGACCTGCTGCACATCGTCGAGCTCCTGGCGAACGGGGCGCGCACCTTCGCGGCGCGCTGCGTGGCCGGCATGGAGGCCGACGTGGAGGGATGCCGTCGCAACGTCGAGCGCTCCCTCGGCATGGCGACCGCGCTGGCCCCGGATCTTGGCTACGACGTCGCGGCGCAGATCGCGAAGGAGGCCCAGGCCAGCGGTCGCACCGTCCGCGAGGTGGCGGAGACCCACCCTGCGGCGAAGGCCCTCGGCGCCGAGCGCCTTGCGGCGCTGCTCGACGTCGACCGTATGGCACGGCCGGAGCGCGCGCGTTGACCCCCCGGGGACGTTGGCATAGCGATCCGCAGGAGGGACGCGCATGAGCACGCCCGAACCGTCGCTCTTCGCGGGCATCGGCCAGCGTCGTCGTCGCGCGGCGCCGCCGGGCTTCGCGCTCTTCGTCGCCCTGGGGCTCGTCGTCGCGGTGGGGTTGTTCGTGTGGGACTTGAGCCACCCCCCGGAGCGCGTTCACGCCGTCCGGGCCGATCTCGTCGTCACGCCCGAGCAGGACGCCCTCGAGGAGCGCGCCGCCTGGGAGGCCCGCCGCGCAGGGCCGCCCACGCCCGTCGACGCGCCCGCGCCCGCGAGGTAGTTGCGGCGCCTTCGAGGTGCCCATGGTCTGCGCGCTCTGCTCTTCTCCCGATGATGTGGCCGCGTGGGTCGTCGTCCCGGCGCGGAACCCCGCGGACACGGTGCTCCTCTGCGGGACGTGCCGCACGCGCGAGGCGGCCTCCGCGGCGCCGGACGCGTCCGCGTCGTGGCTGCGTGACACCGTGTGGAGCGAGGACGTCGGCGTCCAGGTGCTGAGCTGGCGCCTCCTGCAGCGCCTCCCCGGCGCGGTCTGGGCGCGCGAGCTGCTCGAGCAGGTGTGGCTCGAGGACGAGGTGCTCGCGTGGGCGCAGGCCGGGCTTGTGACCGAGAACGTCGTCACCGAGGATGCGCTGCGCGTGGTGGACAGCAACGGGACCCCGCTCGCCGAGGGCGACGCCGTGACGCTCATCAAGGATCTCGAAGTCAAGGGCGCCGGCTTCACGGCCAAGCGCGGTACACTCGTGAAGAACATCCACCTCACCGACGACGCCGGCCTCATCGAGGGTCGCGTCAACGGGACGGTGATCGTGCTCAAGACCGCGTTCCTCAAGCGCGCCTGACCGGAGTCCCCATGCACCTGGCCACCCTGATCCCGCTCCTGTTTGTCGCGGCCTGCGCGACGTCCTCCAACGGCAACGCCACCCGCAAGGGAAGCCCGGCCGAGGTCGAGGACCCTGGGATGGAGGACACGTCCACGGCAGACACCGGCTCAGGTGGTGGCGGCGGCTCTTCGGGCGGTATGGCGGACTTCGGCGAGGACTTCTCCGCTGTGGTCTGCGCCAAGCTGATGGAGTGCGGCGGCGCCGCGGCGCTCACCGAGCTCGGCTACGCCTCCGTGGCGGAGTGCACCGACGCCTTCATCGACCAGTTCTCTGCGTCGGTCACGGAGGCGACCTGCCCGGACTTCGACGCCGCCATGGCGGACGCGTGTCTCGAGGCCTATGCGAGCATCGACTGCGCCACGCTGGCCACGAGCCCGCCGACCCAGTGCGAGGCCGTCTGCGGGTGAGCCGCGGCGCTACGCCTCGTGCGTGGCGGCGGTCTCCCAGCGGCCGAGGATGTTCACGACCCGCGTCGCGTCGAGCTTGTCGAGGTCGACGCGGGTGAAGGTCTTGCGGTCGAGGTCGAGCACGAGGGTGCCGGTATCGGTCGTAGCCCCGCGCAGGCGCACGCGCGCAAGCGAAGGCAGGAGCCGAAAGGCCTCGTGGACCAGTCGGAGCGCCAGCGAGCAGCGGGCCTCGGCGTCGGCCGGGTCGAGCGCCAGATCCATGTCGAGCGAGGTGAGGCCGTCGAAGCGGAAGGTAACCTCGACGTCGGCGGGCCACGACTGCGCCCGGAGGGCCTGCTCCAGCAAGGGGGCGATGCGGGCGGCGTCCCCGCTGGCGAGCGCGTCACGGAACGCGGCGCGCTCGGCCTCGGCGGTGGCGTACTCGGCGACACGTGCGGCGTGGGCCTCGTCATGGGCGCGACGGCGAGCGTCCTCGGCGGAGGCGTGGGCACGGGAGGCCTCCTCGGTCAGGCGTCGCTCCAGCGCGTTCCGCGCGCGGTACTGCCGGATGGCGACGATCTCGGCGAGGACGACGCTCCCGACCGCGGTGGCGATCCTCGCCGTGTCGTCGAGTACGGCCGCCGCCGGAAGCGCGAGGAGCGGGACGACCGCCGGCCACCAGGGGTGCGCCGCGCGTGAGGACGCCAGGTTGGCGCTTCCCGTCGCGGGCGGCTCGGCGGGCACGAACGGTGCGTCCTCAGGAGGAGCGGTCGGCGCCACGCTCGCCGCGAGGTCCGCCGCCGCACGCTCGCGCAGGAGCAGCGCGCGGGTCTCGTCGCCGGGTGCGTTGGCCGACAGGCGCAGCCGCGTCGTGAAGTGCGCGGTCATTCGGCCGACGCGGGCTTCGGGAGCGGCTTCCGCGTCGCGAGTATGGCCACCCCGAGGCCCGTCACGAGCAGGCTGCCGTACTGCGCCGGAGTGAGCCCGAAGTAGCGGGTGTCGACGCCGTCCGCGTGGCGCAGGAAGTCCATCGCGATGCGGACGGGGCCGTACAAGAGCGCCAGCAGGCCGAGGTAGGTGCCCGCCGGGCGCGGCTTTCGGCTCGCGACGAACATCGTGCCCAGGATGCCGAACACCCAGAGCGCCTCGTAGAGGCCCATGTCGTGGCAGGCGATGTCGGGGTTGCCGCCGGGGCAGATGCCGTACACGCCGAGCCAGAAGTCCGTCTGCCGACCGGGGTGGTCATGCGCCCAGAAGCAGCCGAGGCGGCCGATGCCGAAGCCGAGGCCGAAGCCCCAGGCGAGGGCGTCCGCGTACGCGAAGTACGGCTTCTTCTCTCGGTGGAAGAACCAGATGGTGAGCGGGACGCAGAGGGTGAAGCCGCCGAAGCTCGAGAGGCCGTCCCAGAAGCGGAAGAGCTTCATCGGGTCGGTCAGGAGCACGCCCGGCTCGTAGAACAAGATGTGGCCGAGGTGGCCGCCGGCGATGGCGCCGACCACGAGCCAGGACACCATCCGGTTGATGCGGTCGCCCGCATCCGCGTCGCCCGTGAACTGCTCCGCCTTCTTTTGCGCGAGGAGCCCTCCGAGCCAGAACCCGAGCGCGACCATGATGCCGAAGCCATGGAGCGTCAGCGGGCCGAGCGGGATGTCCGGCTGCGAGAAGTAGGGGATGAGCGGGCGCATGCGGAACCTCGGCGGCGAGGCGCATTAGCCGGCCGGCCGGGGCGCGGCACGCCCCGATGACGGACCTCTACAGTGCGGCGCCGCGCGTGACGAACCGTAGCGAGGCGCTGTTGATGCAGTAGCGCATTCCTGTCGGCGCCGGACCGTCCGGAAACACGTGGCCGAGGTGGCCTCCGCAGCGCGCGCAGAGCGCCTCGACGCGGACCATGCCGTACGAGGTGTCCTCACGCGTGGCGACGGCGTCGTCGGCGAGCGGCGCGAAGTAGCTCGGCCAGCCGGTGCCGCTGTCGAACTTGGTGCGGCTGTCGAAGAGGGGGAGTCCGCAGCCCGCGCAGGCGTAGACGCCGTCCTCGTGGTGGTTCCAGTACGCCCCCGTGAACGCGCGCTCGGTGCCACCCTCGCGGAGCACGTCGTACGCGGAGGACGAGAGCCGCTCTTTCCACTGCGCGTCGTCGAGCTTCACGGCGTCGGCGCGCGTCGACACGAAGGGCGGGCGTCCGTCGCTCCAGCCGGGAGCGCTGCACGCAGAGAGCACCGCCGAGACGGTCGAACCGAGGATTCCACGACGCGTCATACGCACCTCCGTAGGTACCGTAGCGTCTTCGGTGGCGTCGGCACCTCCATCTCGTCGGCCGGTGAGCGACCCGACATCAGGGAGCGACGGCGGCCCGGGATAGGCTGCCGTCATGACGCTCTTCCTCCCCGAGCTGGTCTTCGACGGTGACACCCTCCGCCCCGACATGGGCGTGCTCGTCGAGGGCGAGCGCATCGTGGCGGTGTTGCCCCGTGCCGAGGCCCTGCGCCGCGCGGAGAACCTGGCCGCGACGGTGCAGGCGCTGCCTCGCCGCGCGCTCTTGCCCGGGTTCGTGAACGCCCACAGCCACGCCTTCCAACGTGGCCTCCGCGGCCACGTCCAGTACGCCGAAGGCGGCGACAGCTTCTGGACGTGGCGCGAGCGCATGTACACGCTGGCGAACCGTCTCACGCCCGAGGGCATGCAGGACCTGGCGCGGCTGGCCTTCCGCGAGATGCTCGCCGCGGGCTTCACGACCGTCGGGGAGTTCCACTACGTCCACCACCAGCCGGACGGAACGCCCTACGCCGACCCGGACGAGCTCGCCCATCGCGTGGTCGCCGCCGCCCAGGACGTCGGCGTCCGCGTGGTGCTCCTCCGGGTGGCCTACGCGCGCGCGGGCTTTGAGGTTCCTTCCAACCCGCTCCAACGTCGCTTCCTGGACACCTCCCCGGACGCGGCGCTCGACGCCGTCACGCGCCTGCGCGCGCGGGGCATCGCCGCGGGGCTCGCCCCCCACAGCATGCGCGCCTGCCCGCGCGACTGGCTTCGCGTCTTCGGGGCCGCGGGGCTCGACGTGCCCGTCCACGCGCATGTCGACGAGCAGCCCGGCGAGGTCGCGGCGAGTCTCCGCGAGCACGGCCAGCGTCCGCTCCAGGTGTTCGGCGAGGCGGGGCTCCTCTCCGAGCGCTTCACGGCGGTGCACCTCACGCACCCGGACGCGGAGGAGATCGCGCTCCTGCGCGCGACGGGGGCGGGGGTGTGCGCGTGTCCCAGCACGGAGCTCGATCTGGGCGACGGGTTCCTGCCGCTGGCGTCGCTCGACGGCGATCCGCTCGACGGGCCGCCTCCGGTGAGCATCGGCAGTGACAGCCACGCGCGAATCGACCCGTTCGGGGAGCTCGCCATGCTGGAGGGTCACGCCCGCGCGCTCGCCGGCCGGAGGAACGTGCTTCGCCACGCGCCGTCCCCGGACGCGCTGGCCGCGCGGCTGCTCCGCATGGGGACCGAGGTTGGCGCTGGCCAGCTCGGCGTGGACGCCGGGCGCATCGCTGCGGGCGCGCTCGCCGATCTCGTTGCCATCGACCTCGACCATGTCGCGCTTGAGGGCGCGCGGCCGCTGCCCGCCATCGTGTTCGCCGGCAGCCCGGCCCTGGTGCGCGAGGTCTGGGTGGGCGGGGTGAGGCGGCGGTAGCGGGCTACTCGTGCGTGAGACGGTAGTTCAGCACGAGGCACGGCACCGCGGGCGGCAACGCGCCGAACACGGCCTCGGCGCGGGTCTTGTCACCGTCGAGGACGCCGTCGCAGGGCAATACCAGCGCGCGCGCGAACACCTCGGCGGTGCGCTCGGTGACCCAGGCGCCGCCAGGAATGTCCGTCATCGCGCCGGTCGGCGTGCCGCGCTTGAAGTCCACGGTGCCGCCCATGTCGCCGACGAAGCGCTGACCGGGGACGTCCGCGACGAACAGCTTCGCCATGCGGCCCACCAGGCCGAACGCGGAGTCGGCCTCTCCGACCTTCGGCGCGTCCTTGCCGACCTGGTCGAGCAACATCTTGACCATCTTGCTCGCGTCGTCGCGGTCATCGTCGCCTTCGGCGCGCACGCAGGTGCTCACGCCCTGCCTCAGCACGTCCGCGCTGCTCGCGAAGGCCTCCGTCGGCGCAGGCTCGCCGGCGGCTTCGAAGGTCTTGAGCAGGAGGGCCTGACGCTCCGCGTCCTGCTGCGCGATCTGGGTGGCGTCGCCGGCGACGAAGGCGTCGACCTGAACGCTCGCGAGGCCGAGGTTGCGCGCCTGCCGGTAGGTGAGGCGCATGGGGCCACGCCCGCACACCTCGGTCTCCTTGGAATCCAGCACGCGGTCCCACGGCCCCTTGATGCGGTTGCGCACGGCCGCTGCGTAGGGGAGCACCTTCCGGACGTCGGGGTCGAGCGCGTCAGTCTTCTCAAGGCGCTCGCGCCACTTCGCCCACTCGTCGCTGCGCGCGGACTTCTCGTAGAGCCAGGCGTAGGGTTCGGGGTTCGCCGCGATCTTCTTGGCCTCGGCCTTCACGAGGTCGAGCAGCTGCGGGTCCTTCTGGAAGGCGAGGCCGATGGCGGGCACGCCCGTGATGGTGCTTGCCAGCTTGTCGAAGTTGAGGCTCTCGACGTCGCCGCCGAGGCTCTCGGCGTACGCGAGGCTCTCCTCGCAGGCTTCACCCTTCTTCTGCAGGGTGGCGACCTCTTTTCTGGCCGAGCACGCGGCGAATCCGGTCGCTGCGGACGAGATGTACCCTCCGGCCGCGACCGCCATGAGGAGCAGCACGCGCGGCTGCCAGATGGCGCCCGACGTGATGAAGTGCTTCGCCCGCATGAGCAGCGAGACGGGCGAGAGCGTGTAGAGGCGCGCGAGGAGGAGATCCTTCCCGGCCGTCGCGAAGCCGCCCGCGGAGAGGTCACGGAAGCTTCGGCGCTTGGACTTCGCGCGGTCCCGCTGGGCGATGACCTCCGGCGGAAGGGGCGCGATCTCGATCACGAAGCGCGGGCCTTCCGGCGTCACGAGGGCGAAGCTGTCGCCGGGCCGCACCGCCGTCGGGGTCGTGATCTGCGTCGGGCGGCGCGCGTCGCCCTTCCACAGGAACACCGCGGCCGTGCGCTCGGCCGGCGCGACCATCAGACTGTCGGGGCGGGGCCGCAGCACCTTGCAGTGCTCGCGGGCCACGCCAAAGCTGTCGGGGATGGTGATGTGGCAGCGCTCGCCGTCGGAGCCGAGGCGCGCCTCGAGGCCTTCGAAGGGGCCAAAGCGCGTGCCGCCGAACTCCGGGGCGAGGACGAGGTAGAGCGCGTCGTCGTTGCGTGCCATGCGCGAGCCTATCCGTTCGAGGGCGCGGGGGTGTCCGCCAGCAGGGCGAGCACCTCGTCGAGGCGCTCGTGGACGAGGAGCAGCACGAGGTCGCCGGGCTGTGCCCAGGCCAGAAGGCGCCGCGCGCCGTCGACGTCGTCCTCGGCGAGCTCGATCGCGTCGTCGGGGACGCCGTTGTGGACCAGCTCTGCGCGCAGGCGGGCCGGGACCTCACCGGGCAGTCGGCCACGGAGGTACCCGGCGAGCTCCTTCACCACGAGGTGGTCGCAGCCATAGGCGGCAACCTCGCGCGCGCAGGCGTCGAGGATCGCGTCGGTGCGGTCGCCGGCGGTGCCGAGCATGACGGCGCGTCGCGCTGCGGGGAGCCCGCGCACCAGCGGCGCCAGCCTCGCCAGGCCGTCCGGGTTGTGGGCGAAGTCGAGGATCACCGTGACGCCGCGCCAGTGGATCACGTTCAGCCGTCCGGAGCTGTCCGCGACGGAGGGGGTGAACGAGCGGAGCGCGGCGGCGATGGCGCGCTCGCTGATGCCGATCGCACGCGCCGCGGCGATGGCCGCCAGGGCGTTCTCGACGTTGTGGCGCGCGAGCCCCCCGATCGTGGCGGGCACGTCCGCCCAGCGGAGCAGGTCCCCACCGATGACCACGCCGTCGCTCCCGTCGTCGAGGAAGGTCCCGACCTGCAGGTCGGGCCGGCACGCGCGCACCGCGGGGAGGGCCTTCGTCAAGTGCGGGCACGCCCCGTTGACGACGAGGAGCCCGCCCTCGCGAAGTCCGTACGCCACGGCGAGCTTCGCCTCGGCCATGCCCGCCAGCGTGTCGATGCCGTACTCGCCGAGGTGGTCGGCGCCGATGTTCGTCACGACGGCGATGTCCGCGTCCGCGATGGCCAGGCCGCGTCGGAGCAGGCCCCCGCGCGCGGTCTCGAGCACTGCGAGCGTGGCGCGCGGATCCCGAAGCGCGGTGCGGGCCGCGCCCGGGCCGGACCAGTCGCCGGTGCGCACGACGGCGCCGGCCACGGCGATGGCGTCGCTGCTCGTGAGCGCGTCGATGAACCCTCCGGCGCGGGCCATGCGCGCCAGCATCCTCGACGTCGTCGTCTTTCCGTTCGTGCCGGTGACGAGCGCGACCGGGATGCGTCCCGGCAGGTCGGCGATCGCGGAGGGCTCCGGGACCTGGTCGAGCGGCCAGGTGCGCGCGTGGGGGCCGTACCCGAGCGTTACGCCGTCGTCGTCCCAGAACGCGGGCCAGCTCTGCGTGTGCGCATGGTAGAGGAGGGCGCGCAGGGCGGGGTTGCCCTCGCGGGACTGCTCGGCGTGGAGCGCCTCGAGGTCGGGCGCGTCATCGGCGGCCATCTCGGCCACGAGGCAGGCGGTCTCGAGCAGGTCGGGGGGCGAGGCCAGCGCCAACGAGAGGCCCGGGCCAAGCTCCTGGCCCGGGGCGACGTCCGCCTCGGTCGGTCGGTCGTCCCAGCGGCGCGCGCCCCAGGCGAAGGGGGTGCCCATCGCTGGCCAGCCGAGCGCCTCCGTCATCGCGCGGGCTCGGGCGACCCAGGCTGCGACGGCGTCGTCGTGGGCGAGGCCGTCGTCCAGGGCGACTTCCACGGCGGCGCCCGAGGACACGCCCAGGAGGTGTGGCCCGGTGATGCGTCGCGTGTCGACGCGGCGCAGCATCAGTCGGCTTCTTCCACCGGGGCCACCAGCACGCCGCGGCTCTCCCGCACGAGGCCCAGGGTCGCGAGGCTCGGCGCCGGCGCGTCCTGGACGGGCGCGGGCGTCGGCATCGGGGCCGGAGCCTGCTCGAGGTCCTCGGTCGGTGCGCTCCCGCCGAAGTAGACGATCTGCTTCCAGCAGCGCGTCACCTTGTCGCCGAACACGAGGAGCAGGTCGCCGGGCTGGCAGAGGGAGAGCGCCTTCTCGATGGCGGGCTCCTCGTCAGGCACCACGAAGATGGCCTCGTCGGGAACGCCCAGACGGCGCAGCTCGTCCGCCATCAGGCGGGGAACCTCATCATGGCCGCGTCCGCGTCGGTTGTCGTCGCGCTTGCACACGAAGACGTCGAAGCTCGCGCGGGCGCGACGGGCGATGCCGAGGATGTCCTCGTCGCGACGGTCGCCGGGGGCGGCGAGCGCCACGATGCGCTTCGCGCCGCTGCGGAGCGACGGCGCCATGTTGTCCACCAGCGTGCACATGGCCTCCATCGCCGCCGGGTTGTGCCCGTAGTCGAGGATGACCGTGAAGCCGTGCTTGTCGTGGACGTTCATGCGGCCCGGCGACTGGAAGAAGGTCGCGTCGAAGGTCCGCAGGCCGTGGCGGATGTTGTCGAGCTTCACGCCCATGGCGTAGGCCATGCCCGCGGCGAACATCGCGTTCTGCACGTTGTGGCGGGCGCGTCCCTCCAGCGTGGCCGGGACGAGGTGCGTCCACAGGAGCGGCATGTGCGCGCCCTTGTCGAAGAGCGTGATCATCTGGCCGTTGACGCCTTCCTCGAGGCAGACGGCCCGCCCGCCGGCCCGGATGTGCTCGCGCACGAGGGCGTGGTTCGGGTTCATCGTCACGTAGCAGATGGACTTGGCCTTCGCGCGGTGGGCCATGCGGAGGCAGCGCTCGTCATCGGCGTTGAGCACCACGGTGTCGCGCGCGGCCTCGACCGGGATGGCCTTCACGTCGGCGAGCTGGTCGAGCGTGTGGATGCCGCCGAGGCCGAGGTGGTCGGCCGCGACGTTCAGGCAGCAGGCCACGTCCGGGTGACGGTAGCCCATGCCGGCGCGGAGCAGGCCGCCGCGGGCGGTCTCGAGCACCGCCACGGTGACGGTCGGGTCGCGCAGCACCATCTGCGCCGCGACGGGGCCGGTCATGTCGCCCTCGACGGTGCGTCGGCCGTCGATGTAGACGCCGTCTGTCGTCGTCATGCCGACGTGCGCGCCGGCGAGCT
>JACCDX010229263.1_pt1 | contig 15962 bp, 17 predicted proteins | sample 7449681 | NCBI WGS metagenome assembly JACCDX01 (sample SAMN15323450, study PRJNA562643) | freshwater metagenome | isolation source: river surface water | place: USA:Blue River Watershed | collected 2017-08-18 | reverse complement strand
CTCGTAGCATTGCCCGAGCAGGTGCTCTTTCAAAACCTTCGGTTACATCTTTACTTCTTGGTTTTAAATCACCTGGTTTAGTTGCCATATAAATACTGTATCTATATCAAATCTTTTTGGTGCTAACTACCTAATGTTTTCAAGATTAATTCTCTTACTTTGGCAGCGTCAGCACTTCCGCCAGTAGTTTTCATAACAGCACCAACTATTACTCCAACAACTTGAACTTTTCCTTCTTTGATTTTTGCAGCAGCTTCTGGATTAGCAGCAATGGCTTCATTTATTGCTGGGATTAGAGCCGAGTCATCTGCCACTACAACTAATTTTCTTTTTTCCATGACTTGGTCAGGATTTCCTTCTCCCAGTAAAATTCCATCAATTACTTGTCTTGCTAATTTATCTGTTAATTTGCCATCGTTTACTAATTGATCAATTCTTGCTACATCTTCTGGTTTAATTTTTAGTGAATTTAATTCCATTCCTGATTCACTTGCTCTTCTTGCTAATTCGCCTGCCCACCATTTTCTTGCAGCAGCTGGCTTTGCCCCTTTTGAAATAGTTTCAGATATTAAATCAACGGCACCCAATGTTGAAACATCTCGCATTTCTAAATCGGTGAATCCCCATTCTTTAGCAAGTCTTGCTCTTCTTACAGAAGGTTGTTCTGGTAATTCACTTCTTAATTTTTCTATCCAATTTTTATCTGGTGCAATAGGGACTAAATCTGGTTCTGGAAAATATCTGTATTCTTCAGCAACTTCTTTACTTCTACCACTTCTTGTAGAACCTGTATCTTCCTGGAAATGTCTGGTTTCCTGTTTAATTTTATTACCTTTATCAAGTTCAGTCGCTTGTCTTTCAATCTCACTTCTAATTGCTCTTTCTACACTTCTTAGGGAGTTAACGTTTTTAGTTTCTGTTCTGGTTCCCCATTCTTTATTTCCTTTTGGAGTTAATGAAAGATTAACATCGCATCGCAATGATCCTTCTTCCATTCGAACATCAGAAACTTTTAGTCCACGTAATAAATCTCTTAATTCAGTTACATACGCTTTGGCAACCAGTGGGGCAAATTCATTTGTTTCTGCAACAGGTTTGGTAACAATTTCAACTAAGGGAATACCTGCACGGTTGTAATCAACTAATGAATAATCTGCACCATGAATTCTTCCAGTTGCACCACCAGCATGAGTTAATTTTCCTGTATCTTCCTCTAAATGCACTCGTTCAATTTCAACTCTAAAAGTTTTTGAACCATCATCAGTATCAACGATTACGTCTAAATAGCCATTTGAGCAAAGTGGTTCATCGTATTGGCTTGTTTGAAAATCTTTTGGCATATCAGGATAGAAATAATTTTTTCGAGCAAATCTAGAAAAAGGAGCAATGCTGCAATTAAGAGCTAACCCAATTCGAATTGTTGATTCAATTGCGGTTTCATTCGCAACAGGAAGTGAACCTGGAAGACCTAAACAGGTTGGGCAAGTTTGCGTATTTGGTTCTGCTCCAAATTCAGTAGAACAAGAGCAAAACATCTTTGATTTTGTGGATAATTCAACATGTGTTTCTAATCCAATTACTGGATCATAATTTTTAATTGCCTCGTCAAAATTAGCCATTTGACACAACTTTCAAATCAGGAATCGAATCAATTAACAAACCATTCCATTTATCTTTCAAACTTGCTTCTAAAGTTGCAGCTACCTTATACATTCGATCATCTTGCATAAATGGTGCAATAATTTGCAAACCAACTGGAAGTTTATCTTCGTCTGCTAATCCTATTGGAATACTCATTGCTGGAATTCCTGCAAGTGATGGAGGAAGTGTTGCTAAATCTGCTAAATACATAGCCAAAGGATCATTAACTCTTTCACCCAAACCCCAAGCAGTTGTAGGAGAAGTTGGAGAAATTAATACATCAACTTCTTTAAATGCATTCTTTAAATCTTGAGCAATTAAAGCTCTTACTTTTTGAGCTTGCGCATAATAGGCATCGTAGTAACCAGAAGATAAAGCATAAGTTCCAATCATGATTCTTCTTTTTACTTCTTTTCCAAAACCTTTTGCCCTAGTTTTATTCATAACTTCTTCAGCGCTTAAGTTTTGATCATCAACTCTTAAGCCATAACGCATTCCATCAAATCTTGCTAAATTGCTTGAAGCTTCACTTGGGGCAATTAAATAATAAGTAGCAAGTGCATAAACAGAATGTGGAATGGAAACTTCTGTAACAATGGCGCCTAATGATTTCAGAGTTTCAATAGATTCATTGAATCTATTGATTACACCAGTTTGCCAGCCTGCTCCCCCAAGTTCTTTAATGTAACCAATTTTCATTCCTTTGACATCTAAAGTTTTGGAAGCACTAACCACATCTGGAACTTTTTCATTAATGCTTGTGGAGTCAAGTGGATCATGTCCAGCCATTACTTCATGCAACATTGCACAATCTAAAACAGTTCTAGCAAATGGTCCTGCTTGATCCAATGATGAAGCAAACGCAACTAAACCGTATCGAGATACAGCACCATAACTTGGTTTTGCTCCAACAATTCCTGTTACAGATGCAGGTTGTCTTATGGAACCACCAGTGTCTGTTCCAATTGAAAGTGGTGCAAAAAAAGCAGCAACTGCAGCAGATGAACCACCAGAAGATCCACCTGGAATTTTATTTAAATTCCATGGATTTCTTGTTGGAAAATATGCGCTGTTTTCGGTTGAAGAACCCATGGCAAATTCATCCATATTAGTTTTACCCAAAATAACTACACCAGCATTTTTTAAATTCTTTACAACTGTTGAATCGTATGGAGGTAGCCAATTTTCTAATATTTTTGATCCACAAGTTGTTGGCACATCTTTTTGAGTTAAGACATCTTTTAGAGCTAGAGGAACTCCTGCTAATTTATTTAAACTTTTATTTTCTTTTCGTGCTTTATCTATTTCTTCGGCTTGGCTTAACGCCCCTTTTTTATCTAAAAATAAAAAAGCTTTGACTTTATTGTCTAAATTTTCAATACGATCAAAATGAGCATTAGTAACTTCAACAGCACTTATTTCTTTTTTTGCTAACTTTTCACTTAACTCTACTGCCGTTAATTTAGTAATCTCAGACATTATTCTTCATCCAAGATTCTTGGTACTTTGAATTTATCTTCTTCACTTGCTGGTGCTGACTTTAAAATTTCTTCTCGTTTTAAGGATGGTTTTATTTCATCATGTCTAAAAATATTGACAGCCCCTGTGGCATGTGACATTGGTTGAACATTTTTAGTATCTACTTCGCCAACTTTGGCAACTGAATCCAAGATGATTTCAAGTTGTTTGGCATATTCTTCTAATTCGGATTCAGCTAAATCTAATCTGGCAAGTTTTGCTAAATTAGCAACTTCTTCTTTAGATATTTTTGACACGATTTATATCTTATTATTTAGTCCTTTGTGACTAATTTCAGCGCTTCTTGAAAGCCTTTATTTAGTAGAACTTCAAAATTTTCTGCATCTAACCTTGGAATTCCCAGCGACAAAGCCTTGGAATATTTACTTCCATCAGCTCTGCCAAAGATCAACATTGAAGTATTTTTACTTACCGAACCTGAGACTTTTCCGCCTCTTTCTAAAACAGCATTAGAAGCACCATCTCTTGAATAATTTGGCACAGTTCCCGTTATGACAAAATTCAAATCTTTTAATGGTTGAGGACCTGTTACTTCTTCATCCTTCATTCTCACGCCAGCTCTAGCCCATTTACCAACTATTTCTTTATGCCAATCTTCACTAAACCATTCTTTAACTGCAATTCCTATTACTTCACCAACACCTGCAACTTCAGATAGTTTTTCGATCTTTGCATTGGCAATATTTTCAATCGATTTAAATTCTCTGCTTAAAGCTTGCGCTGCAGTTGGACCAACATGTCTGATCGATAAAGCAACTAAAACTCTCCACAAAGGTCTTGATTTTGCAGCTTGTAATTGAGCAAGTAATTCTTCCCCATTTTTATTCAAAACTCTTTTAGTTTCATTTTTACTAGGAGCTCTTGTGAAATAATCACTTACTTCTAAATCTTTTGCAGTTAAATCAAATAGATCGCCTTCATCTTTCAAAATGTTGTCATTTAAAAGTGCAGCTGCTGATTTTGAACCTAATCCTTCTACATCAAGTGCTCCACGAGATCCAACGTGAAAAAGTCTTTCTCGAAGTTGAGCCGGACAAGTTCTTGCATTTGAACATCTCAAATCAACATCACCAGCTTTTGCTGGAGCTAGTTTTGTGCCACATTCAGGACATTTTTCTGGCATAGAAAATTTCTTTTCATTACCAGTTCTTAATTCAATTACTGGGCCAACTATTTCTGGAATTACATCGCCTGCTTTTCTCAAATAAACAGTGTCACCAATCAGAACACCTTTTCTTTCAATCTCTTGTTGGTTATGAAGAGTTGCCATAGAAACAGTTGAACCTGCAACTTTTATTGGTTGCATTACTGCAAATGGAGTAACTCTTCCTGTTCTTCCCACATTTACTTCAATATCTAGTAATTTGGTGCGCACAACTTCTGGAGGATACTTATAAGCGACCGCCCAACGTGGTGTTCTAGAAGTTGCTCCTAATTTTTTTTGTATTTCTAAATCATTAACTTTTACAACTACACCATCTATTTCATGACTTAAATCTCGTCGTTTTTCACCAAACTCTTCAATAAATTTCTTAACACTTTTTAAATCTTTCGTGACTCTTGTGGTGGAGGCAATCGGAAGTCCTAAATCACCTAATAATTCATATGCCTTACTTTGGGTTTTGAAATCTAAACCTTCTAAAGCACCAATTCCATGAACTACTAATTTGAGTCTGGATAAAGATGAAATAGATCTATCAAATTCTTGTTTAAGTCGTTCAATTCTTTGCTCAGATTTTTTTTCACTTTTTGCTAAGGCTAATTCTTCTTCTCTTTTATCAACTCTTTGTCTAATTGTGCCAGCTGCAGCATTTCGTGGATTTGCAAATGGTGTTCTACCTGAATCCATAACTTCGTTATTTAATTGCTCAAAATCTTTCAAATCAAAATATATTTCTCCTCTTACTTCTATCAAATTTGGAATTTTTGAATTTTTAGTTTTTAAAATTCTAGGAATGGAAGAAATAAATTGAGTGTTATAAGTGACATCTTCTCCAACTCGACCATCACCTCTGGTGGCGACTTTAGTTAATTTGCCGTCAACATATAAAAGATTTAAAGCAAGCCCATCAACTTTTAATTCACAAATAGTTTCTGGCAATTCTTGAGTAGTCTTTTTTACTCTATTTGCCCACTCTTCTAATTCCTCATCATCAAAAACATCTTCTAAACTCATCATGCGAACCTTATGTTCTACGGGCTCAAAAAGCTCAGAAGCTTCGCCTCCTACAGATTGGGTAGGTGAATCTTGCGTAACTAATTCTGGATATTTATCTTCTAATTTTTCTAGTTCTCTAAATGCTTTGTCATATTCATCATCAGAAATAGTTGGTGAATCTAGTAAGTAATATTGTCGCCTTGCTTCTTCAATTTGTTCAACTAATTCAAGCCATTTATTTCGAGCAGAATCTGGAATTGATTTACTCATTATTAGTTTCTGGCAGTTGTTAAAACTGTGCCACTACCAATTACACGGTCATTTTCATATAAAGCAATTGTTTGACCTGGTGCAAGTCCTTGCAAAGTATCAATAAATTCAACGGTTAAATTACCGTCTTTATGAAAGGCTTTCGCCTTTAATCTTTCCCCATGAGCTCTAACTTGAGCTAAACATTCAAATGGACTTTTTGGTATTGGTCCACACCAAATCACATTGGTGGCAGTAACAACATCAACTTTTAAAAGTGTAGGCAATCCAACCATGACTGTTTTATTTTTAACATCAGTTTCTACTACATAACGTGCTGCTCTATCAGGTCGAGGTTTTGTTAAATTTAAACCTCTTCTTTGACCAATAGTAAATTCAAAAACTCCATCATGTTCGCCTAAGACTTCATTAGTTTCTGCATCAATAATTTTGCCTTTTTCTTCACCAAGTTTTCTATGCAAAAATCCTGCAGTGTCACCGTCAGGAATAAAACAAATATCATGCGAATCAGGTTTACTTGCAGTAATTAATCCTCTTTTATCTGCTTCTTCTCTTATTTCTGGCTTTAGAGAATCTCCTAATGGCAAAATTGTGTGACTTAATTGTTCTTGAGTTAACACACTTAATACATATGATTGATCTTTATTGGGATCTTTTGCACTATATAAAGTTGGGCCATCAGCAGTTTCAATAATTCGTGCGTAATGTCCAGTTGCTACAGCATCAAAACCAAGTGCAAGAGATCTTTCCAAAACTGCAGCAAATTTAATTTTTTCGTTACATCTCACACAAGGATTTGGAGTTCTACCTTGTGCATATTCACTTACAAAGTTTTCAATTACTTCTTTTTGAAATTCATCTGATACATCCCAAACATAAAATGGAATTCCTAGACGATCTGCAACTCTTCTGGCATCACGCGCATCATCGAGTGTGCAACAACCTTTACCACCTGCATGTCCTTTTACTTTTGCTAAAGCTAAATGAATTCCAACAACTTCATATCCTTGATCAACTAATCTTGCTGCTGCAACAGATGAATCAACGCCACCACTCATGGCAGCTACTACTTTTTTAGTCATGACTTCACAGCTGGTTTACCAGCTCTTCTTGCTCTTTCCACCACAGCTGGTAAAACATTTATAACATCTGTTACATCATCTGGAGTTGATGTTGTACCAAAAGAAAATCTAATTGATCCTCTTGCAGTTTGTTCATCTCTGCCCATTGCAAGTAAAACGTGTGATGGTTGAGGAATTCCTGCAGAACAAGCAGAACCTGTTGAACATTCAACTCCTTGTGCATCCAACAACATTAATATTGCATCACCTTCGCAACCTTTAAAAGTAAAGTGAACATTTCCAGGTAAACGATTTTCTGGATCTCCATTTAGTACTACATCAGGAACTGTTTGCATAACTTTATTTATCAAGTCTTTTCTTAAAGCACTTAATCTATTTGCTCGATTAAATCTTTGACTTACTGCAACTTTTATCGCAGCTGCAAATCCAGCAATTTGCGGTGCAGCTAAAGTTCCTGATCTAACTTCTCTTTCTTGTCCTCCACCGTGCAAGACTGGAGTTAATTCAATATCTCTTTTGATTACTAAAGCACCAATTCCTTGTGGTCCACCAATTTTATGACCACTTACAGTTAAGGCATCAAGTCCTGAATCTTGAAAATGAACTTCTAAACATCCAACTGCTTGAACAGCATCAGAATGCATCGGAATGTTAAATTCTTTTGCAACATTAGCTAATTCTTTTATCGGCTGAATTGTGCCAACTTCATTATTTGCCCACATAACACTTATAAATGAAACATCATCAGGATTTTTTTCAATTGCATTTCTTAATGTTTCAGGACTTACTCTGGCAAATTCATCAACTGGAAGTAATTCAACGATTGCATTGTCATGTTCTTTAAGCCACAAAACTGGATCTAAAACTGCATGATGTTCTATTGCAGATATTAAAATTCTGTTTCTTTTCGGATCTTTTTTTAATCTTGACCAAAATAAACCTTTGATTGCTAAGTTATTAGATTCTGTGCCCCCGGAAGTAAAAATAACTTCAACAGGTCTTGCACCTAATGCTGCTGCAATAACTTCTCTTGATTCTTCGACAACTTTCCTAGCTCTTCGACCTGAAGAATGAAGTGAAGATGGGTTACCAGGTTTTGCTAATTCAGCAGTCATCGCAGCAACTGCCTCAGGCAACATTGAAGTAGTAGCAGCGTGATCTAAATAAGTCATAACCTCAAGTTTAGACGATTTAGAACAATGCGCTTGCTAGGTCTCTTCGAGCCTTTAATACGTGAGGATCACTATCTCCAACCACTACAAATAATTCTAAAAGTCTTTCTCTCAACTTTTCTCGGTCTTGGCCTGAGGTAATTCTGATTGCATTGATCAAAACACTAAATCCTGCTTCTGGATTTCCTTTCATAAGTTCCAAATCAGCAAGTTCTAATTGTGCATCAATATTTTTCTTATCGCTTGCATTTTTTCTAATTTCGTTTTCATTTAAAGTAGTAGATCTTTCTAGTAATCCAACTTGAGCAAGACCTGCTATGGCAGTTTCATCTTTTGGATTTTGATTTAACATTTCTTGATAAATTTTCTTAGCTTCTACAAAATCCCCTTTCTCAATTGCATTAAATGCAGCTTCAAGTTTTGGATCTGTTTTTGGTTCTTCAGATTTACTTTCTTGTTCTGTCTCTTGTTGTTCTTGATTAACCGTTCCTTTAACGCCTTGTTCATTGGCAATTCTTATTACTTCAGTTAAAACTTGTCTTACTTGAGACTCTGGCATTGCGCCTTGAAACAAAGGTGCAGCAGATCCTGCGATAATTGCAAAAACCGCTGGAATTGATTGAACTTGAAATGCAGCAGCAATATTTTGATTCTTATCTATATCCACTTTGGCTAAAATAAATTTTCCGTTAAATTCTGCTGCAATTTTTTCTAAAACCGGTGATAGTTGTTTACATGGACCACACCATTCAGCCCATAAGTCAACTACTACAGGTACTTGATTAGAGGCATCAATTACTTTTTGCTGAAAATCATTTTCGTTAACATCAATCACAACCCCACTAGGAGCATTAGCTAGTGCTGAGTTTGCTGCACTTTGTGCTTGTCGAGCTTGAGCAAGTGCGCCTAAATCAATTGCGCCACGCATCGGAATAGAACCAGCCAAAATTTAATTCACCTTCAAACTTTTTTTATCAATTCTAACGATAGTTAAATATCGTTCCACTTTTCCATCGGACCATCCCAAGAGGTAGGAAGCGGAACTTTTTCTGGAGCAATTAACTTAACAATGTGATTTAAAACAACTTGAACACTATTTTCGCCAACCCATAAATGTTTTGCCCCAGGTTCTGCAATTACTTGGATATTTGGACAAATGGAAAATTTTTCTTTTGCTTCTTTGGGCTTTAAATAGTCATCTAATTCAGGAACTAAAGCAATAACAGGAAAACTAACATTTTTCCATCTTGCTAATTCTTCTTGAGTTGTAAATCGTAATGGTGGAGAGATTAGAACAACTCCGCTTAAATCTTGGTCATATGCATGACGAAGAGTTACATCGGTTCCAAAAGACCAACCCACAACATATGGTTTACCCAAATTATTTTTCTTAACATAATCAATGGCAGCTAATAAATCTTTTCCTTCATCATTGGAAGAATCAAAGTTTCCCGTACTTCTGCCTAGTTTTGAGCAAGTTCCTCTGGTATTAAATCTCAACACATTAATTCCAGCTAGTGCTGGAAATCTCCAAGACATTTTTCTCAATAAATGACTATCTGTATTTCCGCCATGAGTTGGTAATGGATGAACTGTAATTATTGTGGCAATTGCTTCTTGATTTAACGCAGATGCAATCTCTCCTACTAAAGTTTGCCCATCACTTGTTTCTAAATTAATTAATTCTCGCTTTGCAGGCAATACTGAATTAGAAACTATTTCTGTCATTTAGTCTTCTCTTTTGAATTTTTTTCTATTTGTGTTCCAGCATGGGGTATGCCAATGTCTTCTATCTTCTAACTGACCAGTTAAGTATGCAACTGTATGAGGAGTGGCTGTTCTAATTTCTTGATCACAACCTGGACATCGATAAGGTTTTGTTGCCGCAGATCCAGTAACTCTTCTCACAATCCAATCGCCATCATTCCAACTCTCAGTTTTTTCAATGCCAATTAATCGATTAACGTCAAAACCTCGATCTTCTTTTTTTGTTTTTTTATCTTTATTTCTTCTGGGCATTTTTCTATCCTAAAACAATCTTTCTTCTTTACGATCAAAACCACGTAAAGCTTCATAATCAACTACTACACACCGAATGCCTCTATCTTCGGCCAAAGTTTTTGCTTGTGGTTTTATTTCTTGAGCTGCAAAAACACCACTAACGGGAGCAAGTAATGGATCTCTGTTAAGTAATTCTAAATATCTTGTTAATTGCTCAACCCCATCAATTTCCCCACGTCTTTTTATTTCTACGGCTACATTTTTTCCATTTTCGTCTTTGCACAATAAATCAACTGGCCCTATTGCCGTTGGATATTCACGTCTTACTAAATGCCAATTTTTACCAAACGTATCTAGATGAATTGCTAACAATTCCTGCAAATGAGCTTCAACTCCATCTTTAACTAAACCAGGATCAACTCCTAAATCATGAATTGAATTATGAATTACTTCAGAAACTGTAATTACTAATTTTTCTCCAGCTTTATTTTCAACCGTTATTATTTTCTTTTCGTCTTGATTTGTCTCCTTTGTAATGCAAGGTGGACTCATCCAATTAAGAGGTTTGTAAGCACGATCATCTGCATGTATTGAAACAGATCCATCTGCTTTAAAAAGAATTAGTCGAGTGGCTTCAGGTAAATGGGCAGTAAGTCTTCCCACATAATCAACTGTGCATTTGGCCACGAGAAGTCTCATAACTTGATGATGCCGGATTGCTGAAAGTGCGCAACAATTGCATACATGATGACTTGGGGCAGCACTACATATTTACTTGTTCCACTATTAGTGGGAATAGGTATTTTAATATTTGTAGCAATTTTGAAATGGGCATATAGCCCTAAGAAATCCTCGCTAATTGAAAGACCAACCAAAGCTAGCTTTAAAGATGATTATGGAATGTTAGTGCCAATAATAAATCCAGAAAATTACGCTGATGGAGAGAAATTAAGACAAAAATTATTAGCAAACAACATCAAAGCCACACTTGCTTTTACGTTAGAGGGTCCTCAAATAATGGTTTGGCCAAAAGATGAAAAAATTGCTAAGGAAGTTTTAAAAAAGTTAGTTTAAGTTATCTATTTGCACCAGGAACCCATAAGACATCACCTTGGTTCCTATTGGCATAACGAGCTAACACAAACAATAAATCAGATAAACGATTTAAATATCTTGCTGGAGTTTCTGTCATAACAATTTTGTGAGCAGTTAAAGCTGTCCAAGTTGATCTTTCAGCACGTCTCACAATAGTTCTAGCAACATGAAGTAGTGCCGCACCTGGAGTTCCTCCGGGAAGAATAAATGAATTTAGTGGTTGCAAAAATGAGTTGTAATGATCAATCGCTTTTTCTAATGCATCAACATAATTTGGTAAAACTCTTAATTGGGGAACATCGTTTTTCTTTCCAACCGGAGTAGCTAAATCTGCTCCAACATCAAATAAATCATTTTGAACTCTGGTCAATAAATCTTTAACATCTTGATCTAAATCTCCCATGGCAATTGCCACTCCAATTGCAGAATTTGCTTCATCTACATCTGCAAATGCTTCAAGTCTTAAATCTGTTTTTAAGGCTCTAGACATATCTCCCAAAGCCGTAGTTCCATCATCACCAGTGCGGGTATAGATGCGAGTTAAATTAACCATGAGTAGAGCCTATGTCTGAAATGCAGTTTGCACACTTTGGTTGGGTACTCTGGTGAGTCATGGAAGCATTCAAAGTTGAAAAATCAGGACCTTTAAAAGGCGATGTCTATGTTCCTGGTGCAAAAAATAGTGTTTTAAAACTAATGGCTGCATCCCTTATGGCACAGGGAACCACAACTTTAACAAATGTCCCAAATATTTTAGATGTTGAAATTATGGCTGAACTTCTAAGAAGATTAGGCTGCCAAGTTTCACATGATTCAAAAAATTCAAAAATAGTTATTGAAGTTCCGGAAAAAATTGGACATAAAGCAGATTATGACTTAGTAAGAAAAATGCGTGCTTCAATTTCAGTACTTGGTCCTTTAGTTGCAAGATGTTTTGAAGCAGATATTGCTCTTCCTGGAGGAGATGCAATTGGTTCTCGTGGTTTAGATATTCATTTGCAAGGTTTAGAAAAATTAGGATGCGATGTACATAGTGAACATGGTTATTTAATTGTGCGCGCAGAAAATGGCTTATCTGGCACAAATATTGCCCTTGATTTTCCAAGTGTTGGTGCAACTGAAAACGTAGTAATGGCTGCCACGTTAGCTATAGGAACTTCCACGATTGAAAATGTTGCTCGCGAACCTGAAATTGTTGATTTATGTCAGATGTTGGTAAAAATGGGTGCAAAAATTGATGGAATTGGTTCAAGTGTTTTAGAAATAACTGGAGTTGAGAAATTAAATCCAACAACTCACGATGTTGTTCCTGATCGAATTGTGGCAGGAACCTGGGCGATTGCAGCAGTGATAACGCAAGGTGACATAACAATTCATGGAGTAAGACCAACAGATATGGAATTAGTTTTAGAAAAATTACGAGATACAGGTGCAGAAATTAAATCTGTAGATGATCGATTACATGTGACAATGCGACAAAGACCAAAAGCAGTTGACATAGTCACCCTTCCTTATCCTGGATTTCCCACAGATTTACAACCACAAATGATTGCCCTTAATGCAATTGCGCAAGGTTCATCCATGGTTACTGAAAACTTATTTGAAGCAAGATTTAGATTTGTAAATGAATTAGCTCGTCTTGGTGCAGATGTAAAAATCAATGGTCATCATTGTTTAGTTAGAGGTATTGATGATTTATCAGGTGCTCCTGTAGAAGGAACTGATGTAAGAGCAGGAGCTTCTTTAGTTCTGGCTGGATTAGTTGCAGATGGCATAACTTATGTTCACGAAGTTCATCACGTAGATCGAGGTTATGCAAATTTTGTGGAAAATTTACAAAATTTAGGAGCTAAAGTTTCTCGAGTTCAGGTGTGAACTTAATTAAGTAATCAATTAGCTCTTCTCTATTTTTAACATTTAGTTCATGATAAATCTTGCTAACTTCTTGTTTAATGGTTGAAATGCTATATCCTAAGAAATCTGCAATTTCATTATTAGAGTTATTTTGCATTAACAATGCCACAATTTGTTTTTGCCTTCTGGTCAAATGTTTAGTTTTTGAATTTTCAATTTGATTATCAAGTCTTTTTTCATAATCTTGATCTAATTTAATTCCAGCTAGATTGCTCAAAATTTGAATCAAAGACTCAAACGATGAACTTGGTGAAAGTTCTAAATCAGAAAATAACCCCAAAACCGCTTTAGGAAATTTTAAGCTTGAATAAGGGACTGCGATAAAAGTTCTCGAACTATAATCCAATTCATAGTGAGAGAAATCTCTATATGCTTCCACGCTATAAGGCAAAGTATTAACAGTTACAATTTTATTTTCATTTATGGCATCTGTCACAGGTAATTTTCTATCAAGTGAAATTTCAAACCACTTACTATGGTGAATCTTGGAAACGTTAAATTGTCCAGATACTTTTATTGTTCCTCGTGAAGTGGCATGCATTATGAAAGAGGAAATAATCCCATAGTCTTTTAAAATATTAGTAACTAAATGTTGACAAATATCTTGTTCAGTTAAATTAGGGTATTTTAAAAAATCTATGAATTTTTGAATGGTTGATATTGATTTTTGCCAATCGTCTAACAAAATCAGCCCCCATTCATATGTCCTAATACATATTTAACGCAAATTTCAAACCTAGGTCAATTAAAGTTTAGAGATGTCCGATTTTTGTGTGGAACTTATAGAAAAAGAAATAAAAATACTATTAATGCTTTAGGAGAATTCTTAATCATTTCCATGATGTATTCAAATTCGAAACGAGCATGCCCACCGGGTGTGGTTATGGCTTTTAATTTATCTGCTTGTACCCAGCGCTTAACTGTTTTGGGATTGACTTTAAATAATTCAGCAACCTCTCCTGGCCTTAACAATCGTTTATTCAAATTTATCTACTTTCATCAGAAATCTTTTAAATATATTTCTCGAGTGTTAGTTAAATGACAAGGTCAAAAGTGGCCAATTATGTCCATATTTTTCGAGTCCACTCATGCATTTGTCTTGGACTTCAGGCAGAATGAGGTAATGACTTCTTTAAAAGAGCAATTAAAACAAGACCTGACTCAAAGTCTAAAAGATCAAGATTCAATTAAATCTTCTACTATTCGAATGGCTTTAACGGCTATCACCAATGAAGAAGTTTCTGGCAAGGAAGCAAAAGTTTTAAGTGATACAGAAGTTCTAAGTGTTTTGACAAAAGAAGCTAAAAAAAGAAAAGAATCAGTTGAAGCTTTTATTCAAGCCAATCGAAAAGATTTAGCCGACAAAGAAGCTGCAGAACTTAAAGTTTTAGAAAAATATTTGCCCCAAGCATTAACTGAAGATGAATTAAACAAAATTATTGATGAAGCAATTGCTGAAGCAAAAGCACAAGGTGCTGAAGGTGGAAAAGCAATGGGTGTTGTTATGAAAATTGTTCAACCTAAAACTGTGGGTAGAACAGATGGTGCACTTTTAGCTGCAAAAGTTAAAGCAAAATTAGGCTAATTAGTTTCCAGTTATAGCTAAACGAGATTCAGCTCTTTTTAAAGCTTCTTTATCTCCTGATTTAATAGCTTCTTCTTTTGCAAGTTGGGCACGTTTAATATCAATTTGACTTGCTAATTCTGCAGTATCGGCTAAAACGATTACGTTATTACTATCTACTGTGACAAAGCCACCGTGAATTGCTGCTTTTATTTCTTCGCCTTCAACAGGTTTAATTGAAATTGGACCATCGGCTAAAGAAGCAAGCAAAGGTGAGTGTCCAGGAAGTAAACCAATTTCACCTGATTTAGTTCTTAACACAACTCTGCTTGCTTCTCCTGACCAAACTTGTGAGTCAGTGGCAACAACTTCAACTTTTAATGGCATAAGTTATTTTTACTTTCCTGCCAATTTAGCTGCATTCTTTTGCACATCTTCAATGCCACCAGACATGAAGAATGCTTGTTCTGGAAGATGATCAAAGTCGCCATCTGCTAACGCTTTAAATGATGCAATTGTTTCTTCCAATGGCACAAAAGAACCAGGTTGACCAGTAAATGCTTCTGCCACGAACATGTTTTGTGACAAGAATCTTTGGATTCTTCTTGCACGACCTACCAGAACTCGATCTTCTTCACTTAGTTCATCAATACCAAGAATTGCAATAATGTCTTGCAAATCTTTATATCTTTGTAAAATTTCTTTTACTCTTTGAGCAACTGCATAATGTTCTTCACCAATATAAAGTGGAGACAATATGCGTGAAGTTGAATCCAACGGATCCACAGCTGGATAAATTCCCAGCTCTGAAATTGGACGGCTCAAAACTGTAGTTGCATCTAAGTGAGCAAATGTAGTGTGAGGAGCTGGGTCTGTGATGTCATCTGCCGGAACATAAATTGCTTGCATCGAAGTAATAGAGTTACCGCGAGTTGAAGTAATACGTTCTTGTAATTGACCCATCTCATCAGCCAATGTTGGTTGATAACCCACAGCAGATGGCATACGTCCAAGCAAAGTTGAAACTTCAGAACCAGCTTGGGTGAAACGGAAAATATTGTCAATGAATAACAAAACATCTTGATTTTGCACATCACGGAAATATTCAGCCATAGTCAATGCCGCAAGTGCCACACGCATACGTGTGCCAGGTGGCTCATCCATTTGACCAAACACGAGTGATGTTTTATTGATAACACCTGATTCAGTCATTTCTAGGAATAAGTCGTTTCCTTCACGTGTTCTTTCTCCAACTCCAGCAAACACAGATACACCACCGAAGTTTTCAGAAACGCGATAAATCATTTCTTGAATCAAAACAGTTTTTCCTACACCTGCACCACCAAACAAACCAATCTTTCCACCTTTTACATATGGTGTTAAAAGATCAATAACTTTGATACCAGTAACAAACATTTCTGTTTTTGGTTCAAGTTCGTCAAACTTAGGTGGTTGACGATGAATTGGCCAACGTTCTTTGATGTTCAAACTTGATTCTGAAACATCAAGTGGTTTACCCAAAGTGT
>JACCDX011257171.1_pt1 | contig 15965 bp, 13 predicted proteins | sample 7449681 | NCBI WGS metagenome assembly JACCDX01 (sample SAMN15323450, study PRJNA562643) | freshwater metagenome | isolation source: river surface water | place: USA:Blue River Watershed | collected 2017-08-18 | reverse complement strand
CCACAAGCACTACAATTATTAAGGATTTTCTTTATCTTAACTTTATTAACCAATCGCCAGTTTTTTTAATTGGTTGCTACATTTATTTCAAAAAAGATAAACCATTTACTAAATATGATTTTTTTATAGGAATATCCTGGATTCTCTCATCAATTGTTTTCAATATACCACTGAAAGAGGGTATAGGTTTTGTAACCGTATATTTTTTTCTGGCTTTTTTTGTAGTCTGTTGTATTAAATTTAATATAACAAATTACTCATTAGAAATTTTAGGAAAGCATTCATATGCAATTTATTTATCACACTTTGGTGTATTGGAGTTATTAAGGAAAATTATTCCTTCCAATCATTGGCCTTTATCTTTTTTTCTTGGGCTTTTTTCAACTATTTTTCTTTGTATATTAATCTCTCTAATTTTGCATACTTGGGTTGAAAAACCAATCCAGAAATTTGTCGAAAAACTAACAGCCTAAACATTTGTAAAAACTTCTTAAATAAATATTAATTTTATTCAGTCGAGAATCTAAAATTACTTTTCAAATGATTTGATAACAAAATATTACGATTTAAAAAAATTTTAAAGCGAATTAGCTGGGGATTATACTATGCGCTAACTCTATATAAAAAATCTGGCAACCCCTGCCCCATCGAGTGCTCATATCTGATTGAAGCCGCCCCTGGATTAAATGGAATATTTAATTCCTCTCTGACATCTCTCTCTACAAGATCTCGTAGCTTTACTATTTGTTCGGCTGATAAGTAGTCAGTAAAAACAAATGAAGTATATCCACCATTTGGATCTCCCTTATAGTAGTCGGCAGTAATAGTGTGATCAAGCTCATATGCATGTAGTTTATCACCAGTCTTCTTATGAACATATGTCCAAACACCTGGCAGTTTTTCATGAGGAATAGCTAAATCGTAGTAAGGAGTGCCTGGATATGTAGTTATAACTGTACAATCAAAGTCATCGACTCTCATCTTAATTAACCAATCCCTAATATCTAATATTGATTTTTCATTTTCACCGGGATGACCAACTGACATTAGCGCCTTTACTTTTAGTCCATACTTATGTGCAAATAAGACTACGTTCTCATTGTCCTGAAGAGTTGCCATCTTATCTATATTAACCAAAATTCTCGGATTGGCGGCCTCAAACCCAGAAAGGATCCATCTGAATCCAGCCTTGTACATTAACTCTGCCTGCTCCTCACTAAACAACTCAGCTTTAATAAAACCTCTAAATCTTAAATCAACACCCAATTCCCTCTGAAGATCTATCAAATCATTTAAAAGCTTTACAAAGGTCTTGCTAACGTTCAACTCATCATCGTAAAACATAAAACCTGTATAGCCATATGTTTTATGTAGAAATCTTATTTCACTTATTATTGAGAATTCTGATCTAGATCTAATCATGCGGAGACTTTTTGAATTTCGTCCCCCGCAGAAACCGCAATGAAACGGGCAACCTAACTGAGCAATTAAACTTGTAGATTTTTGTCCCTCAATCTTATACTTATAACTTTCCAAATCCACAAGATGTCTTGCGGGAAGCGGTAGCGCTTCATACATTTCGTCCGACATAAAGTAATTGCTCTTGTGGTTATCTGCATCTAAAACTTTGGGGCAATCTTCATTAAAAATTTCAAATGAGACTATCTCCCCATCTCCTGAAACCAAAACATCAAAAAAACTTTCCAGAAGAACTGAAGCTCGTTTTGCCCTTCCGTCATTCACACCCATTTTTTCCTCAATCTTTACTGCAGAATAAGTTAGAGTAACATGGGGTCCACCAAGCACCAATCTAATATCTGGGCGTATTTCACGTATGATTTTTGCCAATTTTATTGCCGCAGGAAGTTGTGGAGTAGTAGCGGTAATACCCAACCAGTTAGCCTCGAGTGAGTTAAGATAATTACTTAGCACATCTGTGTAATTTGAAACCCCTGATAGGTCTAGAACGGATACTTTAACACCCCTTGACTCAAGGGAAGCGGCTACTCGCAAAATTCCTAAGCTGACAAATACTCTTTCATCTAGTAAAAATGGAGAAGGGGGAATTATCATCCCCACTTTCTTATTCTTAAAGTTTTGTTTATTTTTGATATAAATAACAGTATTCATTGATTTCACTTTGTAAATTTTATTCTGAAAAGCTTACAATTTGAACGCCTTGTTTTTCCATTTCAAAATCTACATTCAATAGATTCATGCCTTCGATAAATGACTTTCTTTTGTTTGGCGGCACAATAAACAGCATAAAGCCCCCGCCCCCTGCGCCGAGGATCTTCCCCCCAACTGCACCCAATTCCGTTGCCCGATCATAACATTGATTTATTTTGCTATTGCTAACATTTTCTGATAACGATTTTTTAACATTCCAGGATTCATGCAGCAACTTTCCCAACTCTAGAATTTCACCCTGGGACCGCATAACCCCCAATGCCTCATTACATATTTCCCTAACTACATGCAATTTCTTAAACGCTGCATCAGAATTCTCAAATTTTTTTTCTTCAATTTCAGAGGCATTTCTTGCTAAGCCAATGAAGAGTAACACCATCATACCTTGTAATGCCATCTCATATTCTGAGGTGATATTCATTTTGTTTACAGAAAAATCAGGTTGTTTGATTGTTCCAAAAAATTCAATGTGATTCAACCCCCCATATGATGCAGCAACTTGATCTTGAAGACCCACAAATTCGTTATTTTTAAAACGTTCGATCTTATACGCAAGAAGAGCGGCCTCCCTTTTGTTAATTTCGGAAGAATTATTAATCTTTTTTAGCATTATGTAGGACATTGCTACAGCAAATGCAGAACTCGACCCCACCCCAGAGCGAGCAGGCAGATCCCCTGTATGATGAATCTCAATGCCATCTGAAATGTTAAAATAATCTAGAATATTTCTAATTGTAGGATGCTCAATATCAGATATTGAATTGCATCTTTCAATTCTAGACCATGATATTAAATATTTATGCTCATAGAACTTTAATAAATTTTTTACAGAAATATAGCAGTACTTATTTATTGTGGTAGAAATTACAGAGCCCCCAAAATTACTAAAATATTCAGGAATATCTGATCCACCACCAAATAACGAGATTCTGTAAGGTGCTCTAACAATTATCATAATTTTTAATTTTATTAATAGTATTACTTAATCCAATTTTAAGGCTAGTATCCTTAAAGCATTCTGCATTTGAATTTATAAAAAGAGCGCGATTTCGCGATATATCTATTTTATAATTTATTTTAATTTCCCTTTTTAATATATTCATTATGGTTTTTATCAAGTATTTAAATGTGTGATTATTTGAAGATCCCAAATTTATTATTTTTGATCCACTAATTTCTTTACTAATATAACATTCGATTGATGAAATTAAGTCGTCTATTAATATAAAATTTCTTTTAATTTTTGGATTTAAACTGAGAGTTAATGTTCCAGTACAGTCTCTTATTTTTAAAATCAAGTCTCGAACAATTCCGCTTGCTAATTTACCATTTCCTAAAATCCCGTATACCGTGCTAATGCGCAATATCAATGAGTTAATGCCACTATTTGAAATTTCAGCTATTGCATTTTCCGCAAGTCGAATGGCTAATCCAATATTATGATATGGAACTCCTGAAATTTCATAATCTAGAATTTTTGTATTTTTTATTAGCAAATTAGATACCGGATATACAACGGCAGAACTCAAAAGAATAACTTTACATTTTTTGTCTTTAATTAATTCAATTATATTATATATCGATATTAGATAATTATTTATATTCTTTATTTGCTCCTTAGAGTTATCCTGACCTCTAACTATTGGACTTATAGCTATAACTATTACATCATTATTTATATCAAAAGGAAATTTTTTTTTGTCATAATAATTCCAATATTTATTTTTTTTGGAATTCTTTTTTGACGTAATTCCAAACACCTTATATTGAAATTTTTCTAAGTACTTCTGTAAAGTTGAACCTATTTCTCCCGAGGCCCCAAAAATTATTATCTTCAATTTAATAAGTTGCCAATATTTTTTTTAATAGATTAGATAATTTGACCCTAATTTTCCAGTTATTTCTAACCATCCAATTAAAAAAATGTCTTTTCATTCGACTTATAATTTTGTCATTTATTTTCATATATTGTCGACTATTGGGATTTAAGCCTAGTTTAATTAGCTTAGCTACACTTAAATCTTCACTCCATTTGCCTTTTTCTACTAAATTTAACATTTTTAAAGGCGATCTTTTAAATGATAATGTTGAATTTAAATTTTTTGCTCTAAAAGAACCATTGATTTCAAAATCCCACGCACTTTCACCTCTAGCAAGAATTTTCTTTAATTCTCTAACTTTCCATATCCCATTTACCGATATTGAATATGGCTCACCCTTGCTATATTTTCCAATGTGATTGTTAATATTAACAGTCTCTGGAATATCTATTAGTTTTATATAATATGAATCTGTTTCTTCTAAATATTTAATTGAAGTATTTAAAAAGTTACTGTCAATTACTTCCTCTAGGTATATATCCTCAACAAGTAAAAATATAAATTCATTTTTTATTCTTTCTAGAGCGAAAATAAGATTATCACTCCAACTTACGTCCTCACCACATTTAATTATATTCCATCCACTTATTTTTATTTCTTCAAAATTAACAGTTAAATATTTATCCATGCCATCAAAGATACTGAAAGAATTTATTCTATTCAGTGTTGATTGCCATAGATCTTTATATTTATCACAAGAAACAACAACAAAAGCTATATTCATTATATTGCTACTTAATCCCTTTTGAAATATTGTCTCTCCAATAATTTAACAAGTCACTTATTGTCTCTTCAAAAGTATATTGTGGTGTCCAACTGTACCTCTGTAAAAATTTACTACAATCAGGAACCTGTAGATCTGCATCCAATGGTCTTATACGTTCCGGATCTATCACATGCTCCAGATTATTTACAGTGCTAATAGATATAAGATACTTAAGCATGTCTGCCACACTGCAACTGAAGTTTCCACCAATATTATAGGCTGTTCCGGGAGGATCGTCGCCAAGTGAAATTAGAAGATATGCCCTTACAGCGTCCCTTACATCTGCCCATGTTCTTAACGAATCAAGATTTCCAGTTTTAATTAGAGGCTCGGAAATTCCTGCTTCGATTAATGCAATTTGCTTAGCAAAACTTGATTCCGCGAAAACATCACCTCTTCTGGGTCCAGTGTGAGTAAACATTCTTGTAATAACAGTATTTATTCCATATGCTTCTGCAAAATACTGCCCCAAATAATCTGTCCCAATTTTTGAAATGGCGTAAGGTGATGCTGGATGAAAGCTACATTCCTCGTTGATTGGCAATTTATCTCTTGAAACGCGCCCAAATACTTCGCTAGAAGAACATATATGAATTTTTGGATGAGAACCAAATCGCCGCACAGACTCAAGCAAGTTTGAAGTGCCGAGAATATTCGTATTATATGTTTGATTTGGAGAATAAAAACTTGTAGTTGGATAACTTTGAGCAGCTAGATGAAATATTATGTCGGGTTTTGATATATCCAAAGCACGTTGGACTGAGAATATATCAGTAAGATCAAAATCAAGAAAATGAACTTTATCAATATGCTCAAGATGACGGATATTGTCTTTTGGGCTTCTCCACCTACATCCACCATAAATTTCCCAATCAGTAGATGATAAAATTAGATCGGCTAAGTGTGAACCAACCATACCACTAATACCTGTTATTAGAATGTTTTTCATATTTTACATAGATAAATATTAAAGCTGTTAATGATTTTGTAATTAAAAAACCTAAGTATAAAAATGGATTTTTAATTAATTTCTTCCATTTATTATTTTCAAAAAATATAGTAATAAATCTGTATTTAAATCCGAATTGCTTAATGATGGTTGGGTTGTCACTACCCCATTTGTCAATATACTTATAGCAATCAGTACTATAGTGTAATTTCTTCTTTAAATGGTTTATTATTCCTAATTCTGATTCATTATGATAAATACTAACGGGATATATGGAAATATTTAAATTAAATTTATCTTTTATATAAGAAGAAAATTCACTGTTTTCATAAAACTCAGAAATTAGAACAATATTTCCAATAAGCTTTAGGTGCATGTCAAGGTCCCAATCGTCTGGACCGTGCAGCCAATCCCTTGAGAAACCGCCTACCTTAATAAATGCTGACCTTTTAATTACTCGAGAACCATCTATTACTGTTCCATTATAAAATTGACGCTCAAAACGTCTAATACAAGAAAATATACTATTGCCTAATATTACTTCTGGGTAATAATATGCAATTGGTTTATTATCATTGATAATATACTGATAGGTAATATCCAAAATTGAGGGGTGTAAAATCATGTCAGCATCGATCCATATCAAGTATTCTCCTCTGGCTTTTTCTAACAACCCATAATTTCTTTGCGCATTTCTTTCCGGACCCATAGTGAAGATAGCTACGGAGGGATATTTTTTACAAATTTCAATCGTCTTATCATCACTGAAATTATCAACAACTATAATTTCATAATTTGATTTATTGTAAGTCTGAGAAAAAATAGATTGCAAACAATTATCAATATTTAATTCTTCATTCTTTGTGGTTATAATAATTGAAAAAAAAGGGGCTAACATAAATCAAATTAAGTGATTAATAAAATTCATAAATTTATCATTAGTTTTATAACTCCGACCAACTTGATATGAATTAAAACAGCATTCACTGTATAGCAGGGGGTTATCAACTAATGAGATTAGGGCGGAAATAAATTCAGACGATGATTCGCATAGAATACCTGACTTTGTGCTACTTATTAAATCAATTGCTTCACCAGTACCAGATGCAATAATAGGAATACCAGAATTGAAATATCTCCTAATTTTTTCAGGGTCTCCAAACACAGATGATGAATTACCAACAAAAGGATAGATCGCCAATCCAATATCTGAATTGTATATAAATTCATCCAGATCTTGAGTTGAAACAAACCCAGTCAATGAAAAGAAATCGGAACAAACCTGAAAATGTGGATATTTAAGAAATAAATTTTTAACATCATATTCTGTGCAATGACCAGTAATTACAAGATGAGCATCTATTGAATTACTCAAACAGTCAAATAAAAGTTGAAAAACAATTTTCAAACCGTAAACAATGTCTCTAGAGGCATAAATTAATTTAACTGGCTTTTTAATGATTCTACTTTTAAAAGGATAATTTGCAAATGATGAGCTTATGCCTCCAGAAATATCAAACAATGAACTAATACGAGCTAAATCGTAACCTTTCTCCTTTCGAGAATGCTGAATATTCATGTTCATGAGAATATTATAATCAGAATTATAAGCACAAAATTTATCTAAAGAATTATAGATATAATTTAAAAAAAACGAGTATCGATTATCTGAATAATCATTACAAAAATTTATTACTTTATAATGCTTAGTGAAGAAAAATCTATAGCATATTAATGGTAAACAATTTATTGATTCAACAGCAATAATGTAATCATCTGATGAAAATTTATTAGAATTTAAAATAGATAAAACAGACCATAAATCACGAATTTTTAGCAATACTGAAGTTTTGTTTCTATTGAATGATAATTTATTTAGCAAGTACTGAAAATATGTAAAAATAAATGAATTTTTTATATTTAATTTATATGTGCGAATATTTAAATCACTTTCCCCCGGCATTGGCTGTAGAAGGGCGCAAAATTCAATATTGTTTTTATCAAAATATTTTCTAACACGATCAATAGAATCGAAAATAATATAATCAATTCCACATGAAATATTTGTATATGTTAAAAAAGTAATCTTCATAAAAGAAATATTTACTTTACCAAATTAATTGAATTATTAATAAATATAAATGATATATTAACATCTTTATCATCGGTAATAAAAAGATTTGTTTCAAAAATTGATTTTGATGAATGCAATTTTGTAACATTATTAAACCAAAAATATGAATATTTCGTATTTAAAATATAATAATTAAACTGATCATTATTTAATCCTGCATTATTTGATATTTTAAATAATTTTGATGTTAATGAAATTTTTCCATCTTTGACAAAAAAAATTTCATTAGGATTGATTGAAATGTAATAGCCCGCATTTAGGGAATCAATTAATTGATAAACAATTCCAGACTCATTTTCAAAATATTTAATAATTTTTTTATGTTTTAATAATTTTTTAATATGATTTACATTATTTTTATATGTTGTTATATCTGAATATTTATCTATAAAAATATATTTAAATGAAGTTAGCCTCAAAATATTGTATATAACATTTGCATCATTATGTTCAATAATATTCCTTAGTGTAAATTGTTTATTGCCGATAGTAAGCATATAATCATCATCGATAATAGATTTAGTGGATAACAAATCAAAAAAAGGATGTTTTCCAAGTAAATTAATTTCAGGTAGCTCAACCCAGCCTATTAAATTCTTTTTTGAACGAGATGAAAGTATTAATGTAAATCCAGGATCATTATTAATTATATTCGCAACTTCCTCTAATTGATTTGATCGTGGAGAATTAAAGCTTATATTATATTTCGATAATGCTTCGTTTTTAATGATATTTATTTTATTGTAATGCAGTGATTCAAATAAACATAATATTATAATTATATATTTAAATAATTTTACAAAAACCTTTAAAAAATCACTAATATTAATTTGATTCGCAATACCCAATATTAAAAATGGTAAAAATATAATTAATTTATCATTTGTTCTAAATGGCCAAAATAAAATTATATTTTCAAACAAATAATTTCTTAAGAAATTTAATTCATATAAATTTACAGTAAATAAAATTAATATAATAAAAAATATTAAATAGTATTTAGATAAACTATTATTTATAAATTTTTTTCTTATAAATAAATTGTATATAAGAATCAATGATATTATACCTATGATACTATTTGATAATCTAAAAAAACTAGGATATCTATTTAATGATATTAAATTCCAAAAATCTACGCTATTTGTTGTAAATACACTCACCATTGTCTCTGAATTAACAGAATTACTTATAAGCGGATCAATTACACCAATTAATGAAATTAAAATTACACCAGATAATAATACAAGACTAACAAAAGTCAAAACAAAGAAATTCTTAATACCTCCAAATAAATATAATCTTATTAAGTACGATAAGAAAAGAATATATAATGTTAGTACTAGAAATGAAGGGTGTAAAAATATAAAATAAAATTGAAATGATAAAATACAAATAATTTTGATTATTTTTTTTACATTTATATTATCAATTACATATACAACAATTAAAAAGATTAAAGGTATTAGTGCATAATATTGATAAATATTATTTGATATATTCGCAAATGATAATGCCGTAAACGGATTGATTGCATAAATTAATCCATTTGTGTAACTTTTTTTAAACTTATTAATAGAATATTCATATATAGAATAATTTATAAATGATAATATACTAAATATTAGAAAAGAAATTAATTGTTGATTATTAATTTTCTTATTTAATTCATTCTCAATAATTGAAAATAAATTAAATGTATTAAAATTTATTCCACCGAAATTTCTGAAATCATAGATTTTTAAATATAAATTTACATAGCTATATTGAGATAGATCTGAAAAACTCCAATACCTATTAAACTGATTACCGTAGACAATTAGACCAAAAATTAAAATAAAAGATATGCAACATAAATTGTAAAAAATACTATTATTGTATTTTATATATTTCAATTCCATTATATTTTTCAATTAATGTATAGTTATTTCTAATAAATTTGAGTATATTTAAATAATTATTTTGAACTCTTTCATCAATACACTCACCATATATAAATTTGCAACCTATATCATAGTAAAATGGTTGCTTTTTAGTATTTAATACAATATAGTTGCTTTTTTTTCTGTCAAGAATTCTATTATCATTTTCATTTATTATGGTATCAGGAAACAAATACAAGTATTTATATTTATCAAATATTTTATAATACATATTATTTTGAATTATTATAGCTTCAGAATCATCTGTTAACAATATATCGAGAATTTTATTCTCTTTATCAATAGTATTTTTATTTTTAAAATAATTATTGTAATTAAATTGCTCAAATTTATTAGTATAAAAATTTAGTGATATTGGTGTGTTTGAGACCGTTATAAGCATTAATATCGAAATTATTATTGCAATTTTTGTATATTTCTTATTATTAATTTCTGATAGACTTTTACTTAACCCATATATCCAGGGTGCAATGATTACAATATTATAGTGTGAATATATATTTCGAAAAGAGGAATCTGGATTCAGAATTATATATAAAAACAATGGAAATGTTATTATTACATATTTGTAATATTTTCCAATAAATATTATCGATGGAATCAATATTAATGCACAATATTTTATATTAGATATTAAATAGCTAATATTAAAGTAAGTATTTATATGTCTATAATTTGCGATCGTTTCTAATACAATGTTTGTATTATCTAAATAAGTATTTTTTGGTATTAGATATAATGATATATAAATAAATAGTAAAGTAAATATAATTATATTTATTACTACAAAGTAATCTAGATATTCAATTTTTTTGATAATTGGTTTTCTAATAAGCAAAATATATATGCAAGTCATTATTATGACTAATATATACGGCTCTTTAATTAGTATCAATGTATAGGATATTAATATTGCCTTTATATATTTTCTTTTGTCTAAAAAAATTAGTACAAATATTATTATTATAAATGCTATAAATTCAAAGTGAAAATCAAATAAAATATAGTTATATAATACAGGATTAACAATTAGCAAAATACTTAGTATTTTACTTTGATTCTCATACAAATAATATATAAATGCAAATAGTGATATTGTTTGTATATATATTATTAATAATGCATTATTTATATAATCAGATTTAATTGCATATAGTAAATTAAATAAATAAAGAATGGGCTGGAAATGTCCATTATATAATCGTGTAAAATCATTTCCAATATATTTAATATTATTTACAAAGTAACCCAAATCTGCAATATAGTTGTTTCCGCTTACTAATTTTCCATATAGCATTAAGAAATGTATAAACGCTATAAAAATGATAAGCCATAATATACATCTATTTTTATTCATTTAATTTCATATTTGTGATTGTTTCTATACATTCACTATTATTTACTTCAATTCGTATAAATCGAATTCCATTTATATTAATTTTCTCTAGTTCTTCCAACTGAATTCTAATTATTTCTTTTGGTTTTTTTGATATCGTCTTAGCTTGTATAACCTCATATTCCATATAATAATCTTTTTTATTATTTTCCCTGGTCACAAATATTCCAATTACCTCAATATCTTTTTCAAATTTAATTATTTTTTTTTGTTCGGAGATATCTATTGGTTTATATTTTATATTAAATATTTTTTCTAATTTATTTTTATTGGAATAAAGAATATTTACTTTTTTTATATTAGATATTTTTTTTAATATTAAAGAACTATTATTATTAATATTTAAATTTATTATATGTTTAGCTATACCATTTTCATTAATTATGGATATATTTCCCATGTATATATCTTTATAAACTGATATTAATCTTGTATAACTTCTCTCTTTACTATAGTGTTCACTTTTCCCACTGATACTTCCTTTCCCTTCTATATTCAATTCATATATTTCTTCTAATGAATACCCCTTAATCTCAATATCTTTGCTTAATTTATCAGAATTTATAAAAATACTTTTTATGCATCCTAATTTGTTATACACATCAATTGATGAATAATTCTTTCTATCTATTTTATTAATTTCAAATTCGGAAGTTCCTTTTAATGATACTGTTGAAGCATCAACAATTAAAGCTATATTTATTAAAACAATAAAAATAAGTATTTTCACATTTCTAAAATGATGAATTCCCAGCATCTCTCTCACTTAGTATGGGATTATCACATGGCCAATAAATTCCCATCCTATTATCTTTCCAATTTAATGTAAATTGTTCAGCTCTATTATAGTATGATGTTTGCTTATAATGAAATATTGCCCCTTCATTTGATAATACATAATGAGCATTTCCATATCCTGCTGGTATCAGTAAGCTATTTCGATTTTTAGAAGATAATGTAAATGACTCCCATTTCATGAAATCGTCACTTTCTTTTCTTACATCTACAATTACCAGATAAAATGCACCAAATAGGCAAGATATCAATTTAGTTGTTTGATAATCGCCATGTATTCCTCTTAATACATTAAATCTTGAATACACACTATCATCTTGCACAAAATCTGTTTGAATACCGTTCTTTTTTAATTCATATTTGTTATATATCTCCGTATATGTTCCTCTAAAATCCTCATGCATTGTGCTCGGCTCTATTACGCTCAATCCTAGTATTTTGCTTTTTTTAAGCTTCATTAGTTATTACCCTTATACCATTTAATTGTTTTTGTTAGTCCAATTTTTATACTCGTTTTGGCCTTCCATTTAAATTCAGATTGAAACTTTTTTGATGATATCTTTCGCACATCGATTGTTTTTGGCATATCCTTAAGATAGATTAACCTCAAATCCTTATTAACTATTCCCCTTATCTCTTTCGCAAGATTTTTTATTGTTATGTATTCACCATTTGATATGTTATATTCATTGTATATATGGTTAATTTTTTCTTTTTTAATCAGTAATAATATAGCTCTCACAAAGTCATCTATATATAAAAAGTCTCTCACTTGTTTTCCATCACCCCAAATTTTTACAACACTTTCTGTATTTATCATTCTTTTAATTAATGATGGTATTACCTTTGAAACGCCATCACCAAATTTATCCATAGGCCCATAAAGATTACTTGGCCTTATTATTAATACATTGATATTTTTATCAACTGATTTTTCTGCAGTTAATCTGAATACATTCTCACTGTAGTACTTCATTGAACCAACAGCTTCGTAGACTAGTGAGAATTCACCTTTTGCATGTTTTTCGCTCATACTTCTGCTACTGTCTGGATATACAACGGAACTACTTATAAAAATAAATGTCTTGTTCTTCGTTTGACTTAATCCACATGCGATATTGGTATTAATAAGTAAATTATCGTATAAATGTAAAAGTGGATTTTCATTTATTACTTTCGCTCCAGATGTTATTGCGGCACAGTTAATTATTAGATCATAATCATTAAATATCCTATCAATTTTCCTATGGCTTCTTAAGTCAACTTTTATCCATTTATATCTTCTGTCTAATCTATTTATATCTGTTTTTAGATATGTGCCCACTACTTCATATTTATTTTTAAATAATAGATTCATTAAATTTTGACCTATAAACCCAGAGCCACCAAGTACTAGTATTTTCATTTTTTTAATAAATCCATTATTTTTTTATATCTATTTTGATATACCTCTACAGATTGATGATCTAAATTAATGGAATTAAAAATTTTGATATTTCTTTCCCATTCATCTATTTTTAGGCTTCCCAATAATATTCCCTTAAATTTTTTTTCATTTTTAATATAGGCTATCGCTATTTCATCCCTCATTAACTTATTATTTGTTTTTATTGGACGCAACATATATCTGGAAGCTTTGCAATAATTAAATGCCACCTTGCGATGAATTTTGCTCCTGTGGTCATTACTTTCTAATTTCTTCTTATATAACCTTGGATCAGGAAGGAATCCAAAGAAGAATACTGTCCTTGCGAGAAAGTTTACTCCCTTAGATGCTAATATTTCAAAATTTATTTCATCATAAACTCTTTGATCAAGTAAATTAAAATTTAATTGTATATATTTTGGATAATTATTTATGTCTATATATTTTAATTCCTCTGGACTCTTAAGAGATATTCCCCATTCTTTTATTTTTTTTTTGACTTTCAGGCTCTCCATTATATTCTTTATACTTACATATTCATTTTTTATAACCTCTTCACTGGGAGAATGTATTAATAAAATATCTACATAGTCAGTTTTTAGTCTATTAATACTATTATCTAGGCTTTTTTTTATCTCCTCTTCGTTTAATTTTATTTTATTAAAATTCTTAGCAAAACCAACTTTAGTTGCTATTTCTATATTTGAGCGATCATTGCCAATTTTATTAATGAAATTTCCGACCCTTCTCTCACTTTCTCCATTTCCATAAGCTGGTGAAGTATCGATACTTCTAACACCATTACTATAAATGGAATATAGTAATTCTATTGCTTCTTTTTCTGTAATATTTTCATATGATGGATTATTTTCGTCTGAGCCACCCAATCCCCAGCCACCAAATATCAATTTTGACATTTGTTTAGTAGTGCCCTGCTATTTCAATCTCATCACCACTTGATGCAACACCAAGATATGCCCCTTTTTTGTTTCCCCACCACACCACTTTTCTGCACCATTCATTTAAATTTTCATATTTTTTATGATTAATTTTATATTTCTTTTGTATTTTATATGCTTTTAATGAAACTTCTTTTCCTCTTTTAAAATCTTCACACATTTTCATTAAATCATATTTTAATTCGATTTCGTAGGTTCCATTTTTTTTATAACTTGAGATCATAATCTTACTTAATTCAATAGCCTCTCTCATTATTACAATTTCTTCCATATTTAGTTCTTCTTTTAAAACCTCATAACATTCTTCGTAGAATTTTTCTATAATATCGTTATGCACAAGATCTATATACAGGTATTCGTCTATAGGCCAGTATATTGACAGCCATTCTTTCGAGTATTTATACTCATATCCCCCCTGCTGTATTCCCCTAGCCTCTTGAGCGAACACACCTCTAATTCTGCTTAAGCCAGGTAAGCTTGAAGATAGTAATTTTTCTATTATCTCTGTAATTGATTTTTGTGTAAGAACTTTTCCTAAAATTATTGGAGTTTGCAGTATTTTGTTGAAATAAAAGAAATTCATCGCCCAGGCAAACACCCTTGTCTTTACCCACTCCCCGGATGGCATTGTTTTTGTTTCTACGATTAGTATTTGATACTCATCTACATCGTCCTGCAATTCCTCTCTTTCGCCATGTATATTTACTACTTTTGATTTAACAGAGCGCATTCCATGCTTTTTGAGATAGTTAGCTTGTCCCATTTCTGCATTTGGAAGAATAGATAAATTGTTAAATTGAATTCTTGTGTGCTGCCCCATATTTAATAATTTTTGGACGCCAGAAATAAAACTTGCATACGTCTCTCCTGGTAGCCCTAGTATTAGGTCTGAGTATGTTTCAACATTCTCCTCCGAAAATCTCCTTGACAATTCAAAATAAGTTTCTAGAGATATATTATCTCTTTTAATATTCTCCAATGTTTTATCATCAAGGGATTGCATTGATAGCGCCACACCCTTGTTCAATCCTGCATCGCTGATTATTTTTTGTGTTTTATATGCTCTTTCTGTAGCATTTTTTGTATTTTGAACTGAGAAACCTTGTGGAAAGCCAGTTTTTCTTTTTAACTCTGCTACATATTCCGCTATTTCAATATCCTGCTTCAACATTCCAAAATTTGCATCACAGACAAATATATAAGCAATTTTCCTATCGACCATCCAATTTAATTCTTTTTTTAATCTATCACCTTCGAATTTAGTCACCTTGGATGCTGTGGCAGACCCCCAGTCGCAAAATGTACATTGAAATGGACACCCTCTATTTGTCTCCCATAATGCAATCCATTGCTCATTTGGATTTTCATTTATAACCTTGTCGAATACTCCATTCAAATACGGGGATGGAATCCTTTCTATCTCCTTCAATCTTTCTCTTGGAGGGTTTGTCACTACCTGATCATCCACCCTATAGCTTATACCTTTAATATTTTTGTAATTTTTTATTTCATAGCTATCCAAAATTT
>JACCDX010491930.1_pt1 | contig 15966 bp, 25 predicted proteins | sample 7449681 | NCBI WGS metagenome assembly JACCDX01 (sample SAMN15323450, study PRJNA562643) | freshwater metagenome | isolation source: river surface water | place: USA:Blue River Watershed | collected 2017-08-18 | reverse complement strand
GATATTATCAAGCGCAATCGAGAGATTTTTTAGGTGGTTTATTCTTGTTGAGTCGTTGCTCATATTAGTCCTTTCTTAGAGACGTATTATTAACACACAACCTATCTAAAAGTTGATGTTAAAATATAAAGAGTTGGAATAGCTATAAGTGAAAGAACGATTGCCCCGATAACTTCCATAGCCACGGGGTAGGTAATGCAAAGGCCTACAACGACTGCGTAGCATATTCCAGAGAGTAATCCTACATGTTCACGGTTGTCCGACTCGCTATTGGAGCTACAAACAAATACCAGCACAAGCAGAAAAGCGACAGTACAAACGGCTACCGCTAATAAAACATTTAACATATTAGTCCTTTTTGTTAAACTTGGGTTTATAATGTACACTAACCTTGTTAGCAACTTAAATATTTTCCCAAAAAATATTTAAAAAAATAGACCCGTGTAGTATACGACTCTAGTTCAAAAAATAGCTAAAAGAAATTCCACTTTCTGCTTTACCTGCAACCACAGTCACATCCATCCACAACACCTCAAGCAGTCTGTTTGTGTTCTTATATAGTTATCACACAAAAACACTAGGATTTTTAACCTATGAATAACGATCAAATTATACAGTTACTAAAAGACAAAGGCTACGCCTTTGAAAAGACGGCAAATAGCACAACATCAGACAACAGATTCTTAATGGAAGCCTATCATGGTTTATTAAGAGAAGTGACTCGTGCTAAATTACGAAAAGATGAGCGCATGGTTTCTATGCTAATGGAAGAAGTAATGCGCCTTGAGCAAATTATGAATCACAAGATGAGTTCGTCTATAACATACTAGGAGCACCCATGACAGAGCGTGATTATAAAAAAGAATATAGAGATTACCACAGCAAGCCCGAAAATATGGCCGACAGAGTTAAACGTAATCTCTGGAATAGACGATTAAAAGGCAAAGTACCGGCTGGAAAAGAAATCGATCATAAAAACGCTTTAGCGTCTGGTGGGTCAAATGACAAATCTAACATACGATATAGAAGCATATCAGAAAATAGGGGAGACAAAAGCATGTTAAAATCTGCATTTTTACAAGGTTTAGGATCCCACGTAGCAAATAGTGCAAATACAGGACTAGCAAGTAGTTTGTCAGACCGTATTGCAAATAAGATACTTGGTGAACAAGTTTACGTAAATGGTGTAAACACTAGACTTAAACCTAATACTACTAAAACAGCTTCTATTGAATATAGAGGAGAGCATTTCGATGGATACAATAAACCAAAGCAAGCTCCTGCTGGTGATGATCATAAAATGGTCGTACTTGCAAAAAAAGGTGACGACGTAAAGTTAATTAGATTTGGTAAGCGTGGTTATGAACATAACTATTCTAAGGACGCTAAACAAAACTATTTAACTCGCTCAGCGGGTATACGTGATAAAAATGGTAATCTTACAAAGGATGACAAGTTATCTGCAAATTATTGGGCGCGTAAAACTTTATGGCCTAAAAATCAAGAAGCGGACGGGAAGTCCTCAATTTCTGAAAAGAAAGCGTCCTTTGATGATTATCAAGCTCTAAACAGGTATAGAGCACATCAACATTCAAATGAGTTTAACCTACAAATACTTTTAGACTTACTTTAATTCACAAACACCGCCGGCACAAGCAACAGCCATGTTGGATACGATATCTTCTTGTGCGCTAACATTATTATAGTCAATTGCTTTCCACATGCGTTTAAGAACATTCCACTGCATTAAAGCGTTAAACTTATCATCACCAACTTTATCATGGTTTTCATAAATTGCTCTAAAGGGTGGCTGTTGATAATCATAATCGCCAGAAGCGGATATTAACGAGATGCCATTTAAGAATTTACGATTTTCCCAAATGTATTCTTGTACGGTTTCCCACTCATCGGGATTAACAACACAAGTGTTGGACACGTTATGACAAAGAGCTTCTACGCGTTCAATTGAAATACCTGTACGCACCCAATTTGTTTGTGTCGACTTTACAAGGTCTAAAAACTTAACCGCACTGAGATCAGATTTAATTAACGCGTCTTCCCCAACTTCAATAGGGAATATAACACATTGATCATTTACGCCTGGTGCAGACCAAACGCTTGGAACAACGGCATCGGGATTAGCGTTTCTAAATACTTGCAAAGCTGGATTAGATTCATTCACTTGAACGTGTCTAAGATATCGTCTTGCATGTTCGGGGTGAATACCAGACGCACAACCAAGGAGTACGGCAGCGTTGCCACTAGGCTTTACACACGTAACTCTACTCGCTTCTGGAATACCAATTAAGTGTGCGGTCATTTTATTTATGCTAATTGCAAACTTAGCAGACTCTTGTTGCCACTCTTCATCAAACGCAATCTTAGCATTATTTGCCATACCTGTTAAGCTAACACCTAAAAGACTTTCACGCTTTAAAATAAGCTCTGACACTTCACCAAGATAGTCACTCTTAGTATACGCAGCTTGAAATGTGCCTAACGCGGCAGCCAAACCAACATAGTAAGTTGCTTGTGTAATGCTTTCAAACTTTGCACAATTTACTTCTGTTAGATTACATGCTTGCCAACCGCTTTGATAGGTATAACCTTCTTTAATGTACTTGTCTTGATCGTGTAGCATGTCGAGAGTATACTTCTCTACAATGTTCCCATCAGCGTCTTTAATCAAGTATGGAACCATACCTATTTCACAACATGGATTGTATAAGAACTCTTTAGAGTCGCTAATTACAAAACCAGGCTCACCAAATTGACGTGTACTACTAAACAAGGATAAATAAGTTTCTTTAGGAGTATCTGGCAGAATTACGGCAGAGATATTTGCTCTACCGCGCTGTGCATTGTCTTCCCACCAATTACCGGTTTTAGATGTAGACATCAATGTATCATCGGCGTCAAACAATACAATACAAGCAGCGCGTCTAACACCGCCGGCTAAAACCGCATTAGAGATGTGCATAACAATGTCAAAGCAGTCAATACTGCGTAAGCGTGCTTGTCTCGACTTAATACATCTGTGAAAAAGCTTTTCGATACGCTCGATACAAATCTTTAAAGGGTCAGCGCCTGGTGCAAGTCCACCAATACTAATAGCGCTACCTTTAGGACGAATTTGTGAATAGTCCATAATAGGATATGTATTTCGTTTTCCAAAGTAGAAGTCAACAACTTGCCCAACGGCGTCAGCCCATCCTTCAATAGTATCCTCGATTACATACTCTTCACCACGTAGACAAATGTCTTTTCGTAGATCAGGTAGCTTATTGATATGTACGTGTTGCACGCTAAAGCCTACGCCACAACCACAAAGTAATAACCAGAAAGCTTCTTGAAAGAAGCGTAGTCTATCACAATAGCTAGTTGTGCAGTTGTATATGCGCCATTCTTTACGCTTAATACCTTCTCCACCAAATTGTCTTGCACGTTGTGAGGATAAAATATGCTTATCCATCTCCGCTTCTTTACAGCTAAGTAACATGCCGGCTATTTGATCATAAAGAAGTCTATTCTCAATGTTTGCTAAAAACTTATCCTTGTGCATGTCATAAATACGTTCACAAGCTTCTTCCCAGGTTTCTTTTCGATCGCCAATGTTCTTTGCGTATTGTTGGGCAAAATTAAAATCAGCTAAACTCTTTCTTACGATATCCATAATTTCTCCATGATGATAGTAAGCACTCGCTTGAGAGTGTTAATCGCACAGTATAGTTATGGATGTAAAAAATAGCTAAAAAATTTTAGCTAAAAATAAACACGATGCGAGTAATGATTAAAACTTGCTTGAGTGCATCGTGTTTATTTTTAGCAGACAAAATTATCGCATCCGATAATATAGTTTGTTTTTACTTCTTTAAGGCACGCTTTACGATACCTGTACCGGCTGCTGCGAGTATTGACCAGAAGGTTGCTTTAGCTGCGATTGCAAATGCGTGGTCAAGGACATTGTCGATCTTTTCGTGAAGACCACCACCAGTTAAGCTTTCGTCGCTTTGATCTTGATTAGGATCTTGATTTGTTTGTTGTTGTTGTTGGTTTTCCATATTTAGACTCCTTCTGTTGGTGCTTCAAGAGATGCGGTCAAGTCGGGTTGTTGTGGTAGTGCTTCTTGTTCGGGGGACTTGAGAATGGCACGGATGTTGTTGATTGCTAACTTAGCGAAGGCCACAGTTAATACTGTAGTTGCGATTACGCCGATTGCTGTAGTAGTTGTACCCTCAAAGGTACTTTCGTTTTTTGATCTTGGGATGTTTGCCATAGCGGTTTCCATAATCTTTCCATAAAAATATTTATGTTTTGTTTGTTGTCTGCTATTGTGTTATCACATAAATATTAGTAAATTTTTACCCCCCTCACTATCATCCGAGAGTTACTATGAGCGTTAAACATAATATGAGATTACAAAGAGTTTTGGCGGAAACAAATTATAACCAAGAGTATAAAAACAATTATGCAGACTATGGGTATAAGAGTGAGTCAGATATGCTAACTAAAGAGGCACAAATGATAGCGCTTCATAAGTATGGCTTAAATAAAACTGCGCAAAAGTTTGCTATGCAAAAAAACGCTTTTGTAGTTCCTATGATGGCTGCTGGATTAAATGCCGCTAAAGGCGCAATTGTTACTAATGCTCCCAAAGCTTGGAATGCCGTTAAAGGTGGGGCAAGTGCTTTAAAAGGCGCTTATGTAAGAGGTTCCGCAAATAGCGCTCTTGGACCTGGCGGTGTTCCTAAAATGATTCCACCAACTGCTGCACAAAAGTTTGTGGGAGGTGTAAAAGAAGTAGCCAGCACAACTGGAACATACGCCAAGGGTGTTGCACAGAATGCAGGTACAGCTGCTAAGGACGCCTTTAAATCAAATATTTCCGACCCTACTGCGAAAATTTACAATAATGCTGGTGGTGGTTTGGGAGGCGTTAAGGCTGTCGGCTCTGCTATTTATAATAACCCCTATGGCCAAAGTGCTATTATTGGGGGAGGTTTGAACGCTGCAATGGCTGGTTTATCTCCTGTAGAAGAAGGACAAAGTAGATTGGGGAACATGGCTAGAGGTGCGGTTAGCGGTGCCACATCTGGCTTAATATTTACAGGAGCGCAAAAAGGTTTACAAAACGCTCAACAAAAGTTTGGGACACCTCCTTCTATTTGATTAAGTAAAAACGTTTTTTTATTTGCCGTTTACGTGATTGGTGTTGTTTCCACATGTTATCTATCTTTGGGGAAAAACAATCTTTTGCTCCTATATAAGCGCAAAAACGTTTACGCTCATTTTTAATTGTCTTGAAGTGGTAATTATGAACCCATATCCCACGTTGAATAGGTTCACAGTTAACAGGCCCCCAACGCTTTTCATCACACCAATGTGTTTTTATAAACTGTAGTGGCCCATAACTTGAGCCCGTGTAATCAACAACATTTGTAAAATTACTCTCTCGCCAAGCGGTTGCTAACGCGTCAATGACGTCTTCTGAGTTATTTATGATTTTGGTACAAATACTAAGTCGTTCTTCGAGTTTTTGGTCAGTGTTATAATTTGTGCCTAGGAAATGTTGTAATATGACAATACATTGTGCACGGTCATAATATTTAGCTAACTCACTGTAAAACTTATCATCTGCGCAAACATTTGATATAGTAAACAAGTAGAGTATACATAATAATCTTAAAATCATGTATGGTCCTTTCGGTTATTAGTATATTATCACGATATTTAAGGAGAACGGAGAACCACATGGCATTACACTATTTACAGACTAAAGTTAACCCGCTTGGGAAAGATGAGACTAGACCAGCTTTAAGTATAACACCTAGTTTAAGAAAAGGACAAAAAAACAATCCTATCAAGAACATGGACATACCTATGGAGATCCGACAACCGCTTAGAAAAGGAAATAGCCGACAGCTAGCACACGCTATGCAAACAGCGGGAGGATCTATGAGCGTGAACGGTAGACCATACGCAGCTGTGCTAGAAGAACGAGGCGTAAACCCAAATCTAGCTACAACAAATGTACCACTTGCTAAACAGACACCAAATGATCTGTATAAGCACGCTAACTTGCATAAGTTAGCCGAATATATGTATACTCAACCGTATCCAACACCTCAACAGCCATCTAGCACGCAAATGCAGGCGCCTCAACCAACTACTACTGATAAAATGAATTCCGCAGCAAAGGGTGCTTTAATTGGTACAGGTGCGGGCTTATTGGCCGGCCTAACACCTATGGGCAAGTACCTAGGCGGTCTTAGAGGCGCTACGGCTATAGGACAAGTAGCAGGTGGGGTAATGGGTTGGAGAAATGCTCAGACACCGACACAAAGCCAACAACAACCAGTACTTAATCCGGGGTTATACTATGGACAACAATAATGAATCATTTGATTACAAGCGCCTTGGAGCTCAAGCCACAGGAGCAGCTTCAGGCTACGGAGCAGTTAGGCATATGCTAAATACTACTAAACGTGGTATCGCGCTAAGTAAATATAAAGGATATGTCCCATTACTTTCAGCATACGGAGCTTTACAAGGGCAGTATATAGGCAATAAAGCGTATAATGTTTCTAAAGCAAATAACCAAATACAAAAACAAGCAGAATGGATGCCAACAAACAGAGGCACCGCATTATATAAAGACGATCCAAATATAGTTTATCCAAAACACCCGTCAAGTATTCCCAACAAGGTCATGAGCGGATTAAGTAGAGTAACAGGAGGCGTATTGGGTGCAACCGGTGGCGCTATTATAGGAAGTCAAGTTAAGAAAAAACTTGGTAAAAATATTTTTGGGTCGCTTGCGCCAATAGCTGGCACTATAGGAGGAGCGTATTTAGGCGCATCTGCGGGAAAAATAGATAATGTCGGAAATGCTTATACAATGGTGCCAAACATATAAAAAATTTGTAGTCATTAAAAAACTATGATATCAAAGTGATATCACTAGGAGAACAAGATGACTGAGAAACCATATCAACGTGTAAATAAGCAAGCGCCTGCAGCTGATAAACCAGGCTTAGCGCTTCCGTCTATTTCATTAAGCGATAACACTAAATCGCAACTTGAAGCTATCAGCAAACAGATGGAAGTTGCTTCTAAACAAGTATCACCATCAGAGAACGTTTCTAAAGAAACCCAAAATGCTCCTAAACAAGATGAATCACTAATCTTTGATCCACTCTTTGATAATATGGACATAAGACCAGATATTAAGGTTGCAAACGTTGCTCTACGTAAAGCAGTTGAAGCAAAGCTTAAACCCATTTCCATTGATGACTTGTTTATTAGCGGTGAAGTTAGACAGCGTGTAGATATTATACCTGGAAAGCTCAGTGTTGTATTTAGAAGCCTACGTACAGGCGAAGATTTATACGTTAAAAAACGTCTGATTGAAGTTAAGACTGAAAGTGCAAGATACGCTGAAGAGCGATTTCTTTTACAAAATATGTGTTGCTTTATTCACGAAATTAACGGTGAAACGTTCCCACCTATCATGGATTCAAACGATAAAATCGATGACAAGGCGTTTGAAGAACGATTTTTAAAGATCAGCAGAATGCCACAAGTTCTTCTCGATAGACTTTGGATTCATTGGAGATGGTTTGAAGACCGTGTTAGAAAAGCGTTAGACTATGATTTTTTAGGGAATGGGTGACCAGCCCTTTAGGTTGGGTTAGAGCAAATCTAATTTACGACACCCTAAAATCCCCTCCACTTATTGGATCGCCATTGGAAGCAATCTGTATGTTTGTCTTTACCGCTAGACAAAAGGCAAAATACAGCGAGCTTCTTTGCACGATACAACCGCATATAACAAAAGAAAACATCGACCCACTGAAAAAGCTTCTAGACATGTACGAGCGTGAGCTTTTTCCCTTTAAGGAGAAAACAGAATGGCAGGACAAGAAAGAGATAGCGCAGATCATGGAGAGGGAGATGCAAAAGGGTCCGATAGTTGTTCAGGGCCAGTCGTCTCCAAAGAGATCAAAGAAATCCTCGACGAGTTAAAAGCTATCAGACGAGCGATTGAAAACGCTACAAAGCCTAAAAAGAAATCAATATTTGACGAAACCGGAACAGCACTTAGGGCACCAAGAGGTTTAAGATGAAAGTAACCGCACATATTAACGCATTGCTACAAAAGCATAACTTTGTAAAAGGCGTAATCGAATACTCAGTTGAGCTTAACGTGCTTGGAACAAGAGTAGTAGTTCCCGTTAATGAAGATTTTGTAGAACGCCTAGACTCACTAGCCGAGTCTAACGCTAAGCAAGATAGGGCACAAGAAGTACGTAATAAACTCAGATCAAAGCCAGCGCCTAGAGAAGAATTTGACTACTCACTTGCAAATGTTGACGAAGATGAATACCAATCTCCTGATGATGAATACGAGCAAGCATGAACAGTGAAGATATCTTAAGAATAGAGCATAAACTAGATGCCATTCTGTGGTATCTACGCGAGCTGACGGGTATTCCCGCAAAGGAAATGCCTAAACCAGTATTTGGCTCAAGCGGCAAAACTGATGGTGTGTGTCCTATTACTGATACGGACATCTATTATAATATGGATGTACACGGTAAAGTACGCAGACAGGATGGGTTAAATTCTGGAACTCAGAGCATTAATCCGTTGCCAACACAAACAGTTGTGACAATTACAAGACATGCAATCGGAGCTAAAGACGATGACAACCATTAAAAAAGTAATGAACTCATGGGTCGTTGTTAGACCAGAAAAGAAGAGAGCAATTTCTACCTTTTTACACTTGCCCGAAGAAACAAGTCATGAGAAGGTTGGCTACGCTGTTGGTGTTGTAGAGATGCTACCCGACTTTGTGTCCTACGCATCACCTACCAAAAATACGGAAGCAAAGCTTGTTGAAATGGCTATTTCAGATAAGCGTATTCCTTCGTCAGCTTTAGGCTTTAAAGTTGGCGATAGAGTCTTGTATAGAAAATATATTGCAGACATACACAAGCATGAGGATGTTTGTTTTATATATTGGCAAGACTTACTTGCAGTCGTACCGGAAGGTTCAGAAATTAGCAATATATGAAACGATTGTTAATACAGTTACCAGAAGAAGACGTAAGTTGGCTTAAAGCTTTAAGTAAGGCTGAAGCTAAATCCGTTTCACAGATCATGCGTGAGCTAGTCACACTGAAAAGAAAAAAACATGAACGATCAAAATCTCCTGAACAGTACTAAGATACTACCGCTTCCTAAGACTAATTTAGAATTAGGGCAGCAAATAGTGTCGTTTGCAGACGAAGGTTGCAGAGCGATTATCATTGATTTTCTACAAGGTGTGATGGTAGTTCACCCAACAGGCGCTGGTATGACGCCTGAGCTAACGGAAGAATCCGTATCATACCTACTCAAGACACAGCACTTGAAAGTTATTGATGGTGAGCACTCACTAGCTGACATAGAAAATATGATTAGCGCAAGCATGCCATCTTGTACACACATCGTACTTAGTAAAAAGTACCAAACTACTAGCATAAACACGAGCAGGAAAATACTATGGACAAATATCGTATTGCCAACAATAGCACTTCTAATCCATCAGAAAGACCATCAGTCCGAGTGGCTGATAATGTCGATGTACCTAAAAGCTACACAAACGACAGAGCAAAATTAACCCTTTCCGTTGGGCAAGAAAACATATCACTTGGATTTGAACATAAAGAAGTCGGATTTGAAGTGAGAGTTGAAACTAACTTAATCCTAGACTTATGGAGTCGTTTTAATGGAAGAACAAACACCCCTAAATAGACTAAAAGCTATTCTTGCAAAGCTTAATGTTGAAGTATACTCAAACATTGAAAATGACGATTTGATTGTTGCCTTTGGTAGATTAAAGCCCTTAAGCAGTCAAGATACTAATATGAAAGCGTCAGAGTCAAGATTGATTTTCTTTATTGAAACAGCTTTAAAGATTGAGACCGCTTCTAAAGCAGACCCCGAGCGTGCTACTCCCTGGACATTACGCTTTAGCCGTCCTTGGGTGCTTAAAAATGATAAAGTCGCATTTACTTGGGACTTTACAATCAAAGGCGACTTAAAAGAAGCGTTAACAAAGCTTGAAAGCATTTTAATTGCACCAAGCCCAGATCGTGGTGGAGAAGCGCCCATGAACGCATTTGTTAAGCCAGCCCGTGGCACAATCAAGCAAGTAAGAATTGGGAGTCTTAGATGATTTCTCAAAGCGTTGATGCACCCGCTAAGTACAAGATCGAAGTTGTCTTTAATAAAAACCGTACATCAGCTGGCCCAAACGTCGTTGCGTTAAGCGCTTGGGAGTCGGGCGCAAGACTTGACGGTGAAGGGGACGAGATGATGTACATGTGTGCAGAGCGAGATAAGGGTCTTGCACTGAATACAGTCGGTGTTAAAGATAAAGAAGTAGTACGTGGTAAAGAAGGCTGCGGTAGATTTATTCCAGGCAATAACATTCGTCAGGGTGTTGCGATTTGCCCATGCGAAAAGAAACGTCTTCTTAATACAGAAAACTTATCATGCCATGATTTAGTTTCTCTCACAACAGAAGAGTTGGCCACACGTTTGGTCAGCTGGTTTGAAAAGTTAGAAAGCAATGCTGACATATATGTAAAGTATCATCCAACCGATATTCGTTATAAGGCGATGGCAGACGCAGAAGGTCTTGATAAGGCAAGATCCTTACGTGGTTTGACAATCTATCCACTTAAGAATATCATCAAGGACATTACAGCCGGTAGTTCTTTACAAAGGAGATTTTATGCGCTCCTCAGCTGCTAAAAAAGAGACAACAGCAGAACCCGTAAAAGCTAAAACTGTTAGCGTAGCAGAACTACTAAAACGTCATTCAGACCTAACACTTCGAATATCTTTTATCGAAAGTATTGTGGAAATGTGTACTGAATCGTTTTCATACCATGACGGACTAGAACCAAAAAATCTAGTTTTAACACAAGATGGTAGACGCGTTCCAAGTGATGTAGTCGACTCTATTCTTAACGAAATTACAAAAACAATGTTGAAACCCGCACAAGATGAGCTTCGAAAGATCAGCTCCATAAAGGTGACAAATGACAACTAAAAAATTAAAAACATCTGACGTAGTTAGAAAACTTGTTAGAGATGTAAATGCACAAGCACTTACTATTCGCGCTATCCTTAATCTTACAAATTTGTCTGACGAACAAATTCAGAAAGAATCAGTACGTATTATCAGTGAATACACAAAGGTACAAGCACTTCCTCCTGACCTCCTTGAAGGCGAAGAAGATTACGACAGTGAAGACGATTATGATGGTGATGATAACTTCCCCGTAGACGTTGATGACGATAATTTTCCTATTCATGACGATGATTATCAAGATGACTCAGACGAAGATTACGATGAAGATTACGATGGAGAGGACTATGACGAAAATGACTTTGATCATGACCAAGACTCCGTCGATCACGAAGAGGATGCTGTAAACCTAAAAAATAAGAACAGCGGTCGTATTAGCATGCACGGCGGTGCATCAAGTCATCCAGCTGGTGCATTTGTATTTGGTGGATGATAGTAAATGAAACCAACAAATGAGCTAAAAGAAGAAGCGGAAAAACTGATTAATCAGTTTGAAGCTGATCTACTTAAATCATCTTTACCAGGTCCGTTTAAAGCATCCTTAACGCGTCCTGAACGAGCGCTTTTACTAACGTTTATTCTTTGGAGAAAAGTTCTTCCTCAGAAGGAAGAGTAAATCCTTTACAATTATTCATTTTAAGTATGTTTAGGAATGGAAAAACAGCTCTATGATTCAACTTCCATATTCTACGTGTTTCCATAAGAAACTTCTCTTTAAACTCTGGATATGCACTCATATATTCATTTGGTAGGCTGTCTACCGCTTTTCCATATATCAAACATTCCGAAAACAAGTAAATACGAATTAAACGCATTTCGGGAACTAGCTTTACCGTTTCACCAAGTGCGCATATGTCAAAGAAACTTTGTGCGATTTTCCGATGTTCTTTATGGTTTATTTCTAAATCAGAACCTAGTAGTTTAATTTTGCATGTAAATGCCCCTTGTTTGTTTAGCTGTGAGTCAACATAATTGATAAAGGATGAGATTGCTTTTGTAGAAGCTTTTGCGCTTGTAAACATCCCAACTACCATTAAAGCGAAACCTAACATTTTTTTCCTTTCTGTTTCGTGTTATATGTTATTATCACACACATAATATAAATATTTTAGGGGATTAACGTATGTTTCAGCAACCATCAGCAGCATTTTCATTTGCGCCAGGTACAGACTTAACTGCACCGAGTATGTTTGGCACTACGCCATTTAGTAATCAGTTTGGCAATCAAATGGGAATGAACATTTTAGGTGGCCTAGACAAGATGGCAAGCATAACTAATTTTGGTATGAGTACTGCGTCCATGCTTAATCCAGCTTTGCTTCCCGTAGCTTTAGCAGCCAATGTTGGTAAATATGCTACAGGTCAATTCCTACAGGGAGCGCAACAACAGGTAGCCGTAGATAATATGTTAAATAGGGCGTTTAGGAACAGAGACATGGGTGGTAATATGGGGTTAGGCGTAAGTCGCGAGGGTGCAAAGCAATTTACAGACTCGATGCGAAGTTTAGCCCATTTGCCAGAAATGATGACAAGTGATAGAGAGCTTATGAGTGTGTTTCAAAAGCTAACGGATATGAAAATGCTACAATCATCCAAAAATTTAAAAGAGATGACTGGTAAGTTTGAAACAGCCGTAAAAACGATGCGTCAAATGAGCATGGACTTAAATAAAACGATGGAAGAGATGGCTCCAATTATGCAACAAAGCATACAATCAGGCTTCTTTTCGTTCGAAGATATGCGCAGAAACGCCGCACTCAATAAATATACACAAAACGTTGGCATAGGTTTTTCGGACGGAAGAATAGAGGGGCTACAGCAATTTGGTTCATCCACATTTAGAGCAATGGGCGGTAGTAGACAGTTAGGCGCAGGCGCAGCTAGAGATATGGCGGGTAAATTGAGCGTAGCAATGCAACAGGGTAAATTAAATGAAGCCGCAATTAGTGAATACACTGGAAAGCAAGGCGAAGATGCGATTGCCGATATAGCACAACAACTTGTCTCTGGAAATGCAAGACTGCTACAGCAAACAGAGCAAGGCAAGCTTATTACTGCCTACTTAGCAGAGCAAGATAGTGAGGGCAAATTTACTGGAAAGCTAGATAGAAGTAAGCTTGATTCGCTAGGCAAGGTTAATCTAGACGAGATATCAAAGGTGGCTAGTCAAAAGCTATCTAAAAAAGATAGCGCCGTATCTTTCATGAATGAGTACGATAAAGGGCTTGGCGCTAATTTATCAAGCCAAATGGGCGCAGGCGGTTTACAAGATATCATTCAGTCTATTACAAAGGATAAAAACTTTAGTAGAGAGGAACAACGTAAGCTTATTAAGGATCTCGGTGGGTTTGATATGCAATTCACAGATATCTTAATCGACTCAGCGAAGGGAATGAAAGAAGTAACAGGTGAGTTTGAAAAGCAACTTCGAACTAACGAAAAAAGAGCACGCTTAGCATCACAAATAGAATATCAAGGTATTGGTGCAAAGATAGATCGCTTTAAGACGGAGGTAAATAGGCACACCGCAAAGCCTTTACAAGAGATGGGGGCTGAATTTTTAACAGACGTATCAACAAAGTTTGACAGAATTGGTATGGCGTTTAATCGTGGACACTTTGGCAAACTAATAGACGAGTTCAATTTTAATAAGACTGCAAAGGACGCATTCTTTGGCAGAAGTGACGCGTTTAGAGAAAATGGGTTAACACAGAGTATAACGAGAGACGCATTGCTAGGAAGAGCCATAGCACCGTCCACAATTGGTGCTGGTACTAGCGATAAGTATAAAAATTTATATGATATAAGGAAGGAAGACTCAGAAGACGGAATAGGATCTTCGATTAAGAGTCTTATGCCCGATATGTTAAAATCAAGCGCAGTAAAAGACTTTACAAATATAAAGGGGCGCGACGCTGCATCGGCAAGAATTAAACAGATAATGACATCTAGTCTTGAAGATCTTAAAAATGAGTTTAAAGGAAAAGAAAAACAAGTTGATCAGCTGATTGAAGTGTTTAAAGACGCGGCTAGAAAGGGGTTAGATAAACAACAAGTAATTGATAAGCTAGTACCTGTTGCGCAAGATCTTGGTATAGACGTTGCTGCGTTTTTAAGATTACTCGCGGAAACGCCGGAATATGCCGAAAAGCACGGAGAATTGACACAAGACTACGCAAAAAATCTAAGCACGTATCAAAAAAATTTAATAGGCGCGGGCGTACACTCTAAAAAGACAGCAAAAGAAATAGGTGAAATACAAAAAAAGATTACTGACCTAGGCGTAGAAGGTCTTGGAGATAATGCCGGCTTCTTTACAGGTGGAGGCGATATAGGAAACGTTTACAAGAAGAACGGAGGCTCAATAGGATTAAAGGAAGCTATTGCAAAACTAACATTGCTAGTAGAAACAGATAAAAAGTTTGCAGCGGAGCTCGGTATTGTTTTAAATCCTAATAATGATTTAGAAGACCGTAGAAAAGGTTTAGGAAAGCTATTAAGTAAAAATGGGATAAATCTTACGTCAGGCGAGTTGGAAAGTATGACTGATGGCTTATTGAGAGATCTTCACGCGCTATCACAGGGTGCTCATGAAGATCAAGTTAACGCAGCTAGAGAGATATTACAAAATATCGACGTACTCAAGAAGTCACAAATGAACCAAATGTCATTCGACATAGAAGGCGCAGAATCTAGTTCGTTATTTAAGGAATCAAAAATTGGTAGCCTACTTACAAAGATTAACGATGCTAGCACTTACGAAGAAAAGCAAAAGCTTATTATGGATAACATAGATGTATTTAAAGACGTTGGAACCTTAGAAAGCTTGGGATTAGATTCAAAGTCTAACGCGGGTAAAACTATAAGCGGAATTAAAGACATACAACAGCGTATAGACTCCGCGGGTGGTGATAAGAACCAGCTACTCAAGCAATTTAGCGATGAGGGTGTTAGGAAAGAATATGAAAAGAAAAGCGTTGAAGAAATTAAACAGGGCTTGTTAAAGCAAGGCGTTTTAGAGCAGGGGTTACAGAACGTGTTCTTAAATCAAGATCAAGCTGCGATTGATGATCAGACACAAGGATATAATATGGATCTTGCAAATAATATGGTAAAGGTAAATGAGCAGAGCCTAAAATTTGCTGAAGCCGTTGGCAAAGTGATTGAAGGGCAGTCTACCTTTAATGCAAATGTTACTGAGTCTGTTAAAAAACTGACACCATAAGGATTAAAATGCCTAACGCTATAAAAGAAACACTTGATAAGCACATACTTAAAAATTTAGTGTCCGATTCTTATTATTCAAGATATAAGACTGAAGAAGCATTAAAAGAGACAATGGAAATAAACGTTTTAATGCAGAGAGCGGTAGATGCAGTTGTGCTTAATGCAAATAATCTAGTAAACGATATAAAAACGCACACACCACAGATTAGGAGACAGTAGTATGATTTCAAACCCAATTCTACGTGAAGCTACCGTTGTAAAAAATAAGCAAGGTATTGCGCTAAGTACAGAAACCTATGATTACATATTACCGGATCAAATTATAGATATGAATGCTCGCGGTGTTGCGTATAAGCTGATTACTAAAAAAGACGGCTATATACCCACAAACGCGGTAGTTATAAATTCTATCACAAAGGTGGTAAGAAATGGCTAGAACATTTACAATAGTAAGATACACCGATCTACAGTATTCCTATACAGCAAAAATGGAACAGGAAGTAAAAGAGGATGATGGGGAGGAATCCCAGAAACATGTACGTAGGCCATTAAACGGATTACGCCCGAATAAAAATTACTACGCCACTATCATGTCG
>JACCDX010429286.1_pt1 | contig 15967 bp, 20 predicted proteins | sample 7449681 | NCBI WGS metagenome assembly JACCDX01 (sample SAMN15323450, study PRJNA562643) | freshwater metagenome | isolation source: river surface water | place: USA:Blue River Watershed | collected 2017-08-18 | reverse complement strand
TTCTATTTTTAATTTTGAGTTTTGGATTGACTGGATTTATTTGTTATTCATATCGTAAAGATTTATTCTTTATTTTATTATTACCGTCTTTCCAGACTAATCATCCTATTACTCATTTAATTTTTACTAATCCAGTAGAAGTATTTAAAATTAGTATTTTTATAGTACTTTTATTTACTTTCTTATTTTGGCTTCCTTATTTTATTTGGAATTGTTTAGATTTTATGCGTCCTGCTTTATATACTAAAGAAGTAAAAAAGATAGAAAAACTTATAAAAGGTGGTTTCCTTCTATTATTAGTAGGAAATTTAAGTACCTATTATTTATGTTTACCTACACTGTGGGATTTTTTTTCTTCTTTTGAAGAACGTACTCATTTAATTGATATAGTGTTAGAATTAAAAGCAGAATCGTATTTTGATTTTCTTTTTGATACTTTATTCTTAGCTAATCTTATATTAATTGGGTATGTTTGTTTTTTTTGGTTTTTATTGAAAATTTCTAATATTCCAATACTCCAAGCAATTATTTCATTTAAAAAATACATTTATGTATTTTTCTTAATATTAGGGACTGTTTTAACACCACCTGATGTATCTAGTCAATTAATTGTTTTTAGTACCTTTGTTATATTATATGAAATTTTATGTTTTTTATTAATAATTTATTTGAACTATAGTTTGCACTATAAATTTAAGAATAAAGATTAATAAGGAAGCATATTAAAACTAATTAATACACCAACAATAAAAAGTAGATAACCTAAAGAGAAAGGTAAGAAAACTTTCCAACCTAAATGCATTAATTGATCATAACGATAACGAGGTAATGCGGCACGCATCCAAATAAATCCAATTACAAAAATAGAAATTTTCATTCCAAACCATAAAGATCCAGGAATAAAACTTAAGATTTCTAATGGTGCTTGCCATCCTCCTAAGAATAAGATACTCATTAATGCGCTCATTAATAACATATTAGCGTATTCTCCTAAGAAAAATAAAGCAAATCCCATAGCAGAATATTCTACATTATAACCAGATACTAATTCAGCTTCAGCTTCAGGTAGATCAAAAGGGTGACGATTAGTTTCAGCTAATGCTGATACAAAAAACATTAAAAAAATAGGAAAGAAAGGGATAATAAACCAAACATGTTTTTGTGCATAAACAATTTCACTTAAATTAAAAGAACCTACGCATAGGACAATTGAAATCATAATGAATCCAATAGATACTTCATATGAAACCATTTGTGCTGCTGAACGTAAAGCTCCAAGGAAAGCATATTTAGAGTTACTAGACCATCCAGACATAATAATTCCATATACACTTAAAGATGAAATAGCAAAAAGATAAAGTACACCTAGATTAATATCAGATAAAAGTGCAGTTTCATTGAAAGGAATTACACCCCAACCCATTAAACTAAGAATAAAAGTAATCATAGGCGCAATAAAGAATAATACTTTATTAGCACTACTAGGAATAATAGTTTCTTTGATTAATAATTTCAAACCATCAGATAAAGGTTGTAATAATCCGTAAGTCCCAACAACGTTAGGTCCACGTCTTCTTTGAATAGCCCCCATAATTTTACGTTCTGCTAAGGTAAAATATGCTACAGATAGTAGTAAAGGTACTACAATAAGTAAAGTTTTTAAAAGAGTTACAAGCATTGTAAATTTATTTAAAATATTAAATGTATAATGTGAAGAGAAAGGGATTTGAACCCTTGATGAGTTGTAACACTCATGGCGGTATAGCAAACCGCTGCTTTCAACCACTCAGCCACCTCTCCTAAAGTAGAAAGTTACAGTTTATGTACGGAAGATACGTAACCCTTTACGTTTTTTACGACGTGCTTTGGGTGGACGACAACCGTTAAATGGCAATTTAGATAACCCTTCCAATAAATTTCTTCCAGCACGAATTTCTTTTCGCATAATTGCTTTTAAAATACGACGTCTAAAATGTTTCGGTGCTGTAATTCTAAAATAGATAGCTTCTGTAATTTTCTTTTTTCTTAAATGATGAAAAAAATTACTTAGAACCATTTTAACTACGAACTTTAAAGTTCGTTTTGAACATGCTAGATTTAATTTACCTGCAGAAGTTAAATATTTTAATTGTCCGTTTTTATCAGTTAATGCAATAATAATATTATTAGGTGTTATTTTAATATTAGCAACCCATTTGATAGTATTTTGATAAATAAAGGTTTTTGGACGTAAATGTAAACGTTTTTGAAAAATTGGTTGACGAATCAAACCTAAACGCATACGACGTTCCCCACGAGGATTGTTCTTATAAAATAATGCACCTAATTTTGGCTTTTTAAATTTTTTATTAAACTTTTTATTTAGCTTTGGTTTCATGTTTTAATTTTTTCTTTGTTTGTGCATTAGTATGAGTACGTTGTCCTCTGACTGGGTATCCTAATTTATTTCTGATTCCACGAGTGTTTTTTAGATTCATTAAAAACTCTCTACTTTCTTTTATTTGACGTTTTAAAACATTTTCAATTGTTTTATTTTCCAAATAATTCAATAGAGTTTGTTTTTGATCTTGGCGAAGTAAATTCGCTTTCATTTGAGGTAAAAATCCTAGTTTTCTACAAATTTTATATGCGTTAGTTTTACCTACACCGTATACTCTTTGTAAAGTTTGTTCTAGAGTTTTTTCTGTAAAGATTTTATATTTTAATGATGACATTATAGTTCACTTTTCGATTTTTTTTGTTGTCTAAAGCTTTAATAAAGTTAAATATGTTAAAACTTTCAATTTTGGTTTTACGTGTTTTTTACATTTACTGGTGTTCTTAGGTTCGATTCCTTTAAAATGTTTCTGTATTTATTTAAGTGGTAGATAATTTTTTATCGAACAATTATCAAACATAATGGATTCTTTAACTTTAAAGACTTTTTTAGTTGAATTCTTTTTTTCTGTTAGCCTTTTAGCTACTTTAATTTATAATTCTGCTATTGTAAGGTCAGTACATTTTCCTTTATTTGATCGAGAAGTTTATAGTCAAACTCTATTTTTATTAGTTTTAGGAGGGATGATTGTTTTTAATACTGATTTTGGGACTTTTATACCAGGATTATTATTTGGAACTGATGGTATTGCTATGTCTTCTAAATTAATTTTATGTATTAGTTTATTTGCAGCTTTAGTTTTAGGACAATCTCATTTCTATCGTGCTAAAATTAATTTATTTGAATTTTATAGTATTACTATTTTAGCTTTAATTTCGTTAATGATTTTAGTGAGCTCTTATGATTTAATTTCTATTTATATTTCTCTTGAAATGCAATCATTATGTTTTTATATTTTAGCAGCTATTAATCGTTATTCTGCATTTTCTACTGAAGCGGGTTTAAAATATTTTGTTTTAGGTGCTTTTATTTCAGGATTATTTTTATTTGGAGCTTCTATTTTATATGGTATTACTGGAACTACAAATTTAAATTCTTATGCTTTATTATTTTCTTCTGATTTAACTAGTGATTTAAATTTATCTATTTTTTTCTTAGGTGTTTTATTTATTTTAGTAGCTGTTTTATTTAAATTAGCGGCAGCACCATTTCATATTTGGTCACCTGATGTTTATGAAGGAGCTCCTTTAAACTCTACTATTATTTTTGTTATTCTACCAAAATTAGTTGTATTGGTTGTATTATTCCGTATCTTATATTATTCTTTTTTCACTTATTTTGGGGATTTTCAATCTATTTTATTAATTTCTGGTACTTTATCAGTTTTAATTGGATCGTTTATGGCTTTACGTCAGAAACGTGTTAAACGCTTATTAATTTTTAGTTCTATTAGTCATGTTGGATTTCTTTTATTAGGTTGTGCTACAGGTACTGTTTTAGGATTAACTTCAGTTATTTATTATTTAATGTTTTATCTTATTACTAGTGTTTTAGTGTGGGGTGTTGTTGGATTATTATCTTCTAATACAGCTTTATATTTAACTGATTTATCAGTATTAGCTCGCACTAATCCTGTATTAGGATTATCTTTAGCTATGGGGTTTTTTTCTTTAGCTGGTATTCCTCCTTTAGTAGGATTTAGTATGAAGTTTTTTATTTTTTCAGCTGCTATGAATGCTGATTTATATATGGCTAGTGCTATTATTATTTTATTAAGTGTTTTAGGAGCTTTCTATTATTTACGCGTGATTAAAGTAGCATATTTTGAAAAACAGAATACTTATAAAAATTTATTAGTGATTAATGATGAATTAACTGTTTTCTTAATTTCAGTTTCGTTTTTCTTAATTACAGTGACTTTTTTTAATCCTAATTTATTTTTATTACAAGCTTATAAAATGGCTTTAAGTATTGGTTTAATCTAATTTATATTTATGAGAAAGAATTTTTTAACACATTTAACAAAATTATTACCTGTTATTGCTATTCAAGAAATTGCAGGAGAATCTATTATTGTTGTACCTTCATCGGACATTAATTCTGTTTTACATTTTTTACGTAATCATATCGGATCACAATATAAAATCTTATCTTGCATTAGTGGGGTTGATTTTTTAGGTAAATCTTATCGATTTGCTGTTTGTTATGATGTATTAAGTTTAGTATTTAATACTCGTTTACGTATTAAAACTTTTGTGAATGAATTAACTGCTTTAGAATCTGCGGTATCTGTATATCCTAATGCTAATTGGTGGGAAAGAGAAGTTTGGGATTTCTTTGGTATTTATTTTTTAAAACATCCTGATTTACGTCGTATTCTAACTGATTATGGATTTGAAGGATTTCCTTTACGTAAAGACTTCCCTTTATATGGATTTGTAGAACTTCGCTATGATGATAGTGAAAAAGCAATTGTAGCAGAACCGGTTGAATTTACTCAAGAAAACCGTTCATTTACCCATCAAGGAGGTATCTAATCTTTTAACAAATTTATGGTATTAAAGAAAGATCAATTAACAAGAAAAATTAAAAATTTCACAATTAATTTCGGACCACAACATCCAGCAGCGCATGGAGTTTTACGTTTAGTTTTAGAATTAAATGGAGAAGTTGTAGAACGTGCAGATCCTCATATTGGATTATTACATAGAGGAACTGAAAAATTAATTGAATATAAAACCTATATGCAAGCATTACCGTATTTTGATCGTTTAGATTACGTTTCAATGATGGCTCAAGAACATACTTATTCTTTAGCTGTTGAGAAATTAGTTGGTTTAAATGTTCCTGTACGTGCTCAATATATTCGTGTTTTATTTTTAGAAATTACTCGTATTTTAAATCATTTATTAGCTCTAGGGTGTCATGCACTTGATGTTGGAGCTATGAGTCCTTGTATGTGGGCTTTTGAAGAACGTGAAAAACTAATGGAGTTTTATGAACGTGTTTCTGGAGCTCGTATGCATGCTGCTTATGTACGTCCTGGAGGTGTTAGTCAAGATTTACCTTTAGGGTTACTAGATGATATCTATTTATTTGTTGAACAATTCCCTACACGTCTAGATGAAATTGAAGAAATGTTATCTGGAAATCGTATTTGGAAAGAACGTTTAGTGGATATTGGAATTGTTTCAGCTAAAGATGCATTAGATTGGGGATTTAGCGGAGTTATGCTTCGTGGATCAGGAATTCCTTGGGATTTACGTAAAACTCAATCTTATGAGGTGTATGATAAAATGGAATTTAATGTTCCTGTAGGTAATAATGGAGATTGTTTTGATCGTTATATGATTCGTATTGAAGAAATGCGTGAATCTTTAAAAATTGTACAACAATGTATTAATGCTTTACCAGCAGGACCTATTAAAAATACCAACAAGAAATTTACAGCACCATCTCGTGTTGATATGAAAGAATCTATGGAAGCTTTAATTCATCATTTTAAATTTTATTCTGAAGGAATGCAAGTTGATGCAGGAGAAACTTATATGGCAACAGAAGCACCTAAAGGTGAATTTGGTGTTTATTTAATTTCTGATGGATCAGAACGTCCTTATAGATGTAAAATTAAAGCTCCAGGATTTGGACATTTACAAGCATTAGATTATATGGCTCGTGGGCATATGATTGCTGATGTTGTAACCATTATTGGAACTCAAGATATTGTTTTTGGAGAAATTGATCGTTAATGATTTAGTTTTTCTTTTATATATTTTTTTGATATAATCGCATTTTGGTTTTGTAAACCAGCACTATTACTTAATATAATATATTATACGTGTTATTAGCATTATTAGGGTTATCTTTATTTTCTATTCTTCATGTTAGTTTTTTAACTAATCCTGAAAGAATTAAATTATATTCTTTTACTTATACAGGTTTAATTTTTATTGGATCTTTATTCTTATGGGTTAATTTTGATAGTTTAACTACTTCATATCAATTTGTAGCAGAGTTACCATGGATTGGTTTTTTTAATTATACTATTTATTTTGGAGTTGATGGTATTTCTTTATTTTTTATTATTTTATCTACCTTATTAATTCCTTTATGTATTTTAGCAAGTTGGAATACTGTAAAACATCAATTAAAAGCTTATTTCTTATGCTTTTTAGTTTTAGATTTTTTATTAGTAGGAGTTTTTTCTGTGGTTGATGTTTTTTTATTTTACATCTTCTTTGAAACTATTCTTATTCCTATGTTTTTAGTTATTGGGGTTTGGGGTTCTCGTGAGCGTAAAATTCGTGCCGTATATTTATTTTTCTTCTATACATTATTAGGATCTGTTTTAATGTTATTAGGAATTATTTATATTTTTAATGTAACTGGAACTTCAAATTATGAAGTTTTATGTAATTATAATTTTTCTGTTGTTGAACAACGTTGGTTATGGTTAGCGTTTTTTGCCTCATTAGCTTCTAAAATTCCAATGTTTCCTTTCCATATTTGGTTACCTGAAGCTCATGTTGAAGCACCGACAGCTGGATCTGTATTATTAGCAGGTATTCTTTTAAAATTAGGGACTTATGGATTTATCCGTTTTTCTTTAGTTTTATTTCCAGAAGCTTCTATGTATTTTGCTCCTTTAGTTTATACTTTAGCTATAATTGCTGTAATTTTTACTTCTTTAACAGCAATCCGACAAACTGACTTTAAACGTATTATTGCTTATTCTTCTGTAGCTCATATGAATTTAGTTATGTTAGGTATTTTTAGTTTTCAAACTAATGGTATTGAAGGGGCTATTATGCAAAGTTTAAGTCATGGATTTGTTTCTAGTGCTTTATTCTTATTAATTGGAGTGATTTATGATCGTCATCATTCTCGTCTAATTTCTTATTATAGTGGATTAGTACAAACTATGCCTATTTATACATTATTATTTTTATTTTTTACTATGGCTAATATTGCTTTACCTGGTACCAGTAGCTTTGTTGGAGAATTCTTAATTTTAGCGGGTATTTTCAAATTTAATACTACTGCAGCTATTTTAGGTGCTACAAGTATGGTTTTAGGAGGAGCTTATTCTTTATGGTTATTTAATCGTGTATCTTATGGGAATATTAAAATTGAATACGTTACTAAATTTCAAGATTTAAATTGGCGTGAATTTATTATTTTAATTCCATTAATTCTAGGGACATTAGTTATGGGGATTTATCCTGATGTTTTCTTAGATCCTATCCATGCTTCAAGTTTATATATTTAATTTAAACACATTGTTATATTTCTATGCTTCCAATCAAAAAAAGCTTGGATTCATTTCTTTTAACAGGTGCAAAAGATAATATTTTAAAAACTTCATCATTACAAAACTTTAATGAGATTGAATCAATTACCTTACAATTTATTAATACTCGTGAAATTAGTGATGATACTTTTTATATGTATAATTCTGCATTAATCATGTTAACAGAAACTACTCCTTATTTTATTACAAATACTAAGGATAAAGATAGTAAAATTATTGGAACTAAAGTTATCTTACGTAATTTCCAAAAAGATGCTTTTCTTTATCGTTTAAAAGTAGAAGTTTTACCACGTTTAACTGTAAAAGTTAAATCTAAAATTTATGCATCTTCATTAACTTTTCAAATTAATCCTTTATTATTTGATGAATTTAATGAATTATATGATTTATATGCAAATTTACCTGCATTAAAAATTAGTTTAAATGGTACTAATTTTTCAATGTTTTATTAATCATTTTAAGTAAACATTTTATCTAATGAAACGCTTACATGAATTATTATATCGCTTACGCAATGCGTACCAAGCAAATTTAAATGTGATTCAATCACCTATTTATTCAGGTTGGGTTGAACCATTAAAAATTTTATATGACGAAGGATATATTCAAAACTTTTATATTAAAGATAATGAATTATATATTTACTTACGTTATTATAAAAATAAACCATCTATTAGAAAAATTATTAATTTTACTCAACCTTCTCGTCCATTATATTTATCAGCTAAAGATTTATGGAGATTTTCTCGTAATAATGGGATTCTATTATTATCGACAAATCAAGGGATTCTATCACATCATACTTGTTTAAAACGAGGGTTAGGAGGTAAAATTTTATTTTTTTTAGCTTAATGGTTTTAAAAACTTATATTTAGTGTTATGTCTGCTGTTAAATCTTTAAAACTACCAGCTAATATTAATCTTTTTATGAAAGGATCTATGTTATTATTTAAAAAAGATCAAGTACAAATGTGTGTTCAACTACCAGATGACTTAGTTTTTCATAAAAATGGATCTGTATTAGTATTAGCTTTACGTAATGAAACTACTGAAGGACAATCTAAAATTTTATTAGGAACTTGGATTAATATCTTATCTAATATTTTGTATGGATTATCTCGTGGATTTCATACAAATTTACTTTTATCTGGTGTAGGTTTTCGTGCTCAAAAAAAGGATAATACTGTAGAATTTAAATTAGGATTTAGTCATTTAGTTAATTTAGATGTAGATTCTGATGTTAAATTGGATATCTTTAAAAACACATCTATTCATTTACAAGGTGTTTCTAAAGAACAAGTAGGTAATTTTGCAGCTCGTATTAAACATTTACGTATTCCTGATGCTTACAAAGGAAAAGGTGTCCGTGCTAGAGGTGAAAATTTACGCTTAAAAGAAGGAAAAAAAACTTAAGTATATGAAAGGTATTAATTCACAATTATTAGATAGTTTTTTACAAAGTTATTTATATTTAGGCTCAAAATATCCTGTAGAACATACTGGTCGAATTCAGTATAAATATCGTGGATGGAATATTTTAAATTTAAATCTTTTACAGATTGATTTAAAACAGTCTATTAATTTTATTTATCAACTACATAAAAGTAAAAAAAGAATTTTATTTGTTTTAGATTCTGATTTATATTCTTTCTTTTCACCTATTTTTAAGAATACTAATCATTTATTTACTTCAGATATTAAAAAAGCTGTAGAATTAACTGGAGAATATAAACAGTTAATTGACGGTATTGTTTTTATTGGTGTTCGCGATTTAGGTCCTACTAAAATTTTATGTAATTTAAAATATCCTTTAATTACTTTAACTGCTAATCCTACAATGTTAGGAGATTATTTTTTATGTGTTAATAATGATTATCATAGTTCTATGGTGTTATTAAAAATATTATTAAAACAAATTTTTGAAAAAAATGAAATTGTCTAAGTATAAACAACAAATTACATTAAGAGAAGCAGTTCGTCCTAATGTGCGTATTTTAAATTTTAAGCGACCTAAGTGGGCGTTTTTAAAAAAAGATTTAAAACAACGTTTTTTACAAGTACGCTTTTTAAAAAATCGTCGTAATCCGTTTTTTGTTCTTCAAAAATCTATTATTACACCTTTACAATGGACACGATTACAAAATCTATATAAAGTTTCATTACAAGCAAAAGTTCGTTTTGTTGAATTTTATAATACATCTTTAGGGTTACAAGCTTTAAAACGCTCGTATAAACAAAGTGCTAACATTTTTGATTTTGTAGTTAAATTCGAACATCGTCTTGATATTTTTTTATATCGTATTGGGTTTTGTTGTAGTGTTGCTGAAGCACAATTATTTTTATCACATCAAAAAGTGTGGTTAAATGGACGTATTGCTACTCAACCTCATATTTTATTAAAGGCAGGTGATTATTTAACATTTGATTTAGATATGTGTAAAACTATCCGTAGAAATTTACAAAATCAAACAAAAAATATTCAATTATTGCCTTTAACATTACCTTTTTTTGCAGAAATTAATTATAATACTTTTGACGTTGTAATGTTAGAAGATGCAAAAGAAAATCATTTAAATAAAATGTCTTATATGTTTTCTAATTTCTTAGATTTAGATAATTTAAAAAATTATTTTAGACGTAAAGGATAACATCGTTGTCAAAATTGTGCACAATTTTACTTTTTTGACTTTTAGAAAAAACGCGGGTATAGATTAATGGTAGATTATTTGCCTTCCAAGCAGAAGACATGAGTTCGATTCTCATTGCCCGCAAAAACGCTTAAGTAGCTCAGTTGGTTAGAGCATTGGATTGAAAATCCAAGTGTCGGCGGTTCAAGTCCGCCTTTGGGCATCGGGACATAGCGCAGCGGTAGCGCGTCTGTTTTGGGAACAGGAGGTCATGCGTTCAAATCGCATTGTCTCGTCTTTATTTTGATTTTATGATAGAATTATCTTTCTATCAGTAAATTAGCTTTTAACTACAGTATGGAATTAGGTTTTCAAACATTATTACTATTTCTTATGGGAGTGTCTGCCTTAATGGTAGTTACTTCTAAAAATCCAGTCGATTCTGTATTATTTTTAATTCTAGTCTTCTTAAATGCTGCGGGATTAACTTTTTTAATTGAAGCTGAGTTTATTGCTCTAATTTTTATTATTATTTATGTTGGAGCTATTGCAGTACTTTTCTTATTTATTGTTATGATGCTAGATATTAAAATTCAACGTGGAGAAGGGGATGTTGTACAATATTTACCTTTTGCTTTATTATTAGGAGTAATCTTCTTTATTCAGATTTTTTTATCTTTAGAAGAAGTTTTTGCAAGTGTTTCAATTCAATCTGGACATGTAGCTTGGTATAATATGATTGATGATTTAACTAACATCGAGATTTTAGGTCAATTACTATATACAGATTTTTTATTGTGTTTTTTATTGTCTGGGATTTTATTATTAATTGCTATGATTGGTGCAATTATTTTAACTTTAAATTTTAATTCTCAACGTCAAAATGAAATCATTGCACGTCAGTTATCACGTTCTACTGATGTTTTAGTTTATTTCCGATAATTTTTTATTAATATTTCCTGCGAAGGAATATTATATCTGTTTTTATATAAAACAGATTCTTGTATAATTATTATTAATGATTCAAGTTGGTACATATTTAAGAGTTTGTGATAATACTGGAGCTAAAGATGTTTGTTGTGTCAAAGTTATGAAAGGTTATCGCAAACGTTATGCAGGCATTGGTGATGTAGTGCTTGTTTCAGTAAAAAGTTTACGATCTAAAAGACGTTCGAAGTCCAAAATTCAAAAAGGAGTATTAACTAGAGCATTAATTTTACGTACTAAATCTAAAGTTGTTTCTAAAGATGGTACTCAAATGTCTTTTTTAACTAATTCAGTAGTTTTATTGAATCGTCAAAATAAACCTTTAGGTACACGTATTTTAGGAGGTGTTCCGAAACTTATTCGTTATACTCGTTATATGAAAGTGGCTTCAATGGCTTCTGGATTATTAAAATAAAAATAGGATTTATTATGACTACACTACGACAACTTTGTTTTGGATCTCGAACAAAAAAGATCTTTAAAACTAAAACTCCGGCTTTAGAAGGAAGCCCTCAAAAAAAAGGAGTTTGTATGCGTGTTTATATTAGAACACCAAAAAAACCAAATTCAGCACAACGTAAAGTTGCTAAAGTACGCTTAAGTAATAAACGTCGTGTTGAAGCTTATATTCCTGGTATGGGACATAATTTACAAGAATATTCTGTTGTTTTAATGCGTGGTGGTCGAGTAAAAGACCTTCCAGGAGTTAAATATCATTTAGTTCGTGGTAAATATGACTTTCCAGGTTTAACTAATAGAAAAACAGCTCGTTCTAAATATGGTACAAAGAAAAAGAAATAAATTACAACGTAATAATTCAGGTTTTCTTTCTAGATTTATTAATCATGTTACAAAAAAAGGTAAAAAACAATTAGCTAATAAAATGGTTTTATCTGTTCTTTCTCTTTTATCTAAACAATACAAATTAAGTTCTTCTAGATTAATGACCCAAATTTTCTTTAAAATTCGTCCTTTTATTGAAGTACGTAGTGTTCGAGTTCGCCGTTCATCATTTTTAGTACCATTTCCTGTAAATTTACATAGACAATATCATTTAGCTTCTTTTTGGATTCTAGAAGCTTTATCTAAGGATAAACGTAAATTAAGTTTTGAAACTAAGATGAGAGAAGAATTTGTGAATATTCTATCAAAAAAGGGTGCAGTTTTATCGAAACGTGAAGCTGTTTATAAATTAGCCCAACAAAATAGAGCTAATTTACATTATCGTTGGTATTAATATACTTATACGGTTTTAATTTAAAAATTAGTTTTACCTTATGTCTTTCTTACGTCAACCATTTTTTTTAATTAAACACTCGGGAATGATTTATTTACAATCTCGAGTTGTTACTCGTTTTAAAAAATATTATCGTTTTATTAAATAATAGGACTTAATATTAAAAGATAAGATTTCTCGTCAAATTTATCTTTATTAAATATCAGTAGTTTTTTTATTATTTGATATTGTTTGAATTATTTGTATAATTTCTAAAAAAAAAGAAATTATATAATCTTAATTTTTCTTTCAGAAAAGAGATGGACCTATAACTCAGTGGTTAGAGTGCTCGCCTGATAAGCGTGAAGTCAGTAGTTCAAGTCTACTTAGGTTCAACTCAACCAAGAAGTTGAATTTAGTTAAATTTTTACTTTAAAGAAATGTAATTTGGTTTAGCTTTGAGTACAATCATTTTCTGATTTGTGTTCTATATGTCGTTTAGTGAAAATTTAAATTTTTGTATATGAATTTAAAAAATAATCAAAAACATAGTTTCCATTTAGTTGATCCAAGTCCATGGCCGATTTTAGGATCATTTTCAGCATTAATGTGTACTTTTGGAGGTGTATTATATATGCATGGATATATTGGAGGTGATTCTCTATTAGATTTAGGATTTATGTCATTACTTTTAGTAATGTTTGGATGGTGGCGTGATATTGTTCGTGAAGCTACTTTTGAAGGACAACATACTCGTACAGTGCAAACTGGATTAAGAATGGGTATGATTTTATTCATTGTATCAGAAATTATGTTCTTCGTAGCATTTTTCTGGGCTTTCTTTCATTCTAGTCTAAATCCTTCTCCATTTATTGGAGGGGTTTGGCCACCTGCAGGATTTGAAGTATTAAATCCATGGGAAATCCCATTATTAAATACTGTAATTCTATTAAGTTCTGGAGCTACTGTAACTTGGGCACATCATGCTATCGTTTATGGATCTCGTCGTCAAGCATTAATTGCTTTATTCTTTACTTTAGTTTTAGCCGTAATTTTTACTGCATTACAAGGTCTTGAGTATGTTCATGCACCATTCTCTATGAGTGATGGTATTTATGGATCTACTTTTTATATGGCGACAGGATTTCATGGATTCCATGTATTTATCGGAACTTGTTTTCTTGCTGTTTGTACTATTCGTTTATTCTATCATCATTTTACTCGTCAACATCATTTTGGATTCGAAGCAGCTGCTTGGTATTGGCATTTTGTTGATGTGGTGTGGCTATTCCTATTCATTTCTATCTATTGGTGGGGAGGTGCTTAAAAATTAATTCTTATTTATGTTTTTTAGTCCATTAGAACAATTCCAAATTTTACCGGTATTAGCTTTACCGTTAGGACCTGTTGATTTTACTATTACTAACGCTACTTTAATGGGGTTTGTAATCGTATTATTAATTGCAGCTCTACTTTATTATATGCGTGATTTAAATTCTCAAAGTTTTTATTTCATCCCAAATCGTTGGCAAGTAATTTTTGAAGTTTTTTATAAAGCTTTAGTTACTATGGTTACTGATAATGTAGGACCTCGCGGACAAGAGTTTTTCCCTTTTGTTTTTACTTTATTCCTATTTGTTGTTTCATCAAATTTAATTGGATTAGTACCATATAGTTATACTATTACTAGTCATTTAATTGTTACTTTAACAATCGCTATGATTGTTTTTGTTGGTGTTAATATCGTTTGTGCTCGTGAACATGGTTTACATATGTTTTCTTTATTTTTACCAGCAGGAGCGTCATTAGCTTTAGCATTCTTATTCGTACCGTTAGAATTAGTATCTTATATTTTCAAACCTATTAGTTTAGCGATTCGACTATTTGCTAATATGATGGCAGGACATACTTTATTAAAAGTTATTGCTGGATTCGCTTGGAGTATGATGGCTTGCTCTGGTTTATTATTCTTAGCACATTATATTCCTTTATTAATTCTTTTACCATTATTTGGTTTAGAATTAGGAGTTGCGGTTATTCAAGCTTATGTTTTCACCATTTTAACTTGTATCTATTTAAATGACGCTGTTAATTTACATTAATTAGTGTTACTGATTTTTTAGTTTTTGATAGTATATTGCTTTAAAAGATCAAAAAGATTTAACGTGGAACCTAATACGATCCCAGCGGTAATTCTTTTGACATCCATTAAATACTGTTTATTCGGGAAGCATGGATTACTTTTTTGTTATTTAGCAAAGTTTTGCTTTTATAGAATAAGAATAATTACTTATGTTTTCTCTTCAAATTAATTTTGATTTTATTTTATTATTAATTGGGTTATTTGGGATTGTTTTAAATAGAAAAAGTATTATTCATATTATTATGTGTGTTGAGCTTGTTTTATTAAGCTTAAACTTAAATTTTATTGTTTTTTCTGTTTATTTAGATGATCTTTATGGCCAAATTTTTGCTTTATTTGTTTTAACAGTAGCTGCTGCTGAATCAGCTATAGGATTAGCTCTTTTAATTATCTATTATCGTGTTCGTGGAAGTATTTCTATGAATCAGGTACCAGCATTAAAAGGTTAATTTTATTTTTTATTAAAAATTTAATAATTTATGCCACAATTTGATTTATATTGTTTTTCAACTCAAGTATTTTGGGTAATTGTTATTTTCTTTGTATTTTATGCAGTATTTACTCAATTTTTCCTAGCTGATATGGGAAGTACTTTAAAATTAAGAGCAAAACGTAAAAATTTAACTTTAGAAAACGCAGGTAAACAATTACCTCCATTTTCTTTATATATTTCTTATCTTTTAGCTTAATTTAGTTGTAATTTTGGGTATCTTAGAATTCCTAAAAAATTTATTGTGAGTTTGATCCTGGCTCAGGTTGAACGCTAGTAGCATACTTGACACATGCGAGTCGAACGAATTTATATTCGTGGCAGACGGGTGAGTAATACGTGAGAATCTACTCTATAATTTAGGAGAAACATATCTGTAATTTATTATAGAGAACCGAAGGGGTGTAAACTCAAAAGGGTGTGAATACTAATAAAGGACGTTGTCCGTTATAGAATGAGCTCACGGAGGATTAGGTAGTTGGTGGGGTAAAGGCTCACCAAGCCGATGATCCTTAGCTGGTTTGAGAGAATGATCAGCCACATTGGGACTGAGACAAGGCCCTAGCTTTTTCGGAAGCCTGCAGTGGGGAATTTTGGACAATGAGCGAAAGCTTGATCCAGTCATGCTACGTGAGTGAGGAAGACACAAAAGACTCTTAAGGGAAACCTTAAGGGTTGGTCGTAAAGCTCTTTCGTTGGGGAGGATGATGACAGTACCCAAAGAAGAAGCCCTGGCTAACTTCGTGCCAGCAGCCGCGGTAATACGAGGGGGACAAGCGTTAACCGGAATGATTGGGCGTAAAGGGTTCGTAGATG
>JACCDX010968207.1_pt1 | contig 15970 bp, 16 predicted proteins | sample 7449681 | NCBI WGS metagenome assembly JACCDX01 (sample SAMN15323450, study PRJNA562643) | freshwater metagenome | isolation source: river surface water | place: USA:Blue River Watershed | collected 2017-08-18 | reverse complement strand
ATTTAAAGAGCAAAATTTAATTATTGTATAAATGGTATTATATGTTGCATATCTTCCACATAAATTACATATGAATACTCCTGTAAAAATTTATAGCATAATGCAACAAACTGAAATTAACACTACATTTCAAAAGTTATTAAATGTGTTTCCACCTCCACCACCATTTGCTATGTGGGGAACCCCAACAGGACATTTATTTCACTATAGTTGTGATTTAAAATGGACACATAGTTTAGATGAATATAAGTCATTAATAAATAAAAATTTTTTATATAAATTATTAAGTAAATTATAATATTCCTTGTAATCCTGATATTTGTTCTTCCGTTAACTTCTCCGGAAATTGAACATGAAATAATATTACCATATTACCAGTATGTTCACCACGTTTTAATCCCATACCAGGATAAACCTTTTTATATTCCGGTGTAATAATACTACCTTTATTATTATTTAAAGTATAACTTTTTCCATTTAAATGTTTTAATTCAAATGCAAAACCACATAGGGCTTCTTTTAATGAAATATTTTTCTCTAAAACTAAATCTAATCCTACACGTTTAAATGCAGTATTATTTTGAATTAATATATTTATTTTAATATCACCTTTACTTTGCTCAGAAATAACATTACCTTTATCTCTTAAAACAATCATTTCATTTTCATCTATACCTTGTGGAATTTCAATATATATTGTTTCTTTTTCCAGTGTTTTTACACCATTTTGCATTACCCATCTCTCTATTTCAATTGGCAATGTTGCACCATTTAATACTTGTTCCATATTTATTTGTAAAGATTTCATAATTGGAACTGGTTTGTTCATTGCTTGCTGAAAACCCATTGGCCCACCATGAAATATATGTACCCCTGGGGCACCAGGAATATTTCCAAAAGGCATATTGGCACCAAACATCATGTTAAAAATATCATTTATTGGAACTTCCATACCTCCACCATTATGGCTATTAAAACTACTCATTCTTACAAAAGGATTTCCCGGATTATTGCGAACCATATCATATTCCTCCTTTTTTTGCTCATCTCCAAGAGTTTCATATGCTTCATTTATTTTTTGAGTCATATTAATACATTCTTGATTTCCAGGATTTTTATCTGGATGATATTTCATCTGTAAACTCCTATACGCCTTTTTTATTTCATCTTTTGTGGCATTTTCGTTAACACCCAAAACTTTGTAATAATTTTCCGACATTAATAATATATCAAAAGATATACTTAAATAATTATTTACGTATAATAATAATTATGACCGAAAAATTATTCATAAATAAATATCAACCATTATATTTTAAAGATTTTGGGCAAAATAATGAAATCATTGAAATGCTTAAAACTCTTATAAAAATAGATGACCTTAACATATTATTAATTGGAGATATGACATCTGGAAAAACTACTATATTAAATGCACTTATAAGGGAATATTATTTTGGTTTCTCTCCAAAGGAATATGAAGATAATGTTTTATATATCAATAGTTTAAAGGAACAAGGCATAAATTACTATAGAACAGATGTTAAAACTTTTTGCCAAACTTGTTCAAATATAAAGGGGAAGAAAAAATTTGTTGTTTTAGATGATATTGACTTCATAAATGAACAAAGTCAACAAGTTTTTAGAAATTGCATCGATAAATTTAGTCATAATGTTAACTTCATATCATCTTGTAGTAATAATCAAAAAGTTATTGAAAGTTTGCAATCACGTTTAACTATAATAAAAATTAAACCACTTAAAAAGGAAAATTTAATTGAAATTATAAATAATATTAAAAATAATGAAAATATTGAAATAGACCAATGTGCTCAGGATTTTATTGTAAATATTTCAAATAATACTGTTAAAATACTTATTAATTATATGGAAAAATTCAAATTATTAAACCAAAAAATTACTTTTGAATTAGCAGTGCAATTATGCTCTAATATAAGTTTTTTAAATTTTGAAGAATATACGAAATTAATATTAGATGGAAACCTAAAAGATTCAATTAAACTGATATATGAAATATATGATAAAGGTTATTCAGTAATGGATATTCTAGATAATTATTTTATTTTTATAAAGATGACAAATATACTGACAGAGGAACATAAATATGATATTATTCCTTACTTATGCAAATATATCACTATATTTAATAATATTCATGAAGATGAAATAGAACTTGCTTTGTTTACAAATAATTTAATTTCAATATTTAGAGAGAATAAAAAATAACATAATTTATTATATTTATTATTATATAAATGGCGTCTCAAATATTTAAAAACCAAATACCAAATGAAGAATTATTCGGATTACTTGATAAAATATGTTTGAAAAATGAAAAACATTATACATTTAATAATAATTCGTTTAAAAAAGGTATTTTTACAGGTGATATCGAAAATTTCATATTATTTTGCGTTCCTTATTATCATATTTCTAAACGTAAATATTTAGAAAAAAAATTAACGCGTGGCAGTTTTATTACTATATTACGACAAATATGTAATTTCAATAAAATAACATATACATCTCAAATTAAATACAATAAATCAACATATGATATCGAGTATTATATTTACATTTAAACTATTTAAAAATTTAATAATATCTTCTCTTTGATTGTCCAGTTGATTTTCTATTTCTTTGGGTTTTTGCTGCTCTTCTACGTGGCTTAACTTCTTCTTCCTCTTCTAAATCTTCTTGTTCATCTTCTTTTTTATCATCATCTTTTGTCCAATCAAAAAAACCTGAACTAAAAAAACCCTTCTCATTTACTTCTTCTTCAACATTTACTTCATTTTCATCTGATGATTTAAACATATATAATCCAAAGCCACCTAATGCTAAAATAGTTGTCGCTAAAAAGATTGACATAGATTCATTCATTTTATACAATTATGTTTTAAATTTTTAATAATAATTAAACACATTTCTTAACATTCTTAAATTTCTTAACAAAATACTTCTCTTTAAATCTTGATGGTCGTATCCTGAAATTTCATACGTTCTATCATCATGTTCAGTTAAAAAGTCATAAGAAATTTCATTTGACGTAGCCGGTAAATTATCATAATTATAAAGAATATACGATACCTTATTATGCTTACAAATTAAAAACTGAATAAAATCAGCCAAATCCTTTGCACATTCACACATAAAAGAATAGGTACATGAATTCAAAATATCAGTCTCTCTACGTTTGCCACGAATAACGTACTTATGCTCTGACTTATCATATAAAACATATAAAGTTGTATCAGGTCTCTTTAAATCAACATCGTGTTCAACAATCTTTAAGACTAACGTATCGGGAAATGTAAACTCCATTGTATAATTTATAATCATAAATTGTTTTTAAATATGTTTATAAATATATATTTTAATTACTCACAGAATTTTTCTTTGAGGTAATAGAATTATTCTTTAAGAATTGATATCTATCGTTAAAATGCTCGTATAATAACTTAAAACCGTCACAATCCGTGTGTTTTTCGTTTATAAGAATAGTAATTAATAAATCAATTTGCCAAATAAATGGTGTAATGTTAATGCTTTTTAACCAAAGTAATGTATCTAGTTTATTATAATTTACTAAATCTCTAACAAAAAAACACGTACAATCAATATATTTTTCACAAGCAGTTTGGTGAGTTTTATATAAATATTTTGCATTATCAATATTAAACATACAACCATTATCAAAACCAGTTCCAATGGTATATTCATCTACATTATGTAATTTTAAATATGAATCAATTATTTTCGGTGTTCCTTCACGACAAATTAAATTAAAAAATATACTATCTGTCATAGTTTCAGAATTATTTAAATCATCCATTTAAAAGTATTTAAATAATAATCTTTAAATACTTTTATTTTTAATTATTTACCTGGATATTTTAATCGTGACAAATTATCTCCGAGGAAATTAGGTTTTAGACCATAATTTGGTGCGCCACTAGGTATCTTCCAAAAACCTACCCAATTTGGTTTTACATCTAATGGCTCCAAAATTCCTTGCTCTTCTTGTGGACCAATAGAGAGAAGGAAATAATTGCCAATAATGGTGTCTGATTCAACTACTTGTTTTGTAGACATTCTTGCAAACCATTCAAATTTAGTTCTATTTAATATTTCGTCTGATGGTATTAAGATACCATATGTTCCTTTATATAAATCTAAATAATGATTTGACATTAAATCATCTAAAATAATTGGGTCTTCATTAACAGTTTTAGTTCCTATTTCGACACCTTCTATCATATTAATTTGACCTTTTTCTATGCGTTTTTTACACCATATATCATATTCACCCAAGAATTTTGATTCAGCAGTATGGTCCATTGAAGAAGTTACTTGAATATGGTTACAAAGTTGAGCAACAGTTTCGCATTCTTTTGGCGCTCCACAAAATTGAATGCTTGGGAAGAAATTCATTGTATTTGAACTTGAATTACGGTCTACTGTTTCACAAACAAACATTTTATTTCCTCTTGTTCCTTTAGCATATAAAGTATCTAAATTTTTCATACATAAGAAAGAAATAGGACACATCATGCCTCCATAAATATAAAGTAATTTCATTAATCCAAGATTTCTCATATTAGAGAGAATTGGGTCAGATAATCTAGACATATCGATATTCCAATCTGGAATTAATTTATGAAATGAATTATCATCAAAAATACAAATGGTAAATGATTCATCACAGTGTTTAATAATACTTTGAACAGTTAAATATAAATAAGGTTGATTTAATTCAAATGAACTTCTAGAGCCAAATGATGACCACTTTCTTGAATTATAAGCATAAGGAACATGTATCCATAAAATTGGTTTTTTACTCTTACCTAAAGTAACATCATCAAGTAAATATTTTTGTATAGCATCATAATTATCTTTATTTTCTTCTCTCATACGTTTATCTTCAAATCTTCTGTATAAAAACCCCAAAACAATAAGAATAAAAAAAAGTATAAATAAATTAGTTAGTTGAGCCATATATTATAATATTATAATATATTTTGGCTCCACCTTTTAAAAAGGTGGATTTATTTTTTATTTATCTTAATAGCATTTTTTGTAAGAGCATCGGTCAAATGTGCTCCACAGCGCGTAAAAAATTGATGTAAACCATTTGGGTCTGCACCAGTTACCATATCATCCGGAATATACGTTGAATTTCCTTTTTTATAGCAAAGAAGAACCGGTATACCATTTACCATCTTCTTGGATTTTAAAAATGAGTAAAAATCGAAACTAACATCTACATCAATATCACCACAAACAACTTCTGGTGGAGATGATGCGAAAAATCCGTGCACAGTTTTTTCAATTGTCTTACAAGGACCACACCATTTTGCTCCCAATTTTAAAATAATTAATCCAGGATTATTTTGAAGAAGTAAAAAAAAAGCATCGCGATTTGCAATTTCTGAAATTACTTGTTTTGACATAAATATAATAATTATTTAATTTTTATATTTTAAATTTATTTTGTATCGGCTGAAGAAACAGATTCAACATTTCTAATTTCTTCTTCATCTTCCTTTTGATTATCTTCAATTTTATCAATATTTATAATTTCTTTATTTTCTTCTAAATTAGCAACTTTATTTGATTTTATATTATTTTCAGCAATATTTTTATCCGCTACTTTTCCTTTACAATATTTATAATATGCAAATGAACCTATGTAAATAACAAGTAATGCTGGAACACAAACTAAAAATGCTATTGTTAAATTTTTACTAGTTGCATCCGCTGCACTATATGGGTCATTTACTGAAGTTGGATATGGAGTTATTGGTTTATGCGTATTTATAGTTGGATTTGATGAAGGAATTGAATAAGGTTGTGATGATGGCAAGTTTGACGGAATTAAATATGGTTGTAAAGTTGGCATTATTGATGGCTGACTAGATGGCTGACTTGATGGATGATTTAATGGCTGACTTGATGGTTGACTTGACAGCTGATTTAACGGTTGTGATGACGGTTGACTAAATGGTTGACTAGATGGTTGATTTAACGGTTGTGATGACGGTTTATTTAATGGCTGACTAGATGGTAAATTTAATGGTTGTGATGATGGTTGACTAGACGGTTGACTTGTTGGTAAATTTAATGGTTGATTTGTTGGCATACTTAACGGTTGATTTGAAGGTATATTTGTTGGCTGACTTGAAGGTAATGACGACGGAAAATCAGTTACCAAAATGTTTGTTAACATCATTGGACTATACGCTGCATTAGTTAAACTTGTACCTAATAATCCGGTTGCTCCTAAAGTGGTAACAGCAGTATTTAAATATGTATTTAATTGACCATTGCTTAAAACGGTATTTAAACGCGATATTAATAAATTATATAATACTGATGGATTTTGAAGAAATTGTAAAAATGCACTAATAAGAGCAATATCAATATTTAATGTAATTGTAATTGTTTGTCCTTGAAGTCGAAGATTTTTAAATACTGCTAATGGTGTTGTTTTGTTCCATCCAACATATTTTTCATCTATATTAAAACCATAAGCGATTGTTTTCATAATTATATTTCTCTCTAACTCAGAGAAATCACTTATTGAATTTTTTAATATATCAATAGAAGTGTCAAATTTAATATGCTTTACATAATTATATGTTGGCGTATTTGTCTGCATAATTGATGGCTTAATTGTCGGGAAATTTGATGGCGATGTTATGGTTTGTATTGATAATATATATGAATATTTATTTGACGATAACTCATAAGAATATTGTTGACTATTTAAATACCTTTGACTGTATGTATTAATATTACTTTTACTAAAACTACTAGATAAAGGCAGTGAATAACTATTATAAGTTTTTTTAGTTGAACCTTGATATGATAACGAATAACTACTTAATGCATTTATTAAATAGTTTAAATTTAGTAATAAATATATTTTCATAAACGTTAAAGTTTTCATAACCTTCTATTATTACAATATAATTTTATGTTTAAATTTAATTATAATATATTATTCAATTTTATAATATAATTATTTCAATCTATCATATCTATTTTTTTGTCTATTACTACTTCTTTTGCTATATTTCTAATTATTTTATTAATTTTTTCATCATTGTTATCATCCATCGATTCAATCATTATTTTACTATATTGGTCACAGTATTTTGATTCAGCCATATTGCAGTTTGGATGTGCTTCTTTAAACTTTGGTAATAATCTTTGATTCTTTGACGATACCTTTTTTATTACTTTCCTCATTTTTGTATTTTCAGGAGTATCTTTTTCCCATTTATTATCATCTTTTATATACACAACCTCTCTTTTTCTATCTGCACAATGAACTGGACGCATATTTATGTCCATTGCCTGTAAATTTTTTACTATAATGCTTGATATTCCTTCAACAAATCCAACTTTTCCAATATTTTCTAAATCTGATAACTGAAGTTGGAGAGAATCAACAAAATCCATTATATTCATTGCATCTTTACATGTTTCATTTAAAAATACATTTAAATTAAATGTTTTATTATTGCTATTGACGTTATTTGAGTTAATCATTTGTCCTTGTCCATTTTTTGCCAACTCCATTATCGTCTTATTTTGTTCAACCACTAGATCAGTTAATTCTTTATTTTGTTTTAAAACATTTAAGATGAGTTCTGGTGTAATTTGATTTGATATTTCTTCTGAACATTCACTACTATAATCAACATCACACTTTTTCTTATGTCGCCATAACCCGGAATTATCTTTATATACCTTATTACAGTTTAAACAAATAAATTCTTTTTTTTGCGATTTTTCTCGCAAACCCATTGCTGAATTGTCAATCGCCATTGCTTGGCTTACTGAGGCATGTTTTTCAGTCTGTTGATGTTTTTTAAAATCAAAAGAATTAGACGTCGAATAGTCACATGATGTACACACAAATTTTTTGCGATTTTTTGCGATTTTTGCGATTGCTAACATTGCTTAATTATTGCTGAGATAATATTTTTAAATACTTTTTTTCAAAAAAATTATAATCACAAAAAAATTTTTTCCGTTTAATTTGTGACGATATATTTTTTTTATCGTAAGGGAATTTTTTCTCAGTAAGGACTTTTTGGGTTTTTCATTTTTGGACATTTTTTTTTGTCCATTTTTGAAAAGTGAAAATACTTTTATTTTGCAAATTCTGTGATTCTGCTTAGATAGTGTAGTGAAGAAAATTTTGCGAAAAAAATCGAAAAATATAGATTTTCCCTTCATTATGTAGTATATTGGTCTTTAAGTACCTTTTTAAATAATATATATTATTTCGTTCTTTAAGTAGTTTTAAAATATATATTATTTCTTGCCGCGGATTTTTCTCGTAAATTTCTTGCTATTTTTATTTCTTTTTGTTTTTTGATTTCTTTTTCTTTTTCCACCTATTAACCCTTTATATAATTGTCCCTTTATTGAATCTGCTATTGGGATTAGAGGATACATATTATTTTTGTCATGTAATTCATTCATTATTTTTATATTATTATCTATTGCTTTTTCTCTGTCATTATATATTTGATCTATAAAATTGTTTATTTGGGGATTTAATTTTTGTGGTTTTGGGTATTTTTTCATATATTGACTAGGAAATGATGTTGAATGTTTTACGCTATCATTAACTTTTTTTATGTAATCTGCTTCTGATAAGTTATAATCACCGCAAACCCATCCATAATGTGAATTTACATGTTCCAATGAAGTTAAAAACTCATGAGCATACGATTTATCACATAATAATGATAATGCATCAGTATATTTTTTATTGGCAATATTTTCTTTTATTTTTGCTAGAATATCGGGAGGTATTTTTACCGCTCTTCCGAAATCAATTAACAATGGCATAATATGTCCTTCAATAAAATAATTATTTGATTCGCACAATAGAATATTACTGTTATGAAAATCATTATGAGAATATCCTGTATCAGTCGCTAATTTTAGTAAAGCAAATTGTCCAAATGCTCTTAATGTTGCAACATGACTTGGACTACCTTTAAAATTATTTATCGCTTGACCAATCATAGAATATCTTTCTGCACATTCCATACCAATTATTCCAAAACTAACATCTGGATTATTAGCGCATATGTTATTTATTTCATTTATCACTGGCATCAATTCTGAATCGCATCTATTAAAAATAGCAGTTAAAAATGTTTTTATATCCGATTTATCTTTTACTATTTCAGAGTAAACAATTCCCGGACATAATGGTTGTAAATAAGTAATTGTTTTAAAAAATATATCAGTTTGAATATTAATTTCATTTCTGAAATCATCTTCTAAAACACTATGTAATGAATCTGTGTTGCTTATTTGAAATCGTTTATTTCTATTACAAATTAAAACTAATTTAATAACTAAATTAGTTACTGGTTTACCAAATGTATTGTCAGGTGATATTTTTTTATAAAAATTTATTTTTGGTAAACATTTAGGATTATCTTCAATTTCTTTTGGAACATTATATGTTGTAAAACCATTTAGTAAATTCGCATAATAATGTGTATTAGTAGTTTTACTTAATCTTACTTCCCAATTTTTTATAAATTCATCCTCACTAGGCACTGAATGAAATGAATCATTACTATCATTACTATCATTACCTTTTCCTGATGACACTGAATGAAACATTGTTTCGTCTTCATCCCCGCCGCCAATTGAAATTGGAAATAAAGTTTCTTCTTCTTCTTTTGGCTTTTCTTCTTTTTTGGGTTTAACTGGTATGTTATAAATAATGCCAGTTTTAAGTGTCAACCCATAACTACCCTTGCTTAAAAAATCAATATCTGAATTATCTAAATAAGCCATAAATGTTTCTTTTTCATTTTTATTTGGCAAAAGTATTCCACCTTTTTGTCTCATATATCATATAATAATATATTAAATTGTTTTACGTTTAATATATTATTTCTAACAAGACAAACGGTCTTCCGAAACAAAACTCGTTCTAATACATTCTTCAAACTCTTTTTTTTCATCATCATTTACTTTTCGGTTATAAGTAAAATCAGAAAATTTCGTGTAATGAAAACCATTTTCAAAATCAAACGAAAAATCTAACTTAAATTTAACTATAAATTTTTTTTCCTTATAAATAAATATCATATTTTCATCTGTTACATTTGAAATGGAATCTCCATATTTTATTGACCTTATATGTTCTTTATAAACTTCACTACAAGTTTCAACGTCGTAATCCATACCGATATATTTAATATATTTTAAACTTTATATCATTTTATTTGTTATTATTTACAAATTCAACTAATTCATCTACATCAATATGTGGTAAATTTGGGTGTGCTTCCCAAAAATATTTACAATATGACCACGAAAAGTCACAGTCTGTCTTATAATAATCTAATTTATGTTCAACTAATGCTTTATATAATTTTTCAGGTAAAAAATGCAAACTTTGACGAGGTAAAACATAACAAAGTTGGACTAATTCTGAGACTGGATTATCTTTTTTATTGGTTTGAATAAATTCAGTATCAAAAAATGGAATATATTTTATTAAATCAGAGAGAAGGGGTGGATAACTGTAATTATATGTATATTTCCAATCCGGACATCCAGTTGTATAATATTTCATAGTCCATTCAAGACCTTCTAAATAATTAGTACAAATTTGTTTACATCTAATGTCGTCAATTTCCATATCAAATAATGTTTTATAATATCTTGCTTCCCAACCATCTTTAAATGGATTAATAAATTTTTCTATAGACCTTTCATATGTTGGTATATTGTTAAATTCTTCTAATTTTTCCTCTGGTGTTATGTTTGGAAGTCTATTTTTTTGTCTACGGTCTCTAATTTTATGTTCTTTTTTTATGAATTCTAACTCATTATCAGCTAAATACTGAACTAATTTTCTTACATTTTTCCAATTAATTGTTTTACCATCAGTTAGAACCTCATTTGTTCCTCCAATTGTTGCTTTATATGCCTGCAACATTTTATCAACGCCGCCAGTTCTAATATTAATTGCCGGAAAATGAGGCATGAAATCATTTCCTAAGAAAAAACATAAAAATATATAATCATAAATCCTATTTATATTTATTTCCGTATTTTCATTATTTATATCATTTGTAATGATTGCTGCTAATTCAGGAATATCTAAAACATATGACTCATTTGGCTCTAATTCAGAACTAATCGATTTAATGAATTCAGGCGTTTCTCTAAAAAGATAAATATTTGGTGCAACGGGTAGATGATTAATGGAAAGCATAATTAAATCAGCGTCTAAACCATAAATAACTGTATTTTTATTTTGATGGTCAGCTGAATTATCTCTGATATGTTTAAAAATTTTATGCTCCCCTTCGCCATATTCATTACTTCCTGAAAATATGATTGAATTTAAATTAAATTGTGATGGCTCATTAAATGCTTTTTTAACTCGTTCATCAAGTGTTTTCATAAATACTGTTCCTGGCGTAATAGCTGTCGTATTCCAAGGGTCTGCATCAGTTTTTTTTAATATTGACTTTGCAATATTATTTGTATAAAGTGATTTAAAACGACGAGATCTTTGTTGCTCTAACTTAGCAACAGGTGCAACTCCATCAAAAGCAATCATAATTGAATTAGTTGGATTTAATTGTTTAATGTATTCTTTTATTGAATTTATAACATTATTAATTATAGCATTAACAATGTCACTAGAGAGAACAGAAGCATCTAATTTATAGACGGAATCGTAAATTATAGAGTTGCAATCTAAGTATAAATTATCAACTCTAATAGGATTAGTAGATAATTTTTTAATAATATTAATATGATTTTTAACGATAAAACTGAAATATGATGGAATGCCCATGTTATATTATATAATATGTATTATTACATTTAAATGGTATTTATAATATATTATAACAATAAAATAATTCAACAACTTAAAGCAATAATAGTTTACATTATTAAAATTTAAATATTAAATAACAATATATATAAAAGAATGTCTGATAAAAATCAAACAAACAAAAAAGAAATAAATCAGAAATCAACAAATGACATGTTACCCCTAGTTGAAAAAAAGATTGAATTTTTTAAGGATGTTATCCAAAAAACAATAATTCATGTTCAAAAAAACAAAACATTTGATATTTTAGGAATTAACGAAGTTACCACCTGTGTTGAAAAATTGGGAGAACTTAGTAAAAAAATAGAAGAAATATTGAATTTTAAAGTAACTGCAACTGATGCTATTATAAATAATTTGCAATTAATAAATAATGAATTATCTGGTCTCTTAAAGAATTTTGGAACCGAATGTCTTGAAGATTTATTATTAATTTGTTTTGGTAACAATAATAAAATAACAACGGATGATAATGAATATCATAAATTTGAGTTATTGAAAAAATATTTCCATCCAACTAGTTATAAAGTTGTTCCGAAAAAGGATGAAAATAAAAAGAAAGACGAAAATGATAATAAAAATTATAATTTAAGTTGTTTTGATGTAGTATCCGTATATAAACAATTTCATATGAAGGTTTATGGCATAAAAGTAAATATTCATTCTGTTCCATTAAAGAAAAGTTTATTAATTTATGGAATTGTTGATGATATTGTTATTGATTTTTTAAATAATAAATATATAAATAATAAAATAAAATTAATTAAAGAAAATATACCAAACGAACCAGATTTTCAAGCAGAAATATTTGATAAATTTTTAAAATCATTAACATTAAAAGATTTTTTAATTTATGATAATCATAATGAAGTATTTGCTAAATTTGCTGGAACAGTTGCCCAAACTAACTCTATTAAACAAAAACAAATTTCACAAGCAGTTAAAGAGTTTATTTCAGATGATATGTATAATAGGAGAAATATATTAATAAATTTGCTAATAAGATCATCTAATTATGAAAACCAATATTTAGCATACCTTTTATATGACCTTCTCTCTAATGATTCAAATGGAAATGTAGATACTCAAGAACAAATAATTTTATTTGATAGTTTTCCTTGGTTAATAAAACAATCATTTAAACAGGCTATGAAAAAAACCGTTCAATATACGAATGAGTTATCTAATTTTGATATAAACAAAATACCTCTTGAGCAACAAATTTGCTTATTAAAAGCATCAGATTCGGTAAAAGAAAAAGCAATGATGAAACTTAAAGAAGTTAAGGCTAAATCAGAGGATTCCGGTTCAAAAGCAAGGCAATATCTTGATGGACTATTAAAAATACCATTTGGTGTTTATAGAAGGGAACCAATATTAAATATGATGGAAACAATAAGAAATTCTTATAAAGATTTACATAAAAAATATAATACTAGTAAAGCATTTGAAAATATACCAAAAAAAGAAAAATATACGAGTATTGAAATCATAAAAAATATAAAAAAAATACAAGATGTAAATATTTCAAATGATAATAAAGAACAAAAAATAGAAAAAATAAAAGATTATGTTACAACAGGAGATAGAAAAAAATTAATTGAACATAAAAATAAAATAGATGCTATAAAAAAAAAATACGGCCAGCCTAAAGCAAACCATTCACATTTAACTAAAGATGAAATTGCGTTTACTAATTTAAATACAATTGAATTTTATTTATGTGGTGATGAAATATATGATGAAGATATTCAATCAGTTGCAAAAGAAATAATAGACGTATTTACTCCTTATTTAGATGTGAACTCTTCTCCAACTAATGAAACATCAGATATTAAACAAGATGTTGATAAAATAAATGGAAATTTAAAAGAAATAAATGATTATATGTTAGAAGTAAAATCAACTCTTGATAAAGCAGTTCATGGGCACGATAAAGCAAAAAAACAAATTGAAAGAATAATTGGACAATGGTTAAACGGTGAACAAGATGGTTATTGTTTTGGTTTTGAAGGCCCGCCAGGTGTTGGCAAAACAAGTTTGGCAAAAAAAGGGTTATCTGATTGTTTAAAAGATGATAAAGGTGAACCAAGACCATTTGCTATGATACAGATGGGTGGTGATAGTAACGGCAGTACAATTCATGGTCATAACTATACGTACGTCGGTTCAACTTGGGGTTCAATTGTTCAAATTTTAATTGATAAAAAGTGTATGAATCCAATTATATTTATTGATGAAGTTGATAAGATAAGTCGTACGGAACATGGCAAAGAAATTGTTGGAATTTTAACACATTTATTGGACCCAGCACAAAATGATTGTTTTCAGGATAAATATTTTACTGGAATAGATTTGGATTTATCAAAAGCACTTTTTATCTTATCTTATAATGATGTTGAAGCAATAGATAAAATTCTGTTAGACCGCGTACATAGAATTAAATTTAATAGCCTCTCTCTAGAAGATAAGTTGGTAATTTGTAATTCCCATATTTTACCAGAAGTTTATAAAAAAATGGGACTAGAAGACACAATAGTTCTTAAAGATGATGTTTTAAAATTTATTATTGATGAATATACGTGTGAATCAGGAGTTCGTAAATTAAAAGAAATTTTATTTGAAATAGTTGGAGAGATAAATTTGGATGTGCTCAAAAATAACGATGGAAATTATGAATTACCAATAGAAATAAGCATTAATGATATTAAAACAAAATATTTCAAAGATAAGCATGAAATAAAACACAAAAAAATACATCAAATATCCAAAGTTGGAGTTATAAATGGATTATGGGCAAATGCATTAGGTAAAGGAGGTGTTATTCCTATACAAGTTAGTTGGAGACCAAGTGAAAAATTTTTATCTTTACATTTAACTGGTATGCAAGGTGATGTTATGAAAGAATCTATGAATGTTGCCCTTACATTAGCGTGGGATTTAACTCCATCAGATAGAAAATATAAAGTATGGGAAGAGCAAACATATAGCGTAAATGGTGTTCATATTCATTGTCCTGAAGGAGCAACTCCAAAGGATGGTCCAAGTGCAGGCACGGCAATTACTACTGCAATTTATAGTATGTTTAACAATAAAAAAATTAAATATAATATTGCAATTACCGGAGAAATATGTTTAAATGGAAATGTAACAGAAATAGGTGGTTTAGATTTAAAAATTTTGGGTGCAATTAAAGCAGGAGTAAAAGAAGTATTATTTCCTGTTGAAAATATGAAAGATTATGAGAAATTTTTAGAAAAATATAAAGATACTCCTCTATTAGAAGGTATTAAATTTCATCCGGTAAATAGAATTGAAGAAGTATTCGAATTAGTTTTTGAAGAAGAATAAAATATAGTAATATTATATGAGTTTATATAAAAAACCCAATATAACAATAAATACAGGTGATTGGCCAGCCAATAATGGTTGCGCTAATGGAGAAAAAGATAAACTTTTATATAAAGGACAACATATAGATAGATTTGGTTCAAATAATGGTTTCTTTTTTGGTCTTCCTGGACAACCATATATAAATAGAAGTTTACCCTGGTTTGGAAATTATAGTTCTACTGATAAAGCTGAAAACGATAAAATAAGAGAAAGATTTTACAAATTTTATTCAGAATCAGATAAAGATAAGAATCCAGAACACGATTATCATTTATATAAAGTAACAAAACCATTTAGCGTTAAATCATGTACAATAGCTCCAGCATTTGGGTTTCCTGGTGGCGGAAAACAATATAGAAGCGACATTAATGTTGAAACTTTGAAAAAAACCGGCTTCATTAAAGAGGTTCCATGGATTCATTCACCATTTTTCGATGATTCGGATATATTTACTGCTGGTAGTAAGAAAACTTTAAAACAACGAAAACGAAAAACAAAAACAAAACATAAAAAATATCGAAGACGTTATACGGTAAGAAAAAAATAAAAATATTATAAATTATAAAACAAATTTATGATTAAAACTATAATAATTAAAATTAAATTATTTATAATTATTATATGAGCAATCCAAATACAAATATAAAAACT
>JACCDX010361205.1_pt1 | contig 15970 bp, 14 predicted proteins | sample 7449681 | NCBI WGS metagenome assembly JACCDX01 (sample SAMN15323450, study PRJNA562643) | freshwater metagenome | isolation source: river surface water | place: USA:Blue River Watershed | collected 2017-08-18 | reverse complement strand
TTTTTGTTGGAGCGTCGTGTCTTTCGCTTTCCACCGATAGGTCCATACGCACGAACAAGGGGAAGTCTATCAGTCCGTAGCTTATCTTGAGCCCTTCCATTTGCAAATCTCTCTGCTCTCTCTCTTGCTCTTGCATTTGCGAAACCACGTCTGGGAGTACCAGCAGCCAGCTGAGCGGCATATTCTGTAGAATATACAGTGTCAATATCAATATCATTTATATCATTCAATCCACCAATATCAACTCCTCTATCCATACACATAGCATTTGCAGTCCGATACTGATTGGCAGGTGCAGGAGTTGTTAATCCTGCTACCCGAAACCCAGCATCAAAATAGTCTTGTAAAACTCCCACAACGACTTTACTAAATTGAATTGCCATTGTACTGACATTTCCAATTTGGTTCTGCATTCCAATTCTATATTCTGTTCTTGCAGGCACTTCAAGAACTTCAGGCACTTCAGGTTTTTCAGGCTCTGTTTCTGTTGCAGGAACACGTTCGATACGAGGTGACCCTGGAACACGAGGTATATATATTTCTTGAATAAAATATCGTCTATAACTTTGACCAAATCGTGTTCTATGTGTTCTACCCAGTGCCATATCGTCTTTTACATGCATAAATCCAAGGGGTGTATATCTATTGACTGGTCGACCATCAAGTGGCTCCACCGTGGTGAAAATTGTGAAATGAGCAACTTTTGCACTATAATATCTATATCCAGGACCTCTAAAATTTGGAACACGCCTTTCAAGGATAAGATTAAAAAAATGCTGGTCATTTTCTCGAATTGGTGGACGTATTGCTTGTACGGTACGTGATTGTGTTCCATTATATTCTACATACAGAGCATACTCATCATGGTTTAAAATTTCGCGATTGATTGCGTATCCTCCATATCCTGCAGAACCATTATCAAATATATCTTGATTTACCCATTGCCTCGCATCACAAAACATTTGCCTATTCGCTGCATTCGCAAGATACAAGCGATTTGTCATTTCGATTGCGAGGGCATTGCCATCTGCAGCAAACCTTGACCAATAGGGTCCTAGCAATCCTACACCTTTTAATCTATCTGTCGCTTGATAATTAATAGCCTGCATCTGACTAAGATTATATTGTCTTATTCTGTCTGTATTTGCCGCAGTGGGTTGAGGCATTCTACTAACTATGCGCAATAAAATTGAACCGCACCTTCCCCTCCGGGTTGCTACCACTTCATCAGATGGATTCCTCTACAGTTGCCTCACGTCTCAAACAAACGCCCCGCTTTCTCGCCATTCGTTCTCCGCATCAACTTCAGCTTCGTCTCAATCGTATGACTCCTCTTCAAATTTGGACAGCCATGACCCAGCGTGGAATCGCTGGATGGAAACATAAAGTGATGAGTGATGAATTGGAGCGACGCAAATGTCAAATCTTAGCTGGAACCGATATTTTCCCGTTTGTGAAAGAACTTTCGGCGTAGAACTTCAAATTTGATTCCTTGTTCTTCTTTTTGCTGTGGAGTAGTATCCTCTCCAACTTGATTGAGTTCTTTATCCGTCAGTGCAAAGAGTTTATATTCTTTTGAATATATGGCTCCAGATACAGCTTGATACATTTCATAATTGGAAGGCTCAAGGGTATCTCGGTATGTTTTTAATTCATTGACCGATGCGCTTGGAAAGAGCTTTTGAAATAGAAATTTGTACGAGTTATCCATGGAAAAAGCAGGTCAATTGTTTTGCTTCCAATCTCATAGTTCAATTTTTTTTATACTGGTCTCACTAGAAAATGTTCAACGTTAGCGAAATCTTGTACGGAACTCTTGATACCTTTGCCAAGGTCTACGGACTTAAGATTGTCATCAAAGTCTGTCAGCAGTTTATCATTGATAGCATCAAGGAAGAAGAGGAAAAAACGACAAATACGGTTGTGACACCTGCGACGAAATAACCTCTGCTTACAAAAAGAATGGAGATTGCAAATCCAAATTATCGCATCGATGTAAAAGAGAAATCCTTTAAGATTCCTCTTCGCATTCGGAAACTCTTGGATGGAAAACAAGAAGTCAAACTCTATGCTGCAGGAGACTCTGTAAATCAATGGATTTCGAGTTTGAATGATACAGAGAATTGGGAAACTGGTGAACCTGTTCATCCATTCTTGAGTGCACTCGGTGAATATGGTCTTTGTCAATCATCCGGTGTACGTTCGCATTATGTCATTACGAATCCTATCATTGGAGAGTCTGAAAATGCTACACATTTAGCGACTCTGTTTGCATTTGACGAAGATGGAAAAATTGTTGGAGTATCTGTTGTGGGTGAAGAGTTTGAACGCCCAGAAGAACTCTACCGTCATGTCACATGTACTGGTGTTCGTGGAAAAGGCTACGGGAAGATGTTGGATGAAGCCATTCTTAGATTTGCCAAAGAAAAAGGAAAACGCATCGTTCGTTTGTCTCCTGCCAATCTGACAGCAAGAAAAATTCATGCGAAAATGGGATTTGTCAACAATGCAAAAGTCAAAAACAATGAAGGAACAATCACTATGAAAAAAAACGTAAAGGGCGGAAGACAAAAAACTCGTCGCAATAAAAATTGAATCCATGAATCCTTTCAGGATTTACAGACACAATGCAGGACCTCCAATACGAACAAGCCTTTCTAACACAACTTGAAGTGTATTCAAAGATGTTTGGAGTGAGATGGGTTGTAAACCTATGCCATACTTTCATCATGAATTCTCTTGCTCCACCTCCAGCGCCTCCAGCACCTCCGCCCCTTGAAGTGAAGATTGAAACGGATAGTCTATGTGAAGAGTCAGTTCTTTCCTTCATCCCCCATGTGGAAGAAGCAAAACTTCTTGTCCCTTCACCACCTCCTACTCCTCCACCTGAACCTGATGTGAAAATCCTTCGGCTCAAAAAGGCAGCCCCTCTTCATTCTCCTACGCCCAGTAGCCCTGAAGCCAAACATATTCTCACCCAAACCGTGAAGAAAACGACTTCCCCCAAGAAGCGCGCAGCTGTTCGCGATATCAATACACTTGTCAAATGTGGGCTTCTTCCTGCAGGGACGAAAGTTGTTCCTTCAGCACCTGAAATCAAACCTGATATCTATGGAATCATTCAAGTGAATGCAGCAGGAAAAGTTGGGATTCAGCCCTCATGGAATCCTGATACGCTCTATATTGGAAAATCCAATGCGCCCACACAGTTTCTTGCAGCAGTCAACAAGCAATTTCCCTCACATAAAGTGTATGGAAGAGAAAATGCTTGGAATGACCTCCTCAAAGTAAATCCTGCAGGAGGCTATATTTCACTTGCAGACCTCTGGCTTCAATCCCGCTGATCAATAAGTTCTGGAGAACTATCACGACGAAGTTTCTCAGGGGTTCCTAAAATTTCAATATGAATGTCTGATGTATTTGATTCTTTTGTTGGAAGCCTTGAGCCAACCTTTGAACTTACTGCATTAATCATGTCTGTATCAAAGCGTTTCTTGCTTAAGGAATCCCAATCAAATCCAGATAAACTCTTCACCTTTTTCATAGGGTTTACCATTTCAAAACTACTTCCATCAGCACCTGCAGCCGCCATCGGATTTTTTATGGTTCTCAAAACAACTCCAGATAAATCGCTGAGTTGATTTTGGACTGCATTTAATTTATTGTCTACAGCAGTCCGTATCATACGGTCAAGATTGGGTGTAATTTCCTGAGCAAGCATCTTCTTTTTGTGCATCAACATCAAGGCTGCTTCACCTGTCAAGAGTTTGATGCGTGAATTTTTGTCTTCAAAGACATGGGTGTGCTCCATGCCACCTACAATTTCAGGTTTCTTGATATCAGTCTTCTCCTTAAATTCAACCAAAAACTCTTTAATTACATCATCGGGAATTGCAGGAGATTGTTCAATCAAACGGTCCAATTCAGCCCTGCAGATTTTCAGGAAATCCATAGAATCCAACCGCTCATTGGGATGAATCGCGAGTTCTACAGCAATCTGACGTTGGAATTTGCCCCACGCAATGCCTGCTACACGGTGAGATTCGCTGCCTTGTGCATACCGTAAAAAATTGCCAAGCGTTGTCAATATTCCAGCAAAAATAGACACTGCACCAATACCCGCTTGAGCATATTTCTTCATGTCTTGATTGTCCGCTGGAATAAATCCATCTAATGCAAAGTTTGCTGTTCCCGTCAACGTTGATAAAATAATGACGGGAATTGTTATGCCCATATTGAGCTTGGAGTACTTCTTCTCACAGCGGTCATGCAACCAACGATAGCAACCTGCTTTGTCTGACCATTCCGCCATGAGTGCTTCTTGTTCTTTTGTCCATCCGTTCAAAAATTTCCGCGGTGCATTTCCTGATAGGTCAACACTTCCTCTACGGGATGCGCTGGGTGAAGTATTCGCTGAAGATGACATTTCTCTACTTTAGGGCTTAGGAACCGCGTTTGAACCGCCCCCGTCCACGGAATCCTCCCCGATTGCCACCCGCCCCACCTCGCCCAGATTCTGATTTGCCAAAATTCCGCGCTCGGGCTTTTGTTTGGAGACCCGTTTGATAAATTTTGATGGCGGCTTCTTCCGTGAGACTCTTGGGATCCAGTCCTTCGGGAAGTCCTACAAATTGTGGTTTCTTTCCTTTTGCAGTAGATTTCTTAAACATGAACATCCCATATTGACCTGTTCGGAATTCAAATTCTCCGAGTGTATGAACAACTGCATCTTGCTTTGCTTTCATTTTCGCAACCAATGTCTCAAAGGTATCACCGGGTGAAAAGGGAACGCGAACGGTTCCACATTGTGCGTACTTTCCGTAGGGTCCCGTTTTTACGAGAACGTCTTCTCCGTTCCAAGTCCCAAGTGAAGACGATTCTGCCTGTCGCTTCAGAGTATCCTTCTCAAGAAGCTCTTTTGCCATCTCTTCCGTCATATCTTCAAAGGCGACACCGTCCACCCACCCCAAGAATTTAGTTTTTGTCTTATCACCACTTTCATCTTCTTGAAGAACGAGTGGTCCTGATTTTGCAAGAACTGCTTTCAGTCCATTTCCAAATTCACGCGACCGTGAGTTCTTTACGGCAGTCTTATTTCCAGCCTTCTTCAGCTCCGCATATTTCTCGCGGTAGGATTCCCATGTATCCCGACACAGTTGTTTCCATTGTTCATTGCCTTCTGCAATTGCATCCAGACGCTGCTCCATTTGACTCGTGAAGGAATAGTCAAAGAGTGTGGAGAATTCACGAAGACAGAACTCCAAAATACGATAGCCCAGCTGTGTTGGAACAAGTTTGTCTTTTTCGGCTCCCACTTTTTTGATGGTTTGTTCTTCCTTGGGCGGCCATTGCCCCACCTTGGAAAGAGAGAGATGAAGGATTGACACTTCTTTTGCAGGTTTGTCCTCTCGCTTTACGTATTCCTTTTCTTGAATGGTGTTCACCAACATAGCAAACGTACTCGGGCGACCAATGCCACGCTTTTCCAATTCCCGAACAAGAGTTGCTTCATTGAATCGGGGTGCAGGACGCGTGTCCATAGGAAACGCTTGAAGAAATTTCCATTTGAGTTTTGTTCCTACAGAAATTGCTATAGCTTTCTTCCAAGTCTCCGCTTCCAGTTCCTTTTCATTTCGTTCCTCTTGTTCATCCAAATTGGCTTCTGCAAATCCAATTCGTTTCCATCCTTGAAACGTTGTTCGCTTCCAGGATGTACTCCAGGGAAATTCAGATGGGTCTCCATCTGCCGTAAACTGAACAATGTGCTCATCACCCTTGGCAGAAGACATAACCGATTGAAGAGCACGATTGCGAATCAATGTGTAAATCTTTCGGTCAACTGCATTCCAATCTTCATCTGTTGGAAGCTCTGCTAGTTCAAAGTGCGTGGGGCGGATGGCTTCGTGTGCTTCTTGGGCATTTGGATCGGAGGCTTTCTTCTTTTTCTTAGCGGTGGCACCAGTATCGATGTAGGCTTCTCCGTAGAGTTGTTTGATAACTTCCTGCGCTTTCTCAATTGCTTCATCCGAAAGAACAGGATGGTCCGTTCGCATGTAGGTAATGTGTCCTGCTTCATACAACCGCTGCGCAATCTGCATTGTTTTCTTGGTGTTGCAGCTGTAGCGTGAAGAGGCTTCCTGTTGAAGCGTGGATGTAATCAGAGGTTTGGGAGGAGCTTGTGTCCATCCTTTTGTTGCAGAGGATTGCACAGTTCCATCCGAATCGGCGTGAATGTTCTCCAAGAAGTTGCGTGCAGATTCTTCATCTTCCAATTCATCCACCAGAAGCGCATCAAGAGCTAATCCGTTCGTGAGCCACTCTCCACGGAGTTTCCACGCGCGTTGACTCGTGAATCCCTCAATCTCTCGCTCACGTTCACAAATGAGACGAAGCGCAGGAGTTTGACAGCGTCCAGCACTCAGAGCATTTCCAACATAGGACCAAAGAAGTTGACTGATTGTAAATCCTACCATCATATCAAGAATGGAGCGTGCTTGTTGTGCATTGACGCGATTCATATCAATGAGTCGTGGATTCTGAACTGCTTTCAGAACGGCAGGCTTTGTAATTTCATGAAACACAGAGCGTTTGGCTGTCCGCGGGTCCAGACCAAGAAGGAGTGCAACCGAATAGGAAATGGCTTCTCCTTCACGGTCATCATCGCTCGCAAGATAAATGTCTTTCACACCTTTGGATTCGTCTTTGAGTTGCTTAATGGCTTTGGCTTTTTCTTTTGTTTGAAATTCAAATTTGGCGTCAAAATCACGGTCAAGACCCACTGCATCCAAATCTTGTTGGAGGGCACGAATGTGTCCAAAGGTGGCAATGACGCGCCAGCCAGGACCCAAGAATCCTTGGATTTTCTTGCATTTGGCTGGACTTTCAACAATAACAAGGGAGGTTGACATGGTTGTATGATTCTAGTTGGGCATGGGGTTTCCAATTTTTTGAGGATGATTAAAGGAATTGTTTGATAGAGAGGGTAGTGTATGCGCGTGGTTTGCAAGCATTGCGAACATGAAAAAGATGTGGACGAATGCTGGTGTGTGATTGATACCCGAAACAAAGAAAGATATTTTGAATGCAAAGTGAATTGTATTGTCATTGTACCACGTGTTTCTGTTGCAGATGTTGATTTTGATGTAGTTCCTAAAATAGAAAAAGAGTATGAAATCCGAGATGCTGTTGAAATTGACACAACCGTGGAGGATTGGATGGACAGAATTCCCAGACAAACCTGGATGGACTGGTTCAAATCCTTGTTTGGGCTCTCAGGAATTCGATATGTCAAGGTCAAGCTCAACTAGGGTGAAAATTGAACTGGGTCAAGGGTCATTTGGAGTCAACCCCCCAGAAATACAATGAGTTCTTTCCGTTCTTGGTCCAAGTCTAATACCACCACTGATTCTCCAGTGGGCGCACCTGAAGGCTCTGCTGAAGAGCGTCCGAATCCCTTTGGAAATATGCGGCGAGACCGCAACAATTACTCCTCAGGACCCAGCTATTCTGATTGGAAGCAGACTGAGCAGAAGAAGAAGGTGGAGGCTGAAAAGAATCGCCCTCTGACTGATGCCGACTTTCCTCCTCTTGGTGGTGGTCATGTTCGTCTCCCCGTGAAGATTACTGTCCCTGGTGATGGTCTTACACTTGCTTCTCGCCTCACCAATGCAATTAAGCGTCAGGAAGATGATGCTCTTCGTCGTCGCCTTGAAGCCGAGGAAGAGGAAAAGAAGTCCAAGGATACAATTGTCTCCATTCCTCTCGCCCCCACTCTCCGCAATCGTGTGCGAGACCTCAATGTTCGTCGTGAGCTTGAAGCACAGGAAGAAGAGAGGTATGCATGGCAGGTCAGCAATGAAGTAGAGGCTGAAGAGTAAATAGACATGCCTCCCATATAAGAAAAACAACAAAAAAATTTTTTTCTTTTTGTTGATTGTCTTTACTTAAGCTCAGTAAGTTTCAGAGGAGGAGGTGGTGTAGGAGGAGGAGGGGGAGGAGGAGGAGCTGGTGCTACCTGATTGGATTCTTTCTTTCCAAATGGGAGGGAATGAAAGAGATGTTGAATGGCTGGAAGCAAAGAAGGAATGCGAAACATTGTGCGACTCATTGTACGCAAGGGTGGTTTTCAATTTTAGCTGCTGCTCTTGGGAATAAAATTGAATTGCACAGCACCTCAACCCCCTTCTAGCAAAATGTCAACACTCCGTGTTCGTTCCATCCTCAATTCTCTGAATCCCAATCAGCGTGCAGAGCTCAAAAAGCTCCTGCCGCCCACCATTGGGGTTCCCGCCATGACGACTCACAAGTATCCGTCCATGCTTTTGAGTTGTCTTCCCAAGGGTGAAGAGTATTCACTCCTTGGATTCATTGCAGAGCACATGCTCCATCTTCCACATGATGACATCTGCCAGGACACTCTGATTGAAGCCACGCGGCAAATGTATCCTCTTCTCACGGAGGAGCAGGAAGCCAAGATTCGTGCCTCCAAGACAACTGACCCCTTCTTGAGCTGTCTCATTCGCACCCGCAAGGCTCTTGAAAAAGTCCTCAATGCTGATGCTGGTCCTCTTAAGTATGAAGAGGAAGTCGTGTTTCAGTCTGTTGCAGGACACCCTGACATGTGGAACAAAACCCAAGTCTTTGAGGTCAAACTCACGGGAATGCTGGAAGACAATTGGATGAGTTTCTTGTATCAGGTCTTTGCGTATGGTGCAATCATGCCTGATGTCAAAGAGCTTTATCTGGTGCTTCCACTTCAGCAGGGACTCTGGAAAGTCAACATCGAAGGCTGGAGTCAGCGTGCAGCCTACCGCGACTTCTTGGTCAAGGTCTCCACGCACGCTCAGACAGATGGTGCAGCCAATATGATGAATGCAAAAACTCTCTGCGACCAGTTCTGCATTGGGTGCCACATCGGCAAACAGAAGACGCTCCTTGAGACCATCAATACAGTGGCGGGGTCAGACAAGCCTTATCAAATGTTCTTGAGTGGACCCCAAAATTCGCATCTCAAGAAGGATTTGGCAAAGTCAACCGACGCTGCTGACACCAAGAAGCTGATCCAGACCTCTGGGGCAAAGATGTTCATTCACAGCCAGTATATCATCAACTTGTGTGCCAAGTGTGAAGATGACTGGAACATCAAGCTCTTGAAGGACAATTTGGAAGTTGGATGTGCCATGGGTGCAAAAGGTGTTGTGGTGCATGTGGGCAAATCCACCGACCAGCCTCTTCCACAGGCTCTGGAGCGGATGCGCAATGCCATCAAGGAATGTCTGCCTTCTGCCACCAAAGAGTGCCCGCTCCTTCTGGAAACTCCTGCAGGTCAGGGAACAGAAACACTGACCGACATGAATGAATTTCTGGAGTTCGTGGAGAGCTTCAAGGATGAGCGCTTCCGCATGTGTCTTGACACCTGCCACGTGTTTGCCTGTCGCAACCCCAAAGATGCTGCGCGCAAAGGATATGACCCCATCGCCTATATCCAAGCAGCTCTCGCTCGCCCAGGTCTCTTGAAGCTTGTGCACTTCAATGATTCTCTTGAAGCATGCGGCTCTTGCAAAGACCGCCATGCCTTTGTGGGAACGGGAAAAATCGGCTTTGACACCATGAGCAAGATTGCCAAACTCTGCAGCGACAACGGAGTCCCTATGGTCATCGAGTAGTGGAGTTCTTGCGTTTCCTTCTCGTCTTTCTGGCTCCACCTTCAGCATTGCTATTTCCATTTGGCATTGCATTGTTATTCACATTCCCAAGTTCTTCTCGTCTTCTTCGTTCTGCATTTAGTCTCATCTTGTTCATAAATTCTTGCAATTTTAAAACATCTTCATATTCTTGAAATTCAGCATCTCCATTTTTCCATTTGATGATTTTTCGTGGAGGTGGAGGGATAACTGCGTACTCATATTTTGTTGTTGCAGCTCTTCCACGAGGATCCCATGTTATATATTTTCGTGAAAGAAGTTTGCGGGACCCAGCTGTTATTGTTCCTCCCCGTTCATATTCAAACATTGTCCCAAACGATTGAGAACGATTCACTAATGGATCTGTTGGAATATATGTAAATAAGTCTCTTATTCTTGACTCATCAGATTCAGGTTTGTCTTCATCAATGATAAAATAGGTTAATTCACCTGCACGTAAATTATAGCCAATTGTACTATGTACAATTTCTGCAATTGTTATCTCAATCGGTTGAGCAAATCCAATATTGTCATCACACAAATACCAAGAACCAAATAGTTTGACAATAGAAATAGCATGCCCTACATTATCACGATAATCTGCTGGGGACCCTACAATCTGCATACCTACCACATAGTCATACTGGCTCTCAGGTAACGTTTCACTTGTATAGACTCCTCCGCTTCCATATTGTGATGGAATCTTCTTCAAAAGACCGTTCCAAAACATAAGACTTCCATCTTCCGTTAAATTTCCCTTGGAATCCATTTCAACACTTAAGACTTTAAATTCTTCTTCGCCTTGTTGAAAAAGATGGTATAAGTTTATAATAGTGGAACATACAACACCTGTATTCGTAATTGTTCGTCCCGAAACACTCATTCTTCGTTTCAGAGTTTTGCTGGGTCCAACAATCTGCATAGGTTTTGATTTGACCATATTCAAAAAACGATGCCCTGTATATGCCATGTACAATTCTAACAAATCATTTCCCTTCTCCAGATATTTTTTAACATTCAAATCATTCCGAGGATACAACCGTCGCTTTTCTTTTTCACTCAATTGTTCTTGCTGGAAAGCATTCTCTATAAAAAACCGATTCAATCCATCTGCATAGTATAAAATAAACTGGAATGAATCACTATAGCATTGACCAGTTTTTTGAGATTGTATATACACTGTTCCATATTCTTTTATGAGCGCCTGCCACGTCTTTAAAATTCTCTGATAATTGCCAGTTCGTTGTTGTCCTGCTCTTAAAGTTGTTTCCAAGATAGTCAAGATGGGTTTGGATTTCACCAAGTCAAAGACAGTTTTTCCAGTTTTTGATGTTCGTAAGGGTAAATCAAATACTTGGTCCACCACTGCTCCAAAACGGCAGAGAGTTGCAACCAATTTTTGACTGTCTGCCTCTACCGCAAGTGCCAGGGGGGTATGTGAATCAGAAAAAGTGACTTTGTTAACATTTGCACCATAATCAAGAAGAATTTGTGTCATTTCGACGTCGTTTAAACGAATCGCCAAATGGAGAGGAAATGAATCATCTTCTTCATAGGAACCTATTTCATCTGGATTTGCACGATTATCTAAGAGAGCACGCGCAATGTCATGGGCACGGTTCTTAATTGCGAAATATAAAAGAGGAACACCTTTTTCATCTTTCATATCCCCATGATTTGGATGTTCAACAAAATAGGCAAGCACATCTTTCAGTTTGTTTTCTTTTACCGCATCAACCAGTACTTTGCTGTAAGGTATCGTTTTTCTTACAAAAATAGGACGAAATCCATCCATTCTACTAATACCCAAACAAAAGTCCTCCACGTCCACCGTAGACACGGAAGATATTGTAGGTTTCTGCAAATACATACACATTGTAGCGAGGGACATTGTTTGGATTCATAGACCCACGGAAGGGTTTGAACTGCAACTGCAAATCGACACGTTGAATCTTGTCCAAATTTCCTTCTCCTGAGGGGACGGAAGGAGGCGTTAATCCATTCATGACTCCAAATGGCATTGTATAATAATATCGATTGATCCAAGGTACTTTTCGTTGATTAAAGACAGGAAGAACTGAACGAAACAAGGTGGGTGAAGACGATTCATAGCGGATGAGTTTCCCTTCATAGGTTAATTGAATAGAGGCAATCGGCTCCGAATCACGAGTTGCATATCCAGCAACATAATCACCTACAAGTTGTGGTGTTAAGCCACTCGCATCAGGCCACCAAGGAGCAATGCTAACACCCAATCCACTCAAATCGCGTGTTGCCAAGAAAGGACAATTGTAGGCAGCTGCTTCTCGTCTCTGCGCAAAAAAGTATAAGTCGCGTACAGGATTGGGAATCCGTAATGATGCTGTCACCTTTGGAAGACCCACAGAATCAAAGGGTTCAAGGCTGTAATGTTGCACAACTGGATATTGAATATCTGAAATGCGGAACATATTTGCTTCCACTTTGTCCAAATAGATGTATTCTGCCATAACATAGGTATCTCCTAAGGTCAAATCAGTTGGGATTTGCACTCCTGAAATTTTGCTGGCTTTTATACCAACAGTCGGATTTCCTGTTAACCCATAGACAAGTTCACCAGCTGTATCAGATTTGTAGAAGGAACTACCCAGAAGTGGGTAATATGCGTCTCCAGGAGCTGGATTTGTTGTATTTGTGACCGTCCGTTGAGCAGAGCTAACATATAAGGAATTTAAGGGAGCAAATTTCACAAGCAAACGGACTAAATCCGCACCTAATGCATCAATGGGCAAATAGGAGCCATTGTCGCCATTTGAAAACCAAAATGGCAATGGAGTCACAGCAACCGTAGGGTCAGAGTCCCAACCGAACGATGTGGGTGTAAATCCATTTTGTTCTCGTTTTATCAATCGATTCATAACAGTTGTTTTTTCCAAGGGTGTTCCAAACTCATCCAACATTTCCAAAAGACGTGCATTCAAAGATTCTACACGTGCACCACCAATCTCCACATTCGCTTCATCAATCAATGCATGCCCTAAACTATTGGTCCACCCGAATCGTGGTCCAAGAAAGGCTCCTCCTGCAGCAGAAATGGCTCGACGTTGTATCGTATTGATATTTGGCATCGTCGTGACAAGATATAAGCGAGACACAAGATGTCCTTGTCGTGGAATTGTTAGAGAAGCTTGTGCACCCAAAATAGGTCGTGTATCAAAATCTAACCGAACCCATTGTGTTGTAAACCGACCCGCTTTCACAAACGCTTTCTGAAAGTATTTGAGGGAGGGTTGATCGGACGGAGGAAGAAGTCGTTCATCCTGGATGCCAGTATGAATGATTTTTAAGAGGGAGGCTACCATTCTTTTTGGAAATCAGAAAGAGATTGAAATGTTTAGGCGCTGTTGCTTAAACTCGGACGTCTACATTTGGTAAGATATGCCTTGGAACTGGGATGAGATTCTACAAGCGTTGTCGCCTGAAAAACAAATGCATTATGAAAGTCTTCATATCCAAGCCGATATGCTTGGGGCTTTGCCTACAATTGAGCGAAAAGCTATGAAAATTCCAGCCAGACAATTGGAAGCGCTATTGCTTCGTGCATTTGAAGAAACATTTACCTCCTTTGATGTCAAATATTTTGAATCTCGCTTCAAACGGCTCAAAACTCAATGTGGAGATGCGTTTGAATCCTATTCTGTCTATTTTCCAGGTGTGAATCTCTACATTCAGAATGGTGAAACAGGAGACCATATTTGTCATTTTCGTATTGCTTTGCGCACTGCTTAGTCCGTGAACATCTTGTTGGCAATTCCATTCTGGAATCGCAGCCAATTAATTCCCAAACAAAAGACTTTCACTTCCCAGTCCTTTTCAAAGCTCCCACCAGGAGGACGAACATCCAATATGAGTCGTAAACTCTGCAGACGACTTGCATTGAAGGTTCCTGAAGGCTGATGGATATCTCCAGGTCTCCGTGCAAAACTATATCCATACACAAAATTATTGTAGCCAATAACTCCACCTCTGTGAGCAAATCCAATTTGTTGACGGAAATATTGTTCTTCTGCCCCAATCACATCAATGCCATTGGCTTGTAGTTTTGCGTAGACCAAGAGACTTTGACGAGGATTGTAGGTTGCATCATATTCGCGCTCGATAACAGAGCTAAAATTGCTCCATTCATTGTTTTGCGCAACTCCTTTGCGACGAATAAACCATACAATTTCTTCAAGAGGATGATTCGCTTCCAACGGTAATTGGATGCGAATGAGGTTGTCAGGTGTATTTTTTACAATGGCATATTTCAGAGGCTCTGTAAAGAAAAAGGTTTGCACTTCACGGTGCATAATTTCAAAGGGCTGACGAATCATGGCAGCTCGTACATTTCCATCTAAAAGTGCACCATAGGTTATCAGACGCACACTTTCAAACATAGGCTCAGCCGCTTCCGTATTGAGCGTCACGATTTGGTCAAACGGGTAGGTACGGTCATACACTTGAATCGTTGTATTCAACGGAACAGAATCGCAAGAATCACGATAGCCTCTTGCTTGACGCACAACTTCAGAGAAAGGACGGAACGTTATATGAAGACGTGCAGTTCCTTCGTTACATGCAACAAGAGGTAAATATTCACGAAGGCGTGTACGTTGAAAGAAAAAAGGGAGCGTACAATGAATCGTTCCATCCTCCGTTGGAAACACTGCACGCTGTGGCCAAGTGAGCAATCTATCTATAGACACACGACCATACATGTCAAATCCAGTGGAAATCTGTGAATTCAAATCAGGAAACAATGCCGAAAACACAGTGGTAAAATCTCCATCAAATTCTTCTATAGTTGCACCACCAATTTCAAGCTCAGCTTTGGCAATGAGTGCAGTTCCTAACGAATTTGCATAATACCATGCTGTGGTCGGAGAAACATATTCATACATTTGGTTTTGCAATTGAAGTTGTGCAGTTTTGTTGAGCCAATGTGCAAGCTTCACTTGAAGAACTGCGGCGAAGACTATATCTCCAGAGGTTTGGGTGGTTAAGTCAAAACTAATCCGTTGTCCAAACGAGGCGGGACCTCGGTAGGGAAATTCTTGAACGCACGGAACGAACGGAGTATAACGCCGATCTTTGTTGCGAGAAAACCAGCTGACATCAGGGTCCACTGGAAAAAAATATGTATCTTGGTCATCACGATCCGTAAGGTCCAAGAGTGTTGTTATATCACCACGTGGGCGTTCCATTGTTAGGTCTTGAGAAAGATTCTTCTCTGTTTGCGCGTGCCTCGCTTTCCACCCGATGTCTTTTTGCGAATCTCTACAATTGGTACTGCTGTTGCTTCACCCTCGAGCTTCACAAATGCGCAATTCATATATCCTTCCTCATCACTTTCACTTGCCCATATGTGTTCTTTAACTGTTCGTTCAACTCCATTATGAAGCACGACTTCCCCTATCGCATAGAGACACCGTGTCTTGGGTACATTCGCCAATTGCCTGTCTGCCTCTTCCTTTAGAAAGTCTTGAATTTCCTCGTTTGTAAAATAGAATTTGGAATCTGTTGTTCTTCGTACAGCACGAAAATGTCCATCCCCAGGATTGTAGAAGACAAGTGTATGCGTTGGGGGTGGTTCTTGAAGATTGGGTTTTATTGGAAACATGCTCAAACCAAGTCCTGGGAGTTCACGAAGGATGATGATGTTGATGTGAAATGCATTTGAAAATAGTTTCGCATGTGAATCATCTAAAAATTCAAATTCCTTTATGTATAGACGTGCTAATTCTTCCTCAAACTTTTGTTTTTCAGCAAGTTGAATGGCTTCGATGAAAAGTTTTTTGGGCTCTGCAATGGCTGCATCTTGAAGTATCTCATTTTTTTCAAGACTTACACGCAACGCTGTCATTTGAGCAATTTTGGCTGCATTTGACGGTGTTAGGGATAAAGTCGCTCGCTGTTTATACAAAGCACTGTGCATCATATCGTCTATTTTTATGTAGCGGGGGCACACAACGCGACGAAAATAGTATGCAAAGGCTGTTCTCTGATTCTCACTCAGTTTTCTATAAGGAGACGACATGGACATTAAAAATGAATGAACAAGACAATCATAAAATGACGCTGATGTATCAACCGATTCTAATTTATATTTGTCATTGATGTAAGGGTTTCCACCATACGTATCTCGTTTTATCGATTCTGCAGAGAATTTACAGGCAAACGGATAAATACTGCAGATGAGAGCATCCAGGTCTTCTCTTGTTCTGGGAACTTGAAAATGACGGAATGGAATGCTATAATTTGTTCTTCTG
>JACCDX011606474.1_pt1 | contig 15972 bp, 45 predicted proteins | sample 7449681 | NCBI WGS metagenome assembly JACCDX01 (sample SAMN15323450, study PRJNA562643) | freshwater metagenome | isolation source: river surface water | place: USA:Blue River Watershed | collected 2017-08-18 | reverse complement strand
ATGCAGATCCATTAGAGACGCCAACAGTTATATCTTCTGGAATTGAAAAAATATAACTGCTGTTATCTAGACTTCCTGTACAAACTACTCCAGATTTTAAAGTTGCAGTTTTGGTAGTCAAAGGTATATCTTCTAGTAATAAAGTTATCTTTGCCTTTGCTGATCTTCTGGAAAGTGGAACATATCCAATATTTCTTGCTAAAGAAACTACATTTTCTCTAATTGTTGCACTATCAATGAATGATTCATTGACCACCATATTAGTGTTGTAGGCAGTCAAATAAGTATTATATGCTAATACATCAATTAATACAGAAAGATTTGATCCTTCAAAATCAAAATCTGTAAAAGTTGAATTAGCTCTTAGGTAATCCTTAATGGAAGATTTGACTTGATCAAAGTCTAAGTTGGTAAACTGTGTAAATGTCATTAGTACCTAGTTGGTTGCAATAGGAAGGTTACTACTTGTACTTCAAGATCTAATCCAACTATATCATAGACTATCTTTATATCCAATTCATTCTCATCTGGAGTTAGAGAAGCAGTTACTTCAGTCACTTCAATTCTTGGCTCAAAATTTTTTAATAGTGTCTTAATTTCAGATTGTAGTGAATCCTGTAATCCACTTTCTGCAAGATCAAATAGATAAGAATCAACATTTGATCCTATTAGAGAATTAAAAAATCTTTCACCTATTCTTGTACTTACTAAATTGATAACTGATCTTTTAATTGCATCTTCATTAAATAAAGTGCCTATGTCATTGGTGACTGGATGCCTTAAGAAAGACAAACTAATATCTTTGAATTGTCTGGATATTCTTGTAGGCACTTTTTTACAAGTATAATATTTTTATTTATTGCACTTTTCCATAACTTGGTTCAGTTCCATATTCCCAATCATCATAATCATAATCATTACGAATTGATTCATGAAGTTCAGTTTGCTCTCTTAAATGATGTTTATTTTTTGGTATATCATCATGCATAATTTCTTGAATTACTTTTTTATTGTTTGTTGATCCATAATCAGTAACCAATTTATTGGTTCCCCACATTTGATACATGTAGTTTACATCTCTATCTGTAGGTAAGTTAGCCATAATTCTCCTAATTCTAAATGAATTAGAACTTTTTACGGGGTTTCTATCCCGAACCTTTCAATTTTACTTCTATGTAGAGTTAAATTTTTTTGTATTCTAATATCTGAGTTTTTAAATGTCCAACAGTATCCTCCATTATCTAGAAAAACTACCCATTCTAGATCATGCTCCTGGGACCTATCAATTAAAAAAAATGCCCAACCTGGACCTTTGGGGGTCAAGACTGGGATTTGAGGATTTAATTGAAGCATTACTTCCCTTGTCCTCTATACCTCTTCTTAGCATTATTTCTAGAAGTGGCAGAGAGAATAGTATGTTGAGAACGCCCTTGACGAGTCTTTTTGGGCTTGCTTTCAATAATTACTTTATTGGTCAGAGATGGACGTTTTGCCATAAATCACTCCTGTAAATTACCTTGATATTCTACCACAATATCCTCTGGATGGGGAGCCCCCTTGGAGTAAAATTTTTCAGAGAGATCGTCCAAAATATCAAACATATCATCCCTGGAAAGATTTTCATGAAGGATTTCCCCATCAAGCATAATCTTATATAATTCTTGTTTTTTCATGTCCAACACGAATTCTAGGATTACACCAGATTTCAAATCCACACTTTCTTCTAGCATCAAGACAGAATGAAACATCTTCGCCACACATATCTTGAACTTCACCAGATTCAAAAACTTGCATCTGAGGTGCAAACCAAGGATATTTCATTTCTGGATGCTCAAATACACCTTTTTTAATTAGTACCCAACCAAAACCAGTGTAATCTACAGTAAATGGTTTCTTTCTATTTCCAATGGTATCCACCATTTCATGGTTCATGACGCCACCATTGTTCTTAAAGTCATTTTCATCCAACCAATGAGCAACTGAGGTTGTTCTGCCATCCTCAGTTGCATACCATCCACATGCAATGTCTTTGTCCATGGCAAACAGAGCCCAAAAAGCATCTGCATTGAATACAATATCACTATCAATCCAAAGTTGATAATCATACTGTAGTTTTCCCTGCCAAGGAATTTGATCTGGACCTGCAAGAACATTTGCACCAAGAACCTTACATCTAGCAAAGTTCACCATTGAACTATAGTCTTGACTAATCTGAATAGAAGCTCCAGACTGAACCAAATCAAAACAAAGTTGAACAAAGTTCTTTAGAAATGTATAACTTACACCACGTCCAGGAAGACAGAATACTATACTTTTACCTTTAATTCTTTCTTTACACTCAGCAAGATTAAATAGTGGTTCATCTTGTTGCTGAGGGGGTTTTGCCTTTACAGTAAATCCTTTAGCCATAAAAATTTCAATTTGATATACGTAGGTATCAAATCATATGATACTGCACTATTTAGTGCCTGTCAATTGACAGAGAAACTGCGCCCATAAGGCACTACAAGTAGTCTAAATCTTCTAAATCTACTGCAATTAATTTTTCTTTTCCACTTTCAATATCCTCCATCATCTGCATTAATTCTTCAATGAATTGTTTTGGAAGTGTATCGTCGTCCCCTAAAGAACCCCAGAACCACTCATAACACTCCTTAAAGGGGTCGTCTGTAGGTAGAAGGGCATAATCCTTATAATTGCCAGTAAGAAGGTCTAACCACATCTGGAAGGACCTTCTGATGGATTGCCATCCTGTCATCCAACAGTGTTTAATCCAATAATCATACCAGTTCATTTTTTTCATCTTGAGTATAATCTATAATTATAAAATCTTCTACTTGAAAATCAGTAGAAAGTCCTGCATGTATCATTCTGTGAATATTAGTGAGTGTTTCCTGACATTGTATCAGATCGCCCTCACAGAACACACAATCTTTTGCAATCAACCTATAGGGCATTTTTTTCCTGGGAAAATTTTTTTATATAGGTGGGTCCACAATTTCATTCTATTTCTTCCAAGTATGCTTATGGTTTCGCACAGACATATCACAATATAATGTACTTCATCTAAGGGACTTATAGTTGTTCCCCACCCCCTTTCATAGAGCAACCTTAGGGGCATTTTTTGTCCCCAGAAAATTTTTTTAATCATTTGAAATAACGCTCTTGTTTTCAAAGTTTTGTAGGTTAGGGTTGTTTGGGTTTTTTCGCATTACAAACCCCAACAACACAAAAATATAACAAACAACTGCCCAATTCACTATAACATCACCACTGCACTTTGTCAACCTATCATAACTCATTGTATCTGTCAACTGCTATACTGTAAGACTCACACATTCTCACACTGCCTTATACAAGTTTTCCACAAGTTTTCCACATAATTATCACAGTTTTCCACAGGTTTCTTATACTGTGTATCACTGAGATTGCTGATGCTCACTGGGGTTTCACTGTTCTATACTTTGAGAACTGGGGATAATTATAGGGTGTGCCACAAGTTGAGGTGTCCCAGGTATATTGACAAGTGGGGGAGTTTGTGATACAATGTGGGCCAAGATCACAATAAGATGCGACATTTATACACAATAATTCACTAGACTAGAAGACATTTATACACAATAATTCACAAGATAATTACATCATTTATACACAATAATTCACAAGATAATTACATCATTTATACACTATAATTCACAAGTTTTCCACAACATTAACAAACATTGTGGAAAACTCAACTACATTTAATTACACATTTTTAATGTCTTGATTTACACACAATAAATCCGTATCACCACATTTCAACATCAAAAATGTGTTCCAATTCATACAACAATTCACTCACATAACTCCACTCTAACCATGAAACTTCCTTACACTGTTCATCTTCACATTCATCAATCATCTTATAACAATTAACTTTATAATCAACCAATGCACCTAAAATCCTTTGTGCATCTTCCTTACACAATTCAATAGTAAAAACTTTGTTAGTTGGCAGTTTCATACTAATTCAGAACATGAACATAATCAATGGATTCAATACACCAACCAGATGCACATGTGATCTCTTCAATTAGATCATCATCATCATCTGCATCCCAAGTTGAACCAATGTATTCTTCTTGCAATTCTTGTTGAACTAGATCCATATGTTCTTGGGGAATACTATCATCACCAGGATCAAGATCAAAGGTGATTTGCGTGATTTGATACATCATTTGTTTAGTCTTCAAGATGATCTAAATGATTGAACAGTGGAGAATGAAGTGCTAAATGTGCCCAGGTAATAGTGACACTAAACATTAAGAAAATAATGTAACTTATCATAATCAATTTCACTTTCTTTCATGAGTTGAATTACTACATCATCAACATTCACATTATCAATCTCTTCCTCAGTTAGTGAATTGAGGTATTCAAGAATGTTAGTCATTTGGATTGAACTTTTTTAATTGCAGCAAGAATAGAGGTAGTGAGCATCAGACAATTATCATCATTATCACAAACTGCATACACAGGTTGTTGCGTTTGAATGTCAAAAGTGTACTTAATAATCATCAAACTTGCTCCTCTTGGTGGTTATCAAACATCATTTCATTGATCTCATCATGATTGATATTTTCATCATCCCAACGCACACCATCATTGGTTTCATTGCAATCACAATTCATCATGCACCTAATGAACTTAGTGTAGGGCGTTTCATCATCATTTTTGTACTCTACACATGCAACAGCAGTATCATACAGAAATTGGTTGTTTTGTATCCACAGGGATACATTCCAGGTCTCATAGTTTGCCCAACCATTGTAAGTTTGTGCAGGCATTTGTTTCTCATCCTTTGATACTGTGTATCATAGCATGGATTGGGGGTCTGTGCTCATTTATTGTGCCACTTCTACAACTGGCACATCAGCATAACTAACTGTCTGCATCTTGAGCATCACAAATGGATCACCCACAATCAATAGCGCAACAAGAAAGATTCCCTTATACATCATAAATCATATTTGCTTTCATTTGATCTTCAAACCATGCCATTTCTGCATCAGTCCAAAGACTTTTTAGACTCAGCATAAAATTATAATGCTCTGCCCAACTGTTGCAACTATTCTCCAACCATTCAGCACTATTAAAGATGTGATGTTTAGAAGAGGTCATTATCTAAATCAAATAATGTTTTGAGGGTGTATTAGTACTGATAATCTTCATCAGGATACATACCAATCAAAGTACCATTCAGCAACACTTTGCCAATCCCATGATGTAGATACATTTCATAGGCAATATCCCATGCTTCTTCGCCAGTGAGATTAGATTCAGTTTCATCAGTTGCTGGACAGTAAGAGGTGAAAATTGGTTGCATTGTAGAAAGTTTAATTTATGAGTGCCACTGATACAAGTGGCACATATAATCAATTAGAAATCAGAACTCCAGATTATCATCATAATCATTTTCCAGAATGTAGGCATCATCAACATCAACAGGCATTTGCATCTCTTCAATCACATCAGCAACCTCAGCAAGTTCTACATCAACCATGGGAACCTGATCTTCTTGAGTGTCTACAACAGCATCAAGAATCTCAAGCAGTTGAGCACCAGTTTGTGCCTTGGACAGCATAGCCATAGCAACGGACTTAGGCATGGAAAGAGTAGCAGTCATGTGACAATTAGGTAAGGGACTTGCAATGTAGAACATTGCAGAAAATCCACCACACTGGGAAGGATTTAGTGCAATGATCTTAGATTAGATCAGAAATTGCTATTGAACACATAACCATCATTGAAGGTGAAATCATATTTGAGGGAAGATTCCCAGGTTTGAGTATAATCAATCACAACCCAGGGAGCAATGTTTACTGCACCAGAAGTTTGATCGATATAATCCTCAACAAATGCCTCCTCACTATCATATTGACCATAGTAGGCATCTTCAAAGTAGAGAAGGCAATCAATTCCAAACTCTTGAATGAAGGAATCTACTGCCTCATAGCAATAGCGCTCACCAAGTTCAACATACAGTTCATAACAGAGAATGAAGGCATCATTATCATACTCTTCAATGAACTGCATCATATCATCAACACTATAATTTGCAGCAGTCAGTGCATCAATTTTCTCTTGCACATCTTGAGGCAGAGCAATAGCAGTTGCAGTCATGTTTGTGATAATTAAGAGGTGAATCAGAGGTCTCTCAACCTTTGATACTGTGTATCATAGCATGGTTGAGAGTGTTTTGGGAGAATAGTGTGCCAGTTCTACAGGTGGCACACTGGCGTAACTAACTCAGAAAGGGATTTCCCACTCTTCCTGAAGCATTTTCAGCACATATTCAATATCGCTGATTGCACTTTGCATTGCGGACCTACTGTAACCTGTTGCATAGGGATAACCCTTATGGTCCTCTTTTGGTGCAGTTTCACTCACCTCCACTGCCATTTTGAGAGTCTCCAGCGTGTGCTGAAGTTTAATATTTGCAAGATGATGATCCATAATCAAGAATGAAGTGCAATTGCAGATTGAAAATTGATACTCCTTATGGCACAATGCACATAATCATATCCCCAATCTTCTTTGAGTTGATGTGCATGTTCTTCTGCTGAAGATTTGCAATCAAATAGTTTCAGTGATGTAAAATCACATCCCTCATAATCATAACCACCAATGACCACATAGACCTGTTGATTGTTCATATGTGTATGATATCAGATATTCTGAGGAAAATCAAGCACTATTGTGCCACTTCTACAGCTGGCACATCAGCATCAAGTTTTTCCTCAACATCAATTAGGGTTTCTATCACAAACCTCACCACATTCAGGAAGAAAATCCGCATCCTTTCCGCGCAGTTGTTTTGGTTAAATGCTCTAATTGAAAATTGAATTACACCAACAACAAACCCACAAACAGTAGCAAGATAATAAATTGAAATCTTAATGAATTGATAACTATTCAATTGTTGAATCATTTGCTCTTTGGTTTGATTCAGTTTATCTTGAATGATTTGCATAGTATTAAATGAAAAAGAATGAATGAAAATTGTCACTTATCGCCATAATCTGCCCAGAAGGCATCATTATGTGTGGGACGAATGCAATCTACAGCATGATCCCTAATCACTTGTGCATTGTAGGGAGAATCATCAACCCAGAATTGAATATCCCAGAAACGCTCAATGTCCTTGAGTTGTTCGCCCTTACAGGTAGAACCAGTTGCATCATCATCAGAGTTCTTCATATAAAGTGCATCAAACTCTGGAAGATGTTCCTGCAACCAATATCCAGTACCCTCAGCATAAATGTCAGGACGTGCAGTTGCAATGACTAGATCAAAACCATGAGATTTGCAGTGCTTAGCAACATCAACAACTGCATCAATGGGTTGAAACTTATCACAATCATCAAATCCAGATTGTTCACCATGATGGCACAGAGTTGCATCAAGATCAAATACAACACATTTGGGGTTGCTGATGTTGTAAATGAGCTTGGAGAAAGTTTTGTTTTTTTGCATATTGCAACGATAACACGGATTCAAGGATTTTTCAAGCACTATTGTGACACTTCTACAAGTGTCACATGGTATATCAATTCATCTCAATTTGCTCCACTTGTGCATTAAGATGTTGCACCTGAGATTGCATCATCCTGAGCGTGAGATTGAGGATATTTGCCACGCCACTGAAACCAATGGAGGCAACAACAATACCAGCAAGAAAAAGTTTCATTTCAGATAAGCACAAGAAACAAAGGAAGGAATACCCCTATTTGAGAGGTGATTGTTGATTCTATCTACCTCATCTTGAGCTTGATCTTCATCGCACAAAGAATAAAGTAAGCGTTCCTCACCATCAATCAATTGATAAACATGAAACATTTGTTGAGTCATTATCAGTACAGGGGACAAAAAGTACCACACCAACCACGAACCCAATTCAGAGTTTCATGATAACTGGTGCGAGGTTTGGACATAACCATGCTCACATTTTTCTCAGGATTGTATGCAATAGCAACATACTTATCCTCAACTTGTTGAATCCACATTTGATTCACTTTACCTTCTTTCCAGTTGGTGTGATAGTGATAGATTTGATCCATTTGGGGTCTCTCAACCTTTGATACTGTGTATCATACCATGCCCAAGGGCACTTTGGAAAAAATAGCGACCAGTTCTACAACTGGCACAGTGGTATAAAGCCCCCATCCAGAATTGAACTGGAATCTGATGCTTACAAGGCAACTGTATTGACCTTTATACTATAGGGGCAAAGACTTATTTATTCTCTAATTGATCTGAGAATGATCCAAACAAGAAAGGAAATTGATGCAAACAATAAAATCCATTTCCAAGCATACAAAACAAAAATTAAAACAAAAAGAATCAGTAATCCTACGCCACTAGATCCAGATGGATTGAAATCAAAAGATTGAGAATTATCATTTGATTTCCATTGTGCTGTTGCATTTAAGCATTTGCCACCAGTTGAGGATTCTGCAATGCTGACTGCATCATTGTAGGTATTAGCATCAACTTCAACATTTTGTATGAAGTTTGATGGCATTTTTACCATACATTTCCATGTCTGCATATCAATTACCTTTGTTATTGTATTCTACAATATATTGCTTAAGAGTGTCAACATAATCATCAGGGTTCTTGATAAACACCTGAGTTTCACCTGAATGACAAGAAATCAGAGTAACAATTTGTTCAACTTTATATTTAGTCATTTCTTCATACATCAACGCATAACCAGTTTCTTGAACAAAATAGTTTTTAATTTGACTCTCATACTTCGGTTTAGAAGAACTCTTGAAATCAATGATAGAAAGTTTCCCTTGATATTCTGCAATGCAGTCAACACGACCAGCAATACCAAGATTTTCAGAATAAAGAGCACTTTCCAAATAATGAATGTTATTTACATCATCAAGCAGAGGTTGAAACTGATTAAACAGTTTGATTGCAACCTCATATTTTTCTACATCATATTTCACATCATTGTTATTGATATAATCTTCAACAAGTTTGTGAAACTTAGTACCATTAGTTGAAGCAAATTGACTAATTTTATTAGCAGTTTCTTCACCTACACGTTCACGCCATTCTGCAATGGATTTCCTATTCTGATAGGAAGTAACAGTGGTCACGGAAGGCAACAGTTTGCCATTGACAACATAGCGACGAGAACCATCTACAGTTTGAGTAGGAATATCTGCAAGAGTAGCCAGATTGAGGTGATTGAACTTGGTTTTGGTTTGCATGATGTTGTTGTTTTTAATAATCAAAGAAACTCTGCCATGTAATAGTCAACAGTAACTTCTAGTTCTGCTGCTTTTGCTTCAAGTTCCATAGCATATTCTTCTGCCATTTGTGCATCTGCATGGTCACAGAATAGATCAAGAGTGGAATCAGTCATAAACTTATCTTTCATACATGTATGATACCACAGATTTACTAAAAAGTCAAGCATAAGTGGACAGTTCCTCAACTGTCCACATCTAGACTGTTGGTGATACCAAAGTCAGCAGGATTTGCCCCCACATCTTCAATCATAGAGGCAACATCATCTTCATCATAATAACGACCAATTTCTTCAATGAGTTCTTCATCCATTGAGCAATTACGACGAAGATTCTCTTCAATTTGATCCATTGCAAAGGATACTAGAGTATCCAAATCCATTCCATCAACTATACTGGAAGCATACTTTTCCAACAGTTGATCGTATTGAGATTGTGTAAGTGTCATTTGTTTTTCCATACATGTATGGTAGCACAGTTTCAGGGGTTTTGGTAAATATAGCAACCAGTTCTACAACTGGCACATGGTATAACTCTGATACACCATTTTATGTGTATCATGTTTCATTTGTTGGTCAGCAAAAGCATTAACAATGTTCAAGATTGCAAGGCAAGTGATACAAAATAGTGCAGATTTCATTTGATTAGTTTATTGATTTAAGTGTGACAACTATTTCATCATCTTTATACTCAACATTTGTAATTCTTGTTCCATACAAAAGTGATTGATTGTCATGATGAATTGTAGTTTTTATTCTGTGACATTTATCACATAATAACTGACATTTTTTTGCTTCCTCTACTGCTTCATCAAATCCTCTGGTATAAAGAATTGTGGTAACATTTCCTTTTTTATTATGTTTATCTAAATGGTCAAATTGTAAGTTATCAGTTGAACCACAAGCATTACAACAAGCACCAAATTGATTTAATAATTTTTGCTTTTTATCTTTATTATATTGATTTGCAATTTCTTGCAATTCTTTTCTTTTACTTTCTCTCCATTCTTGTTTATATTTTCTATGTTGTTCTCTTTGTTCTGCTGTTAGATTTGCCCATTTATTCTTTCTGTATTGTTTTGCAACTTCTGGATCTTTGAATGGCATAATTTATAGTAAGGAAACTTCCATTATTATTTATGGAAGTTTCCCACATTTTTACTTATACAAATACGAACCAGCCCAATCTGCTCTTTTATACATTTGTTCCCTTGAAGAATCTTCAAGGAGATTATACCTTACCCCATTCAGTGAAGGACTACGCCAATCTTTTGGTTTGTAGACATCACCAGTATTCAAATCAACAAAAGCATGTGCACTGCGTTGCTTACTAGGACCAGCAAGATGAATGATCTTAGCATACTTTTTTCCTTTGGTGTAGATATAATCATCAACACCTTCACCCATGCACAGTTTATCAATTTGTTCTTTGTGCCAATCTACATTCTCACCTTTGTCAATATATTGCCTGTGATGAGCAATACAAGAGTCTTGATAATTGGTACGCAGAACATTGCAGAACTGTTCAATCTTGTCAATAACTTTTTGAGTCATTTCAGTTGAGTTTTTCATCATGCTTACAGCATACCATGCCCAAGGGCACTTTGGAAAAAATAGCGACCAGTTCCACAACTGGCACAAGCACTATATTTTGTGGAGTCAGATAATGTTCAATTTTTATGGAAGATTTCACAAGAGTTTGACAAGTCATAATCCGACCCATCTTGAATTGATGCAGAAACATTTACAATCTGTTTTGCCTTATACAAAAGGGTTTCAAGATTTTCTACAATTTCATTCAAACTATCCTCAGTTTCATTTGTGAGAATGTTTTGTATAACATTAAAAGCTAGTTGTGCTTGTTGTGTTATCATTTTACTTTATATTTTTTCTTTAGGACTTTTAGTGCCTGTTTTCTTGATTTAATTTTACCTTTGCATGTTCCTTTGTTATTCTTTTGTTTACCTGAGTTGTGTATCCAATTAGGTGTGTTCATTGTTCTAAAGTATAGCAGGCACACCTGGAATCGAACCAGGGACATTCGCTTAGAAGGCGAAGGTTATATCCTCTTAACTATGTGCCCAAGAATAAAGGGCTCAATGCCCCTATTTATTATCAGAACTCAATAGGATCAAGAGTTGCAACACCAAGACATTCTTCAATCTTGGGAGATTCAACATACTCATATCCACTGGTAACAGCATCAAGAATTGCCATGATTTCATCACCAGTTTTACCACGACGAAGAGCAGCAATCATCAGTTCAGTAGACATAATAAAGATGAAACAAAGTGAACAAAATTGTGTAACTTTAGGGCAAACACATTCCCATCAATCAATCAGTAAGTCCTATGCTTACTTTTTCATCATCATCCTCATCTGGAAGATTATAAATGAGTTGATAAAAATCATCATACTCAACACCAAGATAAGATGCAAAATCTTCTAAATCATCATGCAATTTGCAGGTGTCAATCATAGTTCTCAACCTTTGATGTAATACATCATAGCACAGAAACTTAGGTTTGGGGACTGTAGTGTGCCAGTTCTACAAGTGTCCACCAGACATTAGATTACCTCAATTTCAGCAAGTTTCTTCTTATTACGCAGTTCAGTGATAATGATTTGCAGTTCAATCACATCTTGCCTACAATCCTCAACATCTTCACTCAAAATTTCATATTGATAAGAACTCCTACATTTTTTGAGTTGCTTACACAGTTTATCATACCTTTTCTTTGCTTCTTTAAGGTCTTTTTCGTACTCTTGAATGGTTTTATAGTTCATTTGATGTAAGGACTATTGAAATAACGACGAAAGGCAGTAACAAGAATAATGGAAGTGCTAAGGACACCAACCAAACCAAGGAAGGTAACAGCATCACCAGCAAAACTGTATGTATTGGGCATTTGATTTTTGAATTACTTGGTTACTGTAGCAGATGAAAGTGTGGAAGTCAAGACCTAGTGGACACTATTGCCACTGTCCACGCTGCACCATGATTTTGCGAATTTCGGTATAAGCAAACTTCTTGAGTTTGGGATCAGTTGTAGTATCAAATACCTGAAACATTTTTTTCAGATATTCATCTTGAGTAGTGATATTAACCACCTTTGCTTTAGTCACACCAAGTCCAGAGATAGGAGAACCTGCTTTAGTTTTAGGACGACCAAAGTTTCCAGTTACATTACCCTGAGTACGAAGTTTAGGTTTGATTTTAGACAGGTTGGAAGTGGCAAAGTTCATTTGTTTTTCATTCATACAAGTATGATAGCACAGAAAATGGCACTATGGGGGTTGCCTGTGCCACTTCTCAAACTGTCTCCTCAATGACCCTTTGAATGTCATCTATGGCACTCTGGAGTTTGTTATACAATCTGTTCAAACTCACTTTACCATTACTCTCCATGATTTTCTGTTCTTTCTTAGACAAAAGTTGAAGTGCAGTTTGAAGTGCACTCAATTCATCAAGATTTAGTCTCACAAAATCTTCTGTCATTTGTTCATTTGGAGTGTAGGAACAGGCATACCACCTTCAATCATTTTCAATCTCCAAGAATACCAGACCTTGCACTATCCACACCATCACTCCAACCATCATTATATCCTTCCTGATATTCAATTTCCATAACCTTAGCAGCAAACCTCATAGCAACCTCACGGAATGCGTTGTTCATAGCACCAATCATATCGGGAGACATACCAAATTCAGTTCCGTCTTCCCAGAGTTCCATTAGTCGTTGGTCAGTCATCAGGTGTCTCTGTGTATGAAAGTATTATAGGGCATCCAGCAGGGAATAGGAGGTGCCTTGTGCCAGTTCTCAAAGTGTCACCTTACTAACCATTCTAAAACCTTTATGTTGTTTATATTTTCCAGTAAAAGAGGGATTTTCACCCTCCTCCTGACAGATTGCGGTCAAATCAGGTATTATTATTTATTTCCTATCATAAGAAAGAGTTGGCACGGGAAGACCATTTTCAGTGGGAACATAGATGGTCACATTACCATTTTTGCTACCATCTTCCAGTCCTGTGATATACAGATACTGAAGATATTCACGATTATCTTTCAGACTATCACCAATGATTTGGTTTGCCTTAGCAACACCATTAGCACGGATAATCTCAGCATCAGCAAGTTGTTGAGCACTATCTTTCTTTGCTTGTGCTTCAAGAACTGCTACCTGGCGAGTATATTCTGCTTTCTGGAGTTCTGCTTTACCTGCCAGTGATTGTTCCCATACATTGTATTGTGGACCACCAATGAATACAATGGCAGCAAATACACCTACACCAAGAGAAATCCAAGCAGTAGTAGGGGCAATAAATCCATTTTGTTGTTTCATTTTACAATTCTCCAGTGTTGGTCATTTACTTTATCAATCCAAAAGAAATATCTCTTACTAATTGATGCAAGAAACATTTGTTTATCATTTTCTTGTTCCACATAGCAACCATGAAGACTATCCATCATGTTTGCAAACCTATTTTTTGCTTTATTTGAAATAGGCTCAACATTCACCATTTTACGTTTCACTTTAGTTTGCATCAATTAACTCCACAAAAAGACCACCAGGGTTGATCTTCACCTACAGTATCATCAAATGTGTAAATGTATTCACAGCAACAACCAGAAGCATACTTATACAGTTGTTGATATGTTTTGAAGTGTTTAGGATAGATTGTATCCTCATCAGTTTCACCCCTTTCATGGTAATAAAGAGGTTGAGCATCACGAGTATTGGAATACTTATAAGTACCATCTTCATTCCTCACACTATTACCATTCTCATCATCCATGAGTTCACTGTCCCATGTATTTGTAGTTTTGAGTGAAGACATATCACCACCATCAATCAGATCAACAACCTTACTGCGTGCCTGATAATCTTCTTTCAGGATCTTACCATTGTGCTCAGGATAACCATCCCAGTGACAATACACACCAGAATAGGTATTGTCTTTGTGCTTGATAGTAATGAAACTGCGAGTTCCCATGATTTAATTGTGATGACTTGGATAGTATAGGGCATCAGGGGCAGCACAGCAAGGGGTGCTGTGCCACTTAGGCAACTGGCACAGTGGGTTTCTGATAGTATGCAGAAATCACAAGATCATCCCAATCAGTAGGAAGAACTGCCAGACGATGATGCAGATGATTTACACCAGAAACCTGATACTCACTATCTTTCAGATCATCAAGAATATGAGACAGTTTCTTGATTTCTTGATGAGTTTGTGGTTTACGAAGTGCTGCTTTGTTGTAGTAATCTTTGCGTTGAGTCCTAGACATGATTTCCTCAGCAACAAAAGTAGAATAGCATGGGTTGGGGGCATCCACAAGCCCCTGTGTGCCACTTAGGCAACTGGCACACTGTTGTTGTTTTTATTCTCCAATTGATGCAATCTTTCTTGAATTACATCAATAAAATCTTGTTCTGACCATGTATTTAAAATAGATTCAACTGGATCTTGGTCATCCCATTCTATAGTAAATGATCCATCTTTTTCTTCAGTTACTTCAATCATGATAAAACACTCCTAATGAAATTTTTATCTGGTTCAAGACTACTTCTATTTTTTAAGACATGACCATCAAATCCATCCATTAACCATACACTCCTACCATCATTCCAAGCAGTTTGCAATCCCCCAACATTTGAAGAAAGTGCCCAGGCATGATCTGTATCCAGAACCTGTGGACCCCTAAATCCAGGGATTTTACTAACTCCACCTGCTCTTGAGGAATTACTTGGTGCAATCCAATCAGCACCAACTTTAGTTAACCAAGATTGATCTGTATAAACACTGACAGCATAAGAAGCACCAACTGGTTTATCTGTCCACTTCTTGACCCAGGAGATAACTTTCTTCTGGAACCAAGAAACACTATATCTATGAAGTTCATTTCCAACCTCATAGATTACATTATTATAAGGTTCAAGAGTTTCTACAACTTTTTTCACATGGGCACGTTGGTATTGATTCCAAGGTCCTTTTGTGTGAATATATTCTACACTTTTTGGTCCATCTTTTAAACCATTGAAGGGGTGATTCTCCCATCCTTGAGGGAAATAAGCATTAAAGGCATGGTCAAATAATACAACACCAGTTACAATATCTTTTTTATTTGCTTCTGCTACAACTTCTTCAAGCCTCTTATAATATCTTTTATTTAATGATCCATCATCTTTCCATGGCACATTACTAACTTTCACAACACCAGAGGAATTGCTTCCCCAGGTAGATTGGTTTAATACCATTCCACTTGTTTCCACTGTCCACAATCTAGTAAAATTACCAGTGAGTTGATCTACATTAACTGTTCTACCATTAAATGACTGAACAGTGTTCCAAGTATGATTTCCTGCTAATTGCTTATTATTTCCATCAACATAAAAATTTGATTTTTTTATACTTATCATGAGCACATGGATTTGAAGTCATACTTATATATTTAATTAATCACATAAATTAATTTCAATTAAATGCCAAGTTGTTCTGGGGACATTTGTGTGCAGACTTGATATTGATTACCTTCTTCATTTGTATGACGAATACACTCTTTCCAACGTGGGTCTTTAGTTACATTGGGATAACCAGTTCCCCAACTATACCATTTATTTACATGAGGGAGGTACACTTTCACTGAGTACAGAGACTTT
>JACCDX011518669.1_pt1 | contig 15973 bp, 15 predicted proteins | sample 7449681 | NCBI WGS metagenome assembly JACCDX01 (sample SAMN15323450, study PRJNA562643) | freshwater metagenome | isolation source: river surface water | place: USA:Blue River Watershed | collected 2017-08-18 | reverse complement strand
CGCCTCGAAGTAATCCTGCTCTTTAAAGACTAGCCACCAGTTCATCGTTCCCGTGAGTGAGAAGAAGACATCAGAGAGGAAACGGCGCACAGAATCTTGCGCCCAGATGGTGATGTAGAAGGCGGTAACGATGATCATGAAGATCATTGGTGGAAGCAGGCGACGAGCACGTGCCTTATAGAAACCGCGAAGATCTAGACCGCCACTTCGCGCAATCGAATCGAGAAGTAAGCGAGTAATGACATACCCTGAAATTACAAAGAAGAGATCCACACCGAGAAATCCACCGGGGATCCAAGAGAAACCAAGGTGATAGAAAATTACTGCAGCAACCGCAATTGCACGAAGGCCATCAATTGCAGGGATGTGCTGGATACCGCGCTTGGTAGCCATATTAATTAACGACGCTTAGCTGGAGTTTTCTTTGCACTCTTCTTTGGCGCGCTCTTCTTCTGCGCAGCTTTCTTAGCTGGCGCTTCAAGTGCGGGCTTGGTGCGTTGGCTGACAACCTTCTTTGGTGTTTGTGGAAGTAACCCACCATCGGCAGTTAAGTTATCGCTGACCTTCTTCTGCAAATCATTGAGTCGCGCAAATGCACTTTCAAGGCTTGCCCGTCCCTGTGCGATCGCAGTCTCTGCAGCATTAAGAGATTGTGTCTGAATTCGGTTAAGGCGCTCGGCCTCAGACATCACCTGCGAAAGCCACTGGCGATATTCAATAACTTCTGTCTGTGCCTCAGAGATCATCCGCTCACCTTCGCGACGAGCAGCCTGGGCGAGCGCAGTTACTTCACGGCGCTTCTCATCAAAGAGGGCTTCGGCATCTTGAGTAGCGCGGGCAAGAATCTCTTCTGCCTCACTTTCGGCAGCCGAGATGTACTTACGACCACGAGCTTCAGCACCTGATAGAAGTGCGCGAGCTTTATTCTCTGCCGCTTCGAGGGCTTCACGAGCTGTCTTGCTTGCTTCGCTTACTAAGCGTTCAGAAGATGTGAACGCCTTCTGCTCACGAGCTTGAGCAGATTTAATCATCGTCATCGCAGTTTCAGTTGCGAGAATTTCAAACTCTTCTTTACTTAAAGAGGTGATGTCGCGGCGTGAGCGGAGATCAGAGAGTTGGGCTTCAAGTTCGCGAATGCGATCGACAGAGTTCTGTGTCGATGTTTCGCCCTCTTTAAAACCTACCCAATTAAGGAAGGTGCTCTTCTCATTTGCCATGGCCATAGATTAGGGCACCAATGGAATTCTCCAAAAGTGGGCCAGGGTGATCTCTGAGCGTGAGAGGTGCGTCAGGCAGGGTTAATCGCGATAGATCGCAAAGGAGATTGCTAGATACTGTGAAATCCACGCTGCTAAGACAAAGAGATGGAAGAGCTCGTGGAAGCCAAAGTATTTAGCGTTGGCACCTGGCTTCTTCAGAGCGTAGAAGATTGCTCCCACTGAATAGAGAAGACCTCCGACAAGAATCGGAATCAGAACCCAGAGGCCACCTTCCTTATAGAGCTGAGGTGTGTAGAAGACGGCGACCCATCCCAGGGCGAGATAGTTCACGACATAGAGCCAGCGAGGAGCGCCGATCCAGAAGACGCGCATTGCAACGCCAAGGAGAGCACCGATCCAGACAACGCTCAGACAGATGGTGCGATCTCGCCCCTCAAGAAGGGTTACTGCAAAGGGGGTATATGAACCTGCGATAAGGAGATTGATATTTGCGTGATCCCATCGACGCCACATCTTCTTCTTGGCCGGTGACCACGGGACTCGGTGATAGATGGCAGAGACGCTAAAGAGAGTGATCGCGGTGATCGAATAGAGAGCTACTGCGAATTTGAGCGATTCTTTACTCAAGATAAAGAGGACAAGGGATGCGATGATGACCGCCGGCGTAGCTCCTAGGTGGAACCAGCCGCGTAACTTTGGAGGAGCAACAGGAGTTGGGTTCTCGGTATCAGCTGCGCTCATGTCGCAACCATACGCGCATCGCTGTGGCACCGAGCGGTAATAGCGGGCAGCCCAATCGAGGGTGGCGAGTGCGATCTAGGGATTCCCTTACGCTTGAACCTAGAAAAATAGTCTAGAAAATCTTAGAAATTACCCCTATTTGTAGATGCAAATCACACGCAACAGGTTCACACTCTTACCTATCGAATAACGGTGATGTTCCTCGAGGACGGCACCGCCAGTCGATTTCACGGGCCGCCCGGTCCGCGGAGTTCAAGAAAACGCCCCACGGAGGATGTTTTACATGGTAACTCTTAACCAAGATCAATGGAACCTCGTCTACAACGTATTCTCGTTCGGACTAGTTTCTATGCTCGCATGCACTGTGTACACACTTGTTTCACAGTCACGCGTATTGCCTAAGTACCGCAATGCTCTCGTAATGTCATCGATGGTTACATTCATCGCTGGATACCACTACTGGAGAATCTTCAACTCATTCGGTGAATCATCAGATGCGATGAAGGTAAATATCTCAGGAGCTGAAGGCTCATTCAACGAGGCATACCGCTACGTTGACTGGCTACTTACTGTGCCACTACTTCTCGTTGAAGTAATTGCAGTACTTGCTCTCGCAAAGGAAGTTTCAAAGTCACTCATCATGCGTCTTGTTCCAGCATCAGCTGCAATGATCGCACTTGGATACCCAGGTGAAATCTCAACTGATCAGAACACACAGATCATCTACGGTGTTCTTTCAACACTTCCATTCCTTTACATTCTCTACGTACTATTCGTAGAGCTCACAAAGTCACTTGATCGTCAGCCAGCAGGCGTTGCTGCAACAGTTAAGAACCTACGCCTACTCCTGATCGCAACATGGGGCGTATACCCAATTGCTTACATTCTTGGAATGGGCGCTGGAGATCCTTCAGCTAACCAGTTCGTTGGAGTACAGGTTGGATACACAATCGCAGACGTTTTGGCGAAGTGCGTATTCGGTCTCACAATCCTCAAGATTGCACGTATGAAGTCACATGCTGAAGGTATGGCTGCTGACCACTAATTAAATAAGTAAGAGAGCAAAGGGCGTCGAGAAATCGGCGCCCTTTGCCTTTGCCACCGTAGAAATCTCGGTGAAAAGCGTTAGAGTTGAGGGCATGAATACCGCGCGAATCAATAACTATCGTATGGCTGCCTATGCAGCGCTAGCCGTTGGGTTGATCAATCTGCGCTATCAGACCGGAAGTGAAGCCAATCTTCCAAAGAGCTTGGCCCTTGTGGTGCCAGGCGCTCTCTTGCTGGCCCTGACTCTGACTCATTTCGGGAAGAAATGGCTACAGAGTAGAGCTGCTGCATTGGTTGTATCTGCGCTCGGAGCGCTCCTTTTGATCTACAGCTTTGTCGTCTAATAAAGCCTTTAAAAAAGTAAGTCATACCCCTCTCTTTTCTCCTGACTTACTGATAGAAATCGCACATGACATTTCGCTCACCAATCTTCGAACTCTCCGATCAATATGTAGAGGCATCTGCCCTGCTCTCGCCGATGGCCTGTACCTATCTTGGCAATGGCATCAACCAAGATAAATGGGATGACCTCTCGCTAGCTGGCGCAGAGAAAGGTGCTGCTCTGGTGCGCGAATACCTCGCCAAGTTAGCTGAGCTCACTCCAATCGACAATGTCGATCGCATTGCCAAGAAAGTTATGCAAGAGCGCTTAGAGGCATCGCTACTTCTCCACGACACTGAGGAAGAACATCTCATCTGGTCGGTTCTCTCATCACCTCCAACAAATGTCCGAGGAATCTTCGAGCTCATGCCGCTCAATAACGATCAAGATTTTGCAAATGTCACTACTCGACTTGCAACTGTCGGCAGCGTTTTTGATGGTTGGGTCAGCACAATTTCAACCCTGGCTGCACAAGGTAAGACAACTGCTCGCCGACAGGTAGAGGGCGTTATCGATTCACTCAATGGCCACGCCAACGGTGGATATGTCTCAATGGCAAAGCGCTTCGATCCAGATGGTAAGTATCCAGAGCTCCATGTTCAGGCAGTCACTGCGCAGGAGGCCTGCAAGAAGTTGGCACAGTACCTCAAGGATGAATATCTACCGCTGGCCAATCCAATCGATGCGGTAGGCGAAGAGCGTTATGCGATGTGGGCTCGTTACTTCACCGGCGCAGATCTTAATCTCCGCGAGACTTATGAGTGGGGCGTGCAAGACCTTAAGCGAATCAACGATCGCATGTGGCAGATCGCAGAGAAGATCAAGCCAGGTGCTAAATCGCTTCGAGAAGTTGCCGACGTTCTAGATAACGATCCAAAGTACTTCATCAAAGATAAAGAGGGCATCGTCGCCTTCTTGCAAGATTTCACCGATAAGACCATCGAACGTATGAATGGTGAGTACTTTGAGATTGATGATCGGGTGAAGCAGTGCGATGTGAAATACGCACCAGAAGGAAGTGGAACCGCGCCGTATTACAACCCACCATCAGAGGATTTCTCGCGCGCTGGATCAACCTGGATTCCAAGCCAGGGAACTGAAGGCTTTACCTGGTGGCATTTGATTTCAACTTGGTATCACGAAGCGGTTCCAGGCCACCATCTTCAATTTGCAACGTCAGCGGTTGAGCGCGAGAACCTCAGTCGCTTCCAGCGTACCTCTGCCTGGATCAGTGGCTACGGCGAAGGCTGGGCGCTCTACGCAGAACGTTTTATGGATGAGCTTGGCGCATTTGATGAACCAGGTATCGAGATGGGTTATCTATCTAACCAAGCGCTACGTGCTGCTCGAGTCGTTGTCGATATTGGAGTCCATCTCGGTTATAAGGACGAGAATGGAAATGTCTGGAACGCAGATTCAGTTAAAGATGTGCTCTTTGAGAAGGCGCTCCAGGGAGATGCAATTGCGGCGAGCGAACGTGATCGCTATCTAGGTCTGCCAGGACAAGCCATCTCTTACAAGGTGGGAGAGCGAATTTGGATGCAGTCACGAGAAGATGCAAAAGCTCGTCTCGGTGCGGCATTTAATATTAAGAAGTTCCACACCCATGCACTTCGTATGGGACCTATGGGACTTGATCCATTTGCAGAAGAGTTGAAGGCCTGGGACGGTAATTAATTCCGGAAGGAGATATCAGCCCTCTTCATCTCGGCAACGAGAATCCGGATTGCATTCGGTCCCATCCCGTGAAGTTCTTTTAGAGCTGCAAGTGAAACTTTTCGAAGATCACTGATTTTATAGAGGCCATCATCGATGAGCGCTCGGCGAGCTGGCGCTGCCAGCCCAATGTCACGCCATGCGCCATCGACCTCGGCATATGAATCGAGATCGACCTCACCGCGGGTCACTTCGCAACGCGCAGCAGATTTTGCAGCTCTACGTTCAGCAGCAGCGCGCATCGCCTCCGATTGGAGCTTCTTCACCTTTGCGCGTGATGGTTTAGCCATGAAATAGATGGTACTTGCCCACCAAGCGCATTGGATTGAAGAGCAAGAGTGATTAATAAATAACTATGTGCGGGAGGCGGGACTTGAACCCGCACGCCGAAGCACCAGTTCCTAAGACTGGCGTGTCTGCCATTTCACCACTCCCGCGTCGTGCAAGTGGAGAGCAAAGAGTAAGGCTTACTCGCTCCCATACCAAAATCGAGGGCGGCCAATAGCGCACCATCGATAGCGCGCCCCGGGTAAACTACGCAAATGTCCTCACTCGCCGATCAGCTCGCCGCCGCCATTGCGGGGCTAGTTGCTGATGCCATCAACTCCGGCGAACTCGCAGGCACACCCCCAGAATCAATTACCTTAGAGCGGCCAAAGAATCGCGATCATGGAGATTACGCAACTTCGATTGCACTTCAATTAGCTAAGGCTGCCGGCAAGAATCCACGCGAGGTTGCAACTCTCCTGCAAGGAGCTATTGCTGCGCTGCCAGGTGTCAGCAAAGTTGATATCGCAGGACCTGGATTTATCAACATCACTCTAGATAGAGCAAATCAAGCAGAACTTGTTCGCACCATTCTGAGCCAAGGCGAGAAGTACGGTGAAGGCAAGGCGCTCAATGGCACCACCATCAACTTGGAATTTATCAGTGCAAATCCAACTGGACCGCTTCACTTAGGACACACCCGTTGGGCTGCAGTAGGCGATGCACTTGGGCGAGTCCTCAAAGCGGCAGGAGCAAATGTCGTACAAGAGTTCTATATCAATGATCGTGGCCGCCAAATGGATCTCTTCGGTCAATCAGTGCAGGCAGCTGCTCAAGGTTTGCCGATTCCAGACGATGGTTATCAAGGCGACTACATCAAAGATCTCGCTGGCGAAGTTCTTGCAAGCAATCCAGGAATCTCGACTAGCGAAGATTTTCGTGAAGCGGCCTATAAAGTTCAATTGGCGCAGCAGCAACGCGTTCTCGATACCTTCCGCACTCACTTCGACATCTGGTTCTCGGAGCGCTCGCTCCATGACTCTGGCGCAGTCGAACATGGTCTAAAGAAACTTCGCGAACAAGGACATGTATTCGAAGAAGCTGGCGCTCTCTGGTTGCGCACAACGGACTTTGGCGATGATAAAGATCGAGTACTAATTAAAGAGAATGGCGAACTCACTTATTTCGCCTCTGATACCGCTTATTACATCAATAAGCGCGAACGTGGCGCTGATATCTGCATCTACATGCTCGGTGCAGACCATCATGGTTATATCCATCGCCTTCGCGCCGTTGCAGCGTGCGCTGGCGATAACCCTGATTACAACATCCATGTTCTGATCGGCCAGCTGGTCAAAATCATGGAGGGTGGGGAAGAGGTAAAGCTCTCAAAGCGCGCCGGAACCATTATTACTTTGGAAGAGCTGGTCGAAAAAGTTGGCGTTGATGCCGCTCGCTACACCTTGATTCGCTACCCAGTTGATACTCCGATGGTGATGGATATCGATATCTTGCGGAGCAATACCAATGAGAACCCGGTCTATTACGTGCAGTATGCCCATGCGCGTATCGCTGCAGTTCTCCGCAATGTAGCCGAACTCGGAATCTCAACTTCAATTTCAGATTTTGATCCTTCGCAATTAAGCCATGATCGCGAGAATGAGTTACTAGGGACTCTCGCCGAATTTCCTCGGATCGTTGCATCTGCCGCCGAACTCCGCGAGCCACACCGAGTCGCACGTTACCTCGAAGAACTTGCCGGCGTCTATCACGGCTTCTACGCAGATTGTCGAGTTCTTCCCTTGGGTGATGAACCGGTGGCACCAATTCATTCAGCGCGTGCTCAGCTATGCGCCGCCACGATGCAAGTTATTGCTAACGGCTTGGCTCTACTGGGTGTTAGCGCACCGGAGCGAATGTAATGAGCAGGGCATCTATGTGGTCGAAAAACGTTGATTTTGTTGGTGGCGAACTCACTCTCTCTGGATTACCAGCATCGCAACTTGCTCGCGAGTTCGGAACACCAACCTTCTTCCTAGATGAAGATGCATTTCGTTCGCGTGCACTTGCTTGGCGCGATGGCCTACGTGCCGAATTTGGCGACAGTGCTGGCCACGTCTTCTACGCCTCAAAGTCCTTCTCATGCACTGCTGTAGCGCATTGGATTGAAGAGCTTGGCCTCGGTATCGATGTATCAACTGGCGGCGAGTTCGCGGTGGCAATTGCTGGCGGAGTAAGTCCTTCTCGAATTCAGGTTCATGGAAATAACAAGTCACAATCAGAGATCGATCGCGCAGTTTCAGCTGGCGTCAATACCATCGTGATTGATTCGCTCTACGAGATTGATCGAGTTGCCAGCGCCGCACAAAGCCAAGGAAAGCGTCAATCTGTCCTGATTCGTTTAACGCCGGGCATTGAGGCGCACACTCACGAATCTATTTCAACTGCGCACGAAGATGTGAAGTTCGGATTCTCAATCGCATCAGGTGCGGCTTGGAGCGCAGTCGAGAAGATTGCAATGCATCCGGAGCTCGAACTCCGAGGAGTCCATTGCCACATCGGCTCACAGATCTTCGGCACCGAAGCATTTGAAATCGCCGCAGATCGATTATTGGCCTTTATGGCTCGCTACCGAGACACATATGGAAACGAACTGCCGGAGCTTGATCTTGGCGGCGGTTATGGAATCGCCTACCTTCCTACGGAGATAACTGTCGAACCTTCAGATGTACTGCCAGCGATTGGATCAGCTGTTCGTGCAGCCTGTGCAAAGTACAAGTTAAATGTTCCAGCGATTTCAATCGAACCTGGACGCAATATTGTTGGGCCAACCATGTTCACTCTCTATGAGGTCGGTACGGTTAAGGATGTTGTTCTTGAAGATGGTTCAGTGCGCAGATATGTATCTGTTGATGGTGGAATGAGTGATAACGCGCGAACCGCACTCTATGACGCTGAATACTTCGCCTGCCTCGCACAGCGCACCTCAACTGCCATTACTTCACTTTCGCGAATTGTTGGCAAACATTGCGAAACCGGTGACATCATCATTCGTGATATTCAACTTCCATCAGATGTAGTCCCGGGCGATCTCATCGCTACCCCAGCGACTGGTGCATATGGACGTTCGATGGCGAGCAATTACAACCACGTTCCACGCCCGCCAGTCGTAGCTGTTATTGATGGAAAGGCGCGAGTAATCGTGCGCCGCGAGACCGAGGCTGATTTACTCGCTCTCGATGTAGCCAAGATGTGAAAGAATGACCCCCATGTCCCGAGCAGATAAACCAGTAAGAATTGGCATGCTTGGCTGCGGAGTCGTTGGCAGCGAAGTCGCTCGCCTCCTCCTTGCAGATACTGATGAACTCTCTACTCGCGCTGGAGTAAAGATTGAGTTGGCACGGATTGCTGTGCGCACCATCAAGCCTTATGAAGGCATTAACCCGGCGCTCTTCACTACCGACCCTTTCTCAATCGTCAATGATCCCGAGATCGATCTCATCGTCGAAGTCATGGGCGGAATCGAACCAGCCTATGAGTTAGCGCTTCTTGCAATCAAGAATCGCAAATCAATTGTTACCGCAAATAAGGCGCTACTAGCTAGCCACGGCGCCGAACTCTTCACCGCTGCATATGCGCAAGGTGAAGATATTTATTACGAAGCTTCGGTAGCAGGCGCAATTCCAATTATCCGCCCGCTTCGTGACTCATTGGTCGGTGACTTTGTTATTCGTGTGATGGGAATAGTCAACGGCACTACTAATTACATTCTTACCAAGATGCATGAAGAGAATAAAGAGTTTGCAGTGGCGCTCAAAGAGGCCCAGGCTCTCGGTTATGCCGAGGCAGATCCAACGGCAGATATTGAGGGTTTTGACGCTGCGGCAAAGGCAGCGATTCTCTCTGGCCTGGCATTCCACACTCGAGTAACAGTCTCAGATGTCTACCGTGAAGGAATCTCCAAAATCACTTTGGAGGATGTCCAACTGGCAAAGTCACTTGGCTATGTCATTAAGTTACTTGCAATTGCTGAGCTAACTCCGGCAGATGAGATTTCTGTTCGCGTGCATCCAGTGATGCTCGAGAAGGCGCACCCGCTTGCTTCAGTACGCGATGCATTCAACGCCGTCTTTGTTGAAGCAGAGTCAGCAGGACCGTTGATGTTCTATGGCCGTGGCGCAGGTGGCGCACCAACTGCATCAGCGATTCTCGGTGATGTACTCGCAGTCTCTCGCCATATTGCCCACAATTCGGTTGGACAACGTGAGACCGATTATGCAGATCGCGACATTGCTCCGATTGAGACCACCAAGACCAAGTTCTTAATTCGCCTTGAAGTACAAGATAAATCAGGTGTTTTGGCAGCTATCGCACAGGTATTTGCAACTCAAGGTGTTTCGATTCAGACCGTTGATCAAAATGGTCGCGACGAAGATGCCGAGCTAATTATCGTCACCCACCTGGCAACAGAGGGCGAGCTCAAGGCAACTGTCGATGCCCTTCAGAAGATGGATATCGTCACTCAAATTTCAAGCGTTATCCGGGTAGAGGGAGCGAGTGCCTAATGGGATTGCTAGGTCGTGTTTTGTCGGGCAAGAAAGAGGGTGCTCATCAGTGGCGCGGAGTTATTGAGGAGTATCGCCACCGCCTTCCGGTAAGTGCAAAGACTCCTATCGTCTCGCTTCGTGAAGGTGGAACTCCACTCATCTATGCCTGCAACCTCTCCGAGATGTTAGATAACGAGGTCTGGGTAAAGTTTGAAGGCATCAACCCAACCGGCTCATTTAAAGATCGCGGCATGACCATGGCGATCTCTAAAGCTGCTGAAGATGGTGCAAAGGCCGTTATCTGTGCATCTACCGGAAATACATCGGCATCGGCTGCGGCATATGCAGTGAAAGCAGGAATGGTTCCAGCTGTCTTAATTCCTGAGGGAAAGATTGCGATGGGCAAGTTGGCGCAAGCAGTTGCACATGGCGCGACCTTGCTTCAGGTCGACGGTAACTTCGATGATTGCTTAGTCCTTGCTCGCGAACTCTCTGAGAAGTATCCAGTCTCACTTGTTAATTCGGTAAATCCATTTCGAATTGAAGGGCAGAAGACCGCAGCTTTTGAAGTTGTAGATCTCTTGGGCGATGCACCAGATATTCATACCTTGCCCGTTGGTAATGCTGGAAATATCACTGCATATTGGAAGGGCTACAACGAATACTTCAACGATGGGCTCTCCAAGAAGAAGCCAGCGATGTGGGGCTTCCAAGCAGCAGGAGCTGCGCCCCTAGTACTCGGCCACCCAGTTGATAACCCAGAGACAATCGCTACCGCTATTCGTATTGGTAAGCCAGCATCCTGGAACCAGGCGATTGCCGCGCGCGATGAATCTGCCGGTCTTATTGATTCTGTTACAGATGAAGAGATTCTCGCTGCGTATCGAATTCTCTCGTCACAAGAAGGCATTTTCTGCGAACCATCGTCGGCGGCAGGTCTTGCTGGACTCATTAAATATAAGGCGGCTGGAAAGTTGCCACGTGGCAAGAAGATTGTTATTACCTGTACTGGAAATGGTTTGAAAGATATTCCATGGGCGCTTGAGGGCGCGAAAGATCCAATCATCGTTCCGGTAAATGCAGATGCCGCAGCTGCTGCCCTTGGATTGAGTAAGGCTTAATCAATGAGCAAGCCAACTTTTAAGGCGAAGCCGATGCAGGTACAAGTCCCTGCATCCTCTGCCAATTTAGGTCCTGGCTTTGATGCATTTGGTTTAGCTCTCTCGCTCCACGATCGTTATGTCGCACAAGTTCTCGATGATGTCACGCTCGATATTGATGTCACCGGCGAAGGTGCGGATGAAGTTCCGCGCAATGACAAGAACCTCCTAGTTAAGGCGATGTATAAAGGTTTTGACTTTCTCGGTGGCCGACCAAAAGGATTGGCAGTACGCGCACTCAATGTGAATCCACATGGCCGCGGCCTCGGTTCTTCAGCTAGCGCGATTATTGGCGGACTAGTTTTGGCTCGCGCATTGGTACTCAATGGCGAAGACCATATGAGCGATATTCAGCTGCTCTCCCTCGCCACTGATATGGAGGGCCATCCAGATAATGTCTCAGCATCCCTTTTTGGTGGCGCAACTATTTCGTGGTTCGAGATGGCGAAGAATAAATCTTCTGCTCATTGCATCCATCTCAATGTAGATTCACGGATTCAAGCGCTGGCATATATTCCAAGCAAAGTGTTGCCAACATCAAAGGCTCGCAAATTGTTGCCTGAGTCCATTCCTTTCGCAGATGCGGTACGAAATACAACAAATGCCGCTCTTATGAGCCATGCACTTACATCGCGCCCCGATTTACTTTTCACCGCAACCGAAGATTTCTTACATCAGTCCTATCGCGCAGAGGCGATGCCAGAGTCATTTGCGCTCGTTGAAAAGTTACGTGGCGCTGGTGTGGCTGCATTTATCTCAGGTGCCGGACCAACAGTGCTCGCCCTCCACACCGCAGATCAACGCGAATTGGAAGAGCTGAAGTTAGCCGGTGGCAAGGCTTTTGCAGCTACCCCACTTGAAATTGCCTCACGTGGAGCGACCCTGCTATAGTTTCGCCCATCAGCAGCGCCGGTTTCACTGAGGCGAAGTAGTTGATAAATCCCAAAGAAATTCCCACGGAATTTCAAAGTTCCACTCCACCACAAGATTCTCGCTACATCCGTAGCGGGACGTTGAAGAAAAGAAATCAATGACAACAACAGAACTCGCTGCAATGACACTTCCGAAACTCAAGGAAGTCGCCTCCCAGCTCGGTATTGAAGGCGCAGCAAAGCTCAAGAAGGATGCACTCGTCACTGCAATTGCCGACCTACAGGCTTCAAATCGCGAGGCAGCAAAGGCAGAGCGCGAAGCTCGCCGCGAGGCGCGAAATGCAAAGCGCAACAACGACTCCAAGTCGAAGAACTCTGATGATTCAGACTCAGAGGATTCAGATCAGAATTCACAAGATAACGAGAACGATGGCGATAATTCATCGGACAACCGTGGTGACCGCAACGACCGTTTCGATCGTGGCGACCGTAATGACCGCAACCGCAATCGTCGCGACCGCAACCGTGGCCGCGATCGCAACCGCGACCGCAATGGACGCGAAGAGCGCGAGCCAGTTATCGGCGAGGACGACGTACTTGTTCCAGTCGGTGGTCTTGTAGATATTCTCGAAAACTACTCATTTATTCGCACCGCCGGTTACCTACCTGGCCCTAACGATGTCTATGTTTCACAGGGACAGGTTCGCAAGTACGGACTCCGCAAGGGAGATGTTGTTACCGGCCAAGTTCGCCAAGCACGTGAAGGTGAGCAGAAGCAGAAGTACAACCCACTTATTACTCTTGAGACTGTTAATGGCGTTCCAGTCGACGAAGCTAAGGCTCGCGTCGAGTTTGGAAAGCTTGTTCCGCTCTATCCACAAGAGCGCCTTCGCCTTGAGACTGAGCCAAATATCCTCACAACTCGCGTAATCGATTTGATCGCACCAATCGGTAAGGGTCAGCGCGGACTCATCGTTGCGCCGCCTAAGGCTGGTAAGACAATGGTCTTGCAGGCGATTGCTAATGCAATCACCGTCAATAACCCTGAGGTTCATCTCATGGTTGTTCTCGTCGATGAGCGCCCAGAAGAAGTTACCGATATGACTCGTTCGGTTAAGGGCGAAGTCATCGCATCGACCTTCGATCGTCCAGCAGAAGATCACACCATGATCGCAGAGCTCGCTATCGAGCGCGCAAAGCGTTTGGTTGAGCTAGGTCACGATGTCGTTGTTCTCCTCGACTCGATTACTCGCTTGGGCCGCGCTTACAACATCGCAGCCCCAGCATCAGGTCGCATCTTGTCTGGTGGCGTTGATTCGGCTGCGCTCTATCCACCAAAGAAGTTCTTCGGTGCTGCTCGAAATATCGAAGATGGTGGATCGCTCACAATTCTTGCAACCGCTCTTATCGAAACCGGATCACGTATGGATGAAGTGATCTTCGAAGAGTTTAAGGGAACCGGCAATCTGGAGCTCATCCTTGATCGCCGCCTTGCAGACAAGCGCATCTTCCCAGCGGTTAACGTGGTCTCATCTTCTACTCGTAAGGAAGAGATCTTGATGGGATCGGAAGAGCTCAATATCGTTTGGAAGCTCCGCCGCGTTCTTCACGCACTCGAGCCACAGGCTGCGCTTGAGCTTCTCCTTGAGAAGATGAAGGGCACAAAGTCGAACGTTGAGTTCCTTATGCAGATTCAGAAGACAACTGCTGGTCCGGATAACGGCTAATCGCCAGATACTTGATAAGGCCCCGTCGATATCGCGTCGACGGGGCTTTTTCATCTCCTCCCGATATTTGAAGATAACTTGTGGAAATAAAGAATTTATTGTGAAGAACCATTTGTAGCCTCCTGACAAATAGAGGAGAGGTTCCATGAAAATCCTGAAATTCCTACCAGGCTCTATTGCGCTCTGCTTCGGCGCCACAATTATGACCGCACCACCCGCATCGGCAGATCCTTACTGTTATTCCTTTGGAACCTTTTCAAGTTGCGTAGAGGTGCCTTCTTATGTGACTCCAGTTCCAACACCACCAAAACCTTTGCCAATCTGGGTCTGTAAGACAGTCTTCTCGGCGCAGCTCGTATCCTCAATTATTCCGGGACCTATTCCAACGTTCATAAGTCGAGTAATGTCTGTTCCAACTCTTTCCTGTTTCTGGGCGTGAAGGGAGAAATTCTATGTATGACAAAATAGTGCTCACTTTAATAGTTTTATCAGGTGCATTCGTTCCTAGCTTTCGGAGGAACAGGAAAAAGGGCTTAGGAATTCTGGAGAGCATTTACCGTCTATAGAGCGGTTGATTCACATCTGCCTCGTGCGTAAATCACAGAGATTCCACAAGCTGTGAGCCCATTCTTCTCGTAGGAACTTCGTATCCGGCGTTGTTCCAACACTTTCGCCCTTTAAAGGAGCAGATTATGAAGGCAACACTCACAACACCCCGCACCTTGGCCCTACTTGTGGCAGCTGGCCTCATCGCTGGCACCAGCCCGGCGCTTGCAGATGAGACCCCAACTGCGACGACGGTAACAAAGCCGCTCACTGAATATCAGAGCGCACGCGCTGCCTACAAAGTTGCGCTAGAGGGTTATATCGCAAACCGCAAGAGCTCAATCGCCCAATACAAAGTTGCACATGAAGCGTATTCAGCGGCACGGAAGAGCTATAACGAAGCACGTAAGCCGATCCTCGATACCTTTAAGTCAGAGCTCGCTGCAGCAAGAAGCGCACGTGACACCGCTCTTGCAGCTGCAACAACTGATGCAGCAAAGCTTGAAGCGACTACAACATTTAAGGCAGCTGTAGCTGCTGCAACATCGAAGCGAGATGCAGCGGTCGCAGCGCTCGGTGCTGCTCCAGTTGCGCCAACTAAGCCAGTTCTTGGCGAACGCCCAACGCCGCCAACTAAGCCTGCAAAGGCAGGTAAGAGCTCCTAAATATTCTTAACGGGGCTCAACCCCAATGAGACCTCCACCTCTACTTCTCCGATGAGGTGGCTCTTGAAAGGCCTCAACCGCAGAATCTTTCGCTCCATACGCGAGGATTTTGCGGTTGAGTGCTTTTGGGAGATGATTAACCCCTAGTAAGGCCCTACTGGTTCACCGAGACTCGGACCCAGTGCAAGCGAAAAGGAAGCCCCATGAAGCCAGAGATCCACCCAGAATATAAAGAGACCCAGGTAACTTGTGGTTGCGGTGAGAAGTTTGTAACTCGCTCAACAGTTGCTAGCGGATCAATCTACGTTGAAGTCTGTTCTGTCTGCCACCCGTTCTACACCGGTAAGCAGCGCATCCTTGATACAGGCGGACGCGTCGCTAAGTTTGAGGAGCGCTTCGGTAAGAAGTAGCTTCTCCAAGAGACCGCCTATGCAGCCCTCAATGGGTTGCGGGCGGTCTCTTCATTTTTACCCATCTTTGCAACTATAGATTTAGCGCAGAGATTGAATTGGTAGATTCAATAAGAAGATTTAATTAGAGGAACGGAGTCGGAAGATATGTCTGATGATCGCTTCGCATCCGCACATGAGATGGTGCGCGAGTATCAAGAGCTTGAAGCGCTCATGGCCGACCCGTCAATCCATGAAGATCAAGGTAAAGCCAGACAACTCGGCCGACGCTATGCCCAACTAGGTCCAGTTGTTGCCGGCTTCAATGCTTGGAAGAGCGCTAACGATGATCTCGCAGCCGCACGCGAGATGGCGGCGGAAGATCCAGAGTTTGCAGCTGAGATTCCCGCGATGGAGGCGACCCTTGCTGCCGCCGGTGAAAAGTTGGAAGAGCTCCTCTTGCCACGTGACCCTAACGATGATCGCGATGTGATTATGGAAGTTAAGGCGGGCGCAGGTGGCGATGAATCTGCGTTGTTCGCCGGAGATTTAGTTCGTATGTATCAACGTTATGCCGAGAAGCACAATTGGAAGGTTGAGATTATCGATCTCACCGAAGCTGATCTCGGTGGTTATAAAGATATTTCAATGGCGATTAAATCCAAGGGAACGCCAGAGCCAGGCAACTCACCAT
>JACCDX010172644.1_pt1 | contig 15976 bp, 20 predicted proteins | sample 7449681 | NCBI WGS metagenome assembly JACCDX01 (sample SAMN15323450, study PRJNA562643) | freshwater metagenome | isolation source: river surface water | place: USA:Blue River Watershed | collected 2017-08-18 | reverse complement strand
TAAAACTGTGGCAAGAAATCGAATCTTTAGATGGAAAAGTCTCAACTGATTGCCAAGTTGCGCTTTATCTAGAATCCAGACGCCTACTCGATCGGGCTACGCGCTGGTTCTTGCAATCCCGCGGCGGAAAGTTGGATGTAGCTGCTGAAATTTCGAAGTTTGCTGCAGAAGTTACCCGGCTAAGTACTCGGCTGCCAGAACTTCTCCGAGGTGTTGAGAAAGCACGATATGAGCGCGAAGTTCAAAAATACATTGCGATGGGGGCACCTCAAGATTTGGCAAGACAAATTGCAGGCTTACTCGATGCGTTTTCATTACTAGACGTAGTTGAAATTGCTGCTCGCCATAAAGCTGATTCAAACCGAGTTGTGGAATTGTATTTTGCCTTAAGCGAGCGCTACGACGTAGATCGTTTACTGCATCACATCACAAATCTTCCGCGTGATGATCGTTGGACTGCTTACGCAAGGTCTGCACTGCGTAGTGACTTGTATGTGGCGCTAGCTGGTTTAACTTCACGTGTGACGCAGGCCACACAACAAACTGATTCTGTTGATAATCGAATTGAAACTTGGGAAAGTAAATTTGCCGAAGGTGTTGGTAGAACTCGGCTGACTTTAAATGAGATTGCGGCAAGTGACAATACTGACTTAGCTACTTTGTCAGTTGCATTACGTTCAATTCGTACACTCGTTGGCCAGGGTGCAAATTAGTCAACAGAATTAATCGAATACAATTAAGTTGTGTTTGATTTGGTTTTGGCGGCAGCATTAGGTTCTCAAGTAACTGAATGGCTGGATCGCTTTGGGCCAATACTTTTTTACACAATAGTTTTTGGTTTAGTGTTTGCTGGCACCGGATTATTTATTGGCGCATTTATTCCATTTATCACTGGTGACTCATTAATTTTTGCTGCTGGTGTCTTAGCAGCTAGTACTGATCGAGTTGATATTCAGGTTTTAGCCATCGGTATTGGTATTGCCGCATTTATGGGCGACCAAGTTGGCTTTGTGTTAGGTCGCCACTATGGCCGACCTTATTTAGATAAACGTGAGGGTCCGCGAATCCGCTTAGCTATTGAAAAATCCGAACGATTTTATGAGAACTTGGGCTGGTGGGCAGTAGTTGTTGCTCGATTTATTCCGTGGGCTCGAGTTTTAGTTCCAGCCATTGCAGGTATTGCCCGAATGAATTACTACAAATTTCTAGGAGCAAATTTAGTTGGGGCTTTGGCTTGGGGAGTGGCTTTGCCGCTTGCTGGCTACTACGCAGTAACAATTCCAGCAGTTCGAACTGTTACTTATGCAATTGCTACCTTCTTTATTGTCGGCTCAATTGTGGCTGGCGTGCGCAGCTGGTTAAGTAACCGCGCAAATTAACTTTTGTCAAATGCAATTTCGAAAAACTGTGTATAACTTTAGTTTTCCACAGTTTAGAAATACTTAATCAAATAAAGATCCAGTAGGACTAACTTTCTTAAATGCGCTTTTCTTGGCAGCGCAAACTGGAGAGTTAATGTCTGATGTAATTGATGACTTGGTCGAACAAGTTAGAAACCGAGTCCGAAATGTTAATCCAACCTCATCGTTAAAAAGTGTTGAACTCACACATACTCTTGAGGATGTAATCGCTGACTTTGAAAATAGCGGTTTAGCATCAGACTTAACTTTTCGATCTACCGCAATTAAAGAAGAAGCCATTCAGGAACTTTCTGGACTAGGAAAATTACAACCTCTGCTAGATGATCCTTCAATTGAAGAAATATGGATTAATGAACCAGCTCGAATTTTCGTTGCTAGAAATGGCAAAAGTGAATTAACAAATTTAATTTTGACTGAACAACAAGTTAGAACCTTAGTTGAGCGAATGTTGGCCACAACTGGTCGAAGAGTTGATTTAGCTAACCCTTTTGTGGATGCGACATTGACTGATGGTTCTCGGTTACACGTAGCCATCCCAGACATCACAAGAAATCACTGGTCAGTCAACATTCGTAAATTTGTGATGGGATCAAAGTCACTTAATTCTTTAGTTGAGGTTGGCACACTCACTGAAAGCGCAGCCGAATTCTTAAAAGCCTGCATCATGTCTGGACTCAACATAATTGTGGCTGGAGCTACTCAGGCAGGAAAAACAACTTTAATGAATGCCCTTTTGAATAGCGCCCACTCAAATGACCGAATTATTACTTGTGAAGAAGTTTTTGAATTACAACTAACTAGCCCCGATTGGGTTGCACTACAAACTCGACAAGAAAGCCTTGAGGGCACTGGTGAAGTGACCCTGCGAAGGCTTATTAAGGAATCACTTCGCATGCGACCAAGTCGCTTGGTTGTTGGTGAAGTTAGGCAAGAAGAGTGCCTTGACCTATTAGTTGCAATGAATGCGGGTATGCCGGCTATGTGTTCGATCCATGCGAATAGTGCTAAACAAGCCTTAGCAAAATTGTGTCTTTTGCCAATGCTGGCTGGAAGCAATGTATCAGCTGAGTTCGTAGTACCTACAGTCGCGTCTGTTGTTGATGTTGTAGTCCATACTGCTTTGGGCCGAGATGGCAAACGCGAAGTGCAAAAGATTATCTCGGTGACTGGTCGCCTAGAAGGTCCAAATTTAGAAACTATAGATATTTTTGTTCGAACAGATGAGGGTTTAATTGCGACGGGACTCTTTCCAGCAAAGTCAGAGAAATTTTTGTCAGCTGGATTTAAGTTAACTGAGATTTTGGGCGCGCGAAAATGAGTACTTTCGTTGGTTTGAGTTTTTCTATTGCAATTCTTTCCTTGGTAAGTTACCTTTTCTATCCGGAATCAACGTTTAGTTTGTCAAAAAAACTATTCCGAGCGGCACCTAAATCAAAAGTAAAGTTTTATCCAGAAGCCTGGCCAGATGCGGTAGATGATCTTGCTTCGTCGATTAGAGCAGGCTTATCCCTTCCGCAAGCATTGGTTAATTTAACGAGAACAGGACCTGAGGCGCTTCGGCCAAATTTGAGTTTGGCAATGTCTAGATACGAGCTAACGGGAGATTTTGTCGGAGCGCTGAAGATCCTACGAAATACTTTGCAAGATCCAATAGTAGATAAATTTACGAGCGCCCTTCAGATCGCATACGAGGTCGGCGGAACAGATCTTGGTTTGTTATTGAGAAACCTAAGCGAAGTCATTAGAGAAGACAATAAAGTACGAGGTGAAATTTCTGCCCGTCAAAGTTGGACAATAAACGGTGCAAGATTGGCAATTGCCGCCCCTTGGCTAACTGTATTGATTTTGAGTACCAGACAATCTGCGGCAGCCATTTATCTTTCTAGTCAAGGCATACGCCTTCTTTTATTTTGCGCAATTCTTTCTTTTTTTGCGTACTTTTTGATGACCAGACTCGGTCAACTACCAGTTGCAGAACGAATAGCCTCATGAATTTAATGTCTGTTTCTATTGCTTTGTTTGGCTCAGTCGGAGTGTTACTTATTTTTAGCCACCTTTTTAGCCGAAAAGTTTCAATGGCTCAAGCAATCGCTCCATATTTGGGAGTTCCGTTAAATCCGCAAATAAGTTCAAATCGCATCTTGCGAAAAATAAAAAATCTTCTCGTTTCAGGCGATTCAGCAATTTGGGCAAGTGACAAAAGATTAGCTATTGAATTACGAAAGTGTTCCAGTCAGCAAACGGTGTCTAGTTTTCGATTAGAACAACTAATTTTTGCCTGCTTGGCCCTACTGCTTGTTGCTATTTGGATATTTTTGCGACTTGGTACTGGTCATCAGATGAACCCGCTAACCGGATTGCTACTTCTGGTATTTGCATTTGTCTTAGGAGGCTCATTTCGCAGTTGGCTATTGAAAGAAACTAGCCGCAAGCGAATTAAAAAAATTGATGCGCAGTTACCGGCTTTACTTGACCTATTAGCTTTTTCAGTTTCTGCAGGCGAACCAATTTTGGCCTCCATGCAAAGAGTTACCCAAACCTGCACTGGAGAATTAACCAAAGAAATTCAGCGAATAACAAATGAATTATCGTTAGGTGAGAATTTTTTAGTCAGTCTAGAACGCAACCAAAAAGAGCTTGGAAGTCAGTCACTCGCGAGATCTTTTCGAGCAATAATCATGGCAATGGAACGCGGCACGCCAATTGCTGATGTACTTCGTGCTCAAGCTATGGATGCTCGAAATCATGAGGCTAGAAGATTAATGACTCTTGCCGGGAAAAAAGAGACCCTCATGATGATCCCGGTTGTTTTCTTAATTTTGCCGATGATCGTAATCGTTGCGCTGTATCCAGGCCTGATGGCATTACAGAATTTCTAACTATAAATAAGGAGAAAGTATGAACAAGCTAAATAACACGACTGCCAAAATAAGTTCAATTGCGCAGTCAAAATTGTTTCGCGTTATAAATGAAGATCGAGGCGATGTCCCCGGTTGGGTTTTAGTTACCGTTATGACGGCCGGTTTAGTCGTTGCATTGTGGTCAATTGCGGATGGGCAGTTAAAGTCAGTACTTCAAAATGCGATTCGCTCAGTTTCTTCGCCCTGAAAAAGGTTCTAATACTGTTGGCTTTGCCTTGGTAGCCCCTATCTTGACGGGTAGCTTTCTGGCTGTAATGCAGATCGCAAATTTAGTTAATGTGCAAGTGTCGTTAAGCGCAGCAGCAAAATCGGCAGCGCGAGAAGCAAGTCGATTTGATGGCACTTTTTCTGATGGATTAAGTGAAGCAAGTCGAATTCTTGATTCTCAGGGAATTTCAGCAGTTGAGAAGATTTCTGTGCACCGAACCAGTCAAGGAAATCTAGCCTTAATTGAAGTGGTAATCGAAAAGAAATATCGAGTTCCTTGGCTTAATTATGAATTCAAACTATCTGCGGCCGGAAAGTCATTAGATGAAAAAAGCCTTAACTAAAATTAGTGATTCAAGCGGAAACGTAATTTTAGAATTCACAGTTGCAGTGGTCGCACTTTTTGTACCAATAAGTTACATTGCAACCGCAGCTACGCAAATCGCATCTAGTTACCTAGAAGTGCAAAATGCTGCTCGTGCTGGTGCCCGTTTTTTTGCAACTAGTGAAGATGAAGCACGAGGGAGAGCAGAAACAAAAAGCTTGGTTGAAAATCTATTGAATTCAACACCCGATTTAAATGTTTCACTAACTTGCAGTAAAAATCCTTGTCTTACTAAAGATGGGGTAATTCGGCTTCAGGTCGAACATCAAATACTGCTGAATCTTCCAATGTTTCCAGAGTTATTTCACATAACCATCACAGGTGTTCAATCTGAGGTGGTTCAGGAAATTCAATGAAGTTAAATTTTCAAAAATCAGACGAAGGTTCGGTACTGCTATTTGGGATTGGCTTGGGAATTGTTTGTTTAATGGTCTTAACTACAGCAGTGAATGTAGCAACACTCTGGGTTACTCGATCAAAATTAGATAGCGTTGCCGATGCAACAGCACTTGCAGCTAGCAGATCCATTGATGTCGAGAAGATTTATCAAGCCGGAATCAACCAGCCAATTCAATTGAGTATTGAAATAGCCAGGATCAAGGCAACTAATTATTTAAATCAGATGGGCAATTTTGCTGATTTAAGTGAATTTAGATTAGTAGGAATTTCTGTAGCAAGTAATTCAGTTGAGGTATTTGTGAGCGCAAATGCCCAGTTACCTTTTGGTTATCTTACTTATGGACTGGATTCCACAGTTTTTTCAAGTGCAAAAGTTAGTATCAAAACCAAATAATTCATGGACTATTTAAAACAAGGTAACCTTTTACTTTGTGGGCACCGGAGATTTTGCAGCAGATTATGCAACCTTAAATTCCACCTTTAAAAATATTGAAAAAGTATTAAATCCAGATGCCATGGCCAAGGAAATCGAGGTCCTGGAAGTTGAAGCTTCAGCACCCGACCTCTGGGACGATCAAGCCAAAGCACAGCAAGTAACTAGTCGCTTATCCGCCCTGCAAAGCGACCTAGCCAGATTGCGAAATCTGCGTAGTCGACTCGACGATTTACAAGTTTTGCGTGAGCTTGGGTCAACTGAAAATGACCAGGTGATTTTGAGTGAAACCGAAAACGAACTTAATGCAATCGAAGCCATAGTTAGCGAACTTGAAGTTCGCACCTTACTTTCGGGTGAATACGACTCCCGAGAAGCTTTAGTCACAATCAGATCTGGTGCGGGCGGGGTTGATGCAGCCGACTGGGCCGAAATGATGCTGCGTATGTATTTGCGTTATTGCGAACGACACAATTGGTCAACGGAGATTTACGATACTTCGTACGCTGAAGAAGCAGGAATTAAGTCAGTAACATTTGCGGTGCATGCCCCGTATGCTTACGGCACGCTTTCCGTTGAGCAAGGAACGCATCGACTCGTTAGAATTTCACCTTTTGACAGTCAAAGTCGACGTCATACTTCATTTGCCGAAGTTGAAGTTATTCCAGTCGTTGAACAGAGCGATTCAATTGAAATACCTGAAGACCAACTTCGGATTGACGTTTATCGTTCATCTGGGCCTGGGGGACAAGGGGTAAATACAACAGACTCTGCAGTTCGAATCACCCACATCCCAACTGGAATTGTGGTGTCTTGTCAGAATGAAAGATCTCAATTACAAAATAAAGCAACTGCAATGGCAGTACTTCAGGCAAAGTTGCTAGCTAAGAAGCGCGAAGAAGAGCAAGCCAAGATCAATGCGCTAAAAGGTGACAATTTAGGTTCATGGGGTAACCAAATGCGTTCATATGTTTTGCATCCATATCAAATGGTGAAAGATTTGCGAACCGAGTACGAGACAGGCAATACGGCAGCCGTATTGGATGGTGAGATAGATCACTTAATCGAGGCCGGAATTCGTTGGCGCCGCGAACAAATGGCTTAATTTCTAATAACTGCGCGATTTATTCGGCGTGGCAAGGGTTAACTAATCCACTGACAAATTAGTCTGTATTGAGTACCTAAGTTGTACTTTCATTCGTTTTCTCAGGGAGCGTGCCGTGATTCGCTTTGACCATGTCTCAAAGCAGTACCCAAATACTCCACTTCCTGCGCTTGCTGAAATTGATTTAGCAATTGAAGATGGTGAATTCGTCTTTTTAGTAGGTTCATCAGGTTCAGGCAAATCAACCTTGATTCGTTTAATGCTTAAAGAAGAGGCACCAACCGAAGGAACGATTGAAGTAGACGGGAACAACTTAAGTGAACTTGCGGATCGAAAAGTTCCTGAGTTTCGTCGGATTATGGGCGTAGTTTTCCAAGACTTTAGATTGCTACCAAGCCGTACGGTCACAGAAAACATTGCGTTTGCCTTAGAAGTAATCGGAGCTTCTGAAGAAGAAATTGAAAAGCGAATTCCTGCTGTTCTTGAGCTAGTTGGACTTGACGATAAAGGTAACCGTTTCCCAAATGAACTCTCCGGTGGAGAGCAACAACGAGTAGCGCTTGCTAGAGCAGTAGTAAACCGTCCAAAACTTTTATTGTGCGATGAACCAACAGGAAATCTCGATCCAACTACAAGCTTAGAAATTATGCGCCTACTTGATCGCATCAATCGCACCGGAACAACGGTTGTGATGGCCACACACGATCACGCCATGGTTGATGAAATGCGCAAGCGAACTATTGAACTTGAAAAGGGTCGCATAGTTCGCGATGAATTAAGTGGAACTTACCGGACGACAGGTATTTAGTATGCGATACGGATTTGTTAGCCGCGAGGTTAAAGCTGGGTTAAAACGAAACTTAACCATGACACTTGCACTGTTTGTTTCAGTTGCAGTTTCACTAACACTTTTTGGTACCGCACTTTTACTTCGAGCCCAAGTGGATCGAATGAAGGGCTACTGGTACGACAAAATTGAAGTCTCTATTTTCCTTTGTGGAAATACTTCAGTGGCATTTACTTGTACTGGAACGGTTACAGAACCGCAGCGCGCTGCAATTCAATCAACGCTCGAGGGACTTACTCCAACTGTGCAAGAAGTTTTCTATGAGTCTTCCGCTGATGCGTATGAGCGCTTCAAAGAACAATTTGAGGGTTCTTCGATTCTGGCGAATGTTAGCCCAGATGCATTACCTGAATCTTTCCGAGTAAAAATTGATAACCCAGATAATTTTGACATTGTTTCTAATGCAGTCAGTCAGATGCAAGGTGTTGAATCTGTTCAAGATCAACGTAAATTGCTCGAGCGATTTTTCCAGATCTTGACCGGATTGCAGACCTTTGCTTTGGTAATTGCACTGGCAATGTTATTAGTAACAATTCTGCTAGTGATGAACACAATTCGAGTAGCCGCGTTTGCTCGCCGCCGAGAAACGGCAATTATGCGTCTTGTTGGGGCAAGTAATTCGACTATTCGGCTACCGTTCATTTTGGAAGCAGTGGTTTCAGCTACAGTCGGCGCGACATTAGCTTCACTCGGAATGCTATTTGCCAAGGCGTACCTGATTGATATGCGATTGGCACCAAACCTGACATTTATTGCCTTTGTAACTTGGACCGAAGTCTTGCTGATTTTGCCGGTACTTTTCTTAGTTGGCATTGCTATTTCGGCGATTGCTTCAGCAGTGGCATTGCGCAAACATTTGCGGGTCTAAGGCTAATGGCCCAAAAATGACCGGAAAATCGGTAAAAAATGGCCAACACACGCTCTTTTAACACCAGTAACACTAGTAACTTCCGTTAATCTAAAAGAACTTCCCCAACGAACGGAGCCCTGCTCATGCGCGCATCTTCCCGGCGTGTTTTTGGCATTTTTGGCTCTGTAATTTTTGTTTTATCAACTCTTACCGGACCTGCATTTTCCGATGATTCACTTGATCAAAAAGTAGCTGCTGCAGCAGATCAATTTGCAAAAGTTTCGGCTATCGCTGCCCAAGCTGCAAAGGATCTCCAGGCTGCTCAGGCAAAATTACCTGCAGCCCGAAAAGCCCTTGAAGAAGCGAATGCCGTTGAAGCAAAAGCACGAAGCGAATACCAAACCGCGCAAGCAAATGCTGAAATCGCAAAGGCTGCATACACTGCTGCACTGGCTCGATTAGCAAGTAAAGAAGCTGAAATAGTAATTTTGCAAAAAAAAGTTGACCAATTTGCGCGCAGTATTTACCAACAGGGCCAAACTACTCAACTTGGAATTATCTTAAATTCAACTTCGCCTACCGACTTAACTTTACGACTCGAAGCAATCAGAGTTATCTCACAGGCAAACACTCAAGACTTGCTTGAACTTGAAGAGGCAAAAGCACAACTTGCAATTGAAGCTGAAGATGCTGAGCAGAAGCGAATTGAAGCCGATCGGTTAGAAGCCCTCGCGGCTGATGCCTTAGCAGTAGCTGACGCAGCTGCAGATAAAGCTGCTGCAGCCAAAGCTGAAGTCGATAAGCTGATCGCCGAAGAAGCCGCGGCACTAAAAGTTGCCGAAGCAGAAAAGTTAAAAGTCAAACTTCTTTACGATCAACTTCGCGCTGAGCAATTGCGCGTTTCAGGTATTTCAAAAACAGTTTCCAAAGGTACAGGAGACCCACAGGCGACCGGGCCACTGTCTTGGCCACTTCCAGGTCGTTCTGCCGGTGGAGGCGTTGGACCACGCATTCACCCGGTTTACAAGTATCAAAGCTGTCACACCGGCGTAGATATAAGTGCGCCAAGTGGTACACCAATTCGAGCAGCAGGAACCGGAATTGTTATTTCAGCCCGTTGGAGTAGTGCGTACGGCAACATGATGATGATTGACCATGGGGGCGGACTAGTAACGATGTATGCCCACATGACGTCTTTTGCCGTAGGTAATGGAACTGTAGTTGGTACTGGGCAAGTTATCGGCTATGTTGGCTCAACAGGTTGGTCAACTGGTCCACACTTACACTTTGAGGTGCACGTAAATGGCGTGCCGCATAACCCAATGGGTTGGTTTGGGGCAAGTCGTACCCGCGTTTCTTGTTGGGGATAGTGGTTTAGATGGCAAAAGAGCGAGGTAAGAAGCTCATTGCTCAGAATCGAAAAGCAAGACACGATTTCACAATTGAGGATACCTACGAAGCCGGCCTTGTTTTAGTTGGCACCGAAGTCAAATCACTACGTGCCGGAAGAGCAAGCCTTGTTGATGGATACGCATTAGTTGAAGATGGCGAAATTTGGCTACGGGGCGTGAACATTCCCATGTACGAAGAGGGTTCATGGACAAACCATGAGCCAACTCGACCCAGAAAGCTATTGCTGAATCGAAATGAAATAAGCAAGATTTCGAACAAAATGAAAGAAAGTGGTTTAACCATAATTCCACTGAGCCTTTATTTTTCAGATGGCAAGGCAAAAGTTGAAATTGGAATTGCCAAAGGTAGAAAAAATTACGATAAACGTCAAGCAATTGCGGCTAAAGACGCCAAACGTGAAGCTGCCAAAGCAACAGGTAGACGTAACAAAGGTATGGACGATTAACAACTAGTTAAGATTGTCTTGATTAGTGACTTGAAAGAGTATTAATGACAACAAAAATTTGGCGCGGTTTTGCAAGTGATAACTATGCGGGTGTGCATCCCGAAGTGTTAGCCAAACTTGAGCATGTAAATGTTGGTCACCAAGTTGCTTACGGAGATGACGAAATAACGGCCGAGCTTAGCCAGGTGATGAAGCGACATTTTGGAAATACGGCAGAAGTATTTCCTGTTTTTAACGGAACTGGGGCAAATGTAGTTTCCCTGCAAGCGATGTGCCGGTCTTGGGAAGCAGTCGTTTGCGCAGCTGGTGCGCACATCAATGTTGACGAAGGTGGCGCGCCGGAAAAAGTAGCTGGCTTGAAGTTGCATACGATTCCAACTGACGATGGAAAATTAACACCAGAACTGATCGAAACTCAAGCATGGGGTTTTGGCAATGAACATCGTGCGCAACCAAAAGTAGTTTCCATTACCCAGTCCACAGAATTAGGAACGGTTTACACACCCGAAGAAATTAGAGCAATTGCTGATCAAGCGCACGCTAAGGGCATGTTCTTGCATTTAGATGGAGCAAGAATTTCAAATGCTGCTGCATCACTGGGTGTGCCAATGCGCGCTTTCACAACTGACGTAGGGGTTGACATAGTTTCGCTAGGTGGAACTAAAAATGGATTGATGGCAGCTGAAGCAGTTCTAGTTTTGAACCCACAGTTTGCAGATGTGATCAAATACATTCGCAAATCTGCCATGCAACTTGGCAGCAAAATGCGTTTTATATCAGCTCAGTTACTTGCTTTATTTGAAGATGATTTATGGCTACGTAGCGCAAGTCACGCTAATCAAATGGCACAAAAACTTTATGACGGCGTTAAAGATGTCGTGAAAGTAGAAAAACCGCAAGCAAATGCATTATTTCCATTTTTGCCAGCTGAGGTAACTGAAGAATTACAGAAAGAATTTCGCTTCTATGTTTGGGACCACTTAACAGGGCAAGTGCGCTGGATGTGCTCTTGGGATACTACCGAAGCAGACGTTGAAGCATTTACCGCATTGGTTCGGGCAAAAATAAGTTAATCGACCAGTCTGGTACTTAATTGCCTAGTCCGGGGTATTAAATATCAATATGACTAATCCTGGATATGCAGTAATTACTGGAGCAAGTAGCGGAATTGGTGCAGCTAGCGCCCGGGCCTTAGCTAAAGAAGGCTATCAAGTTATCGCCGCCGCACGCCGAATCGATATGTTGCAAGATTTGGCGAAAGAAGATTCACGAATTGAACCTTTCGAATTAGATACAACGGACCAGGCGAGTATCGATCGATTATCAACATATCTAGCTGATAAAGATGTAACTGTTCTTTTTGTAAATGCTGGTGGGGCATTTGATGGAACTTCAGTCGAGAATGCGGATGTTGAATCCTGGATAAAAACATATGACGTCAATGTCATCGGCGCAGTTCGAGCTGTAAAGGCTGCGATACCGGCACTTCGAAAATCTGGACGAGGCACAATTGTGATAACTGGCTCTACTGCTGGTCGAATTGTTTATGAGAATGGTGGAAGTTATACCGCGGCAAAACATGGAGTAGCGGCACTGGCCGAGACTTTACGTTTGGAATTGTGCGGAGATCCAATTCGTGTAGTTGAGTTGGCTCCGGGCATGGTTAAAACAGACGAGTTTGCCGTTAAGCGATTTGGTGGCGACACTGCCAAAGCCGCGAAAGTATATGAGGGTGTAGCAAAGCCGTTAACGGCTGATGATGTCGCCGAAGCTGTTCGTTGGTGTGTCACACTCCCGCATCACTACAACATTGATTTAATGGTAATTCGGCCTTTGGCTCAAGCAGCGCAACATAAAGTGCATCGAGTATTAGACAAATAAATTAAAAGCGTCTAATTCTTAGTTCACTAAAACGCTCAGTTATACTTTCCTAGGAAGAGGTGAGTCGACTGAATTCGATGCCACAAATGCAAGATCGTAAATTTGGCCAACAAATGTCGATCGCCTTATTTTTAGTCGGACTTTTAAGCTATTTCAGAGACTGGAGTCAGACTGTAACGTTCGTCCTTTTTGGAGTTGCAGCCTTACATCTGATTTTGGCCTATGTTGCGCCTATTGCACTCTCACCAATAAATAAGTTTTGGAAAGGTGTTGGAATAGTAGTTGGCAAAATATTCCAGCCAATCGAAGTAACTTTGATCTTCGGCTTAATATTTACGCCGATAGCATTACTTATGCGTTTATTTGGTAGAGACGCTTTATATTTGAGAAACCGCAAGGGCGACTCATTTTGGATCCCTCGGAAAGTCCAAGAGATATCAGTAGATTCATTTAGAAATCAGTTTTAACAAGAAGGGTCTGAGAAGTGGGATTTTTTCGCGAGCTAGTTAAATTTTTGCGGTCACGTAATAAGTTGTGGATGTTGCCAATTATCTTGGTAATGCTACTTTTAGCCTTGTTATTACTAGCTGCTCAGACCAGTGTCTTTGCTCCATTTATTTACACACTCTTCTAAACCATGTACATATTAGGGATTTCAGCTTTTTACCACGACTCTGCTGCTTGTCTATTATTAGACGGCAACATAGTCGCGGCAGCACAGGAAGAGCGATTCACTCGAGTTAAACATGATTCGGGCTTCCCAACTAATGCAATTAAATATTGTTTGGCCGAGGCAGGTATTTCGCCTGATCAACTGGACCAAGTAGTTTTTTATGAAAAGCCCCTCCCTAAATTTGAACGATTAATTGAAACGTATTTAGCTTTTGCGCCCAAAGGGTTTAAATCATTTCGCGTCTCAATGCCAGTTTGGTTGACGGACAAAATTTTCCAGAAGCGTAATTTGATCAAGAAACTTGAGTCCGATTTATCAGATGAAGTTGATTGGGCCAGTAAATTACTTTTCAGTGAGCATCATCTGTCTCACGCAGCAAGCGCTTTTTACCCATCACCTTTTGAATCAGCAGCCGTGCTAACGATGGATGGGGTAGGTGAGTGGCCGACTACCTCTCTGGCGATTGGTTCTGGAAGCAAACTTGATGTCATCAAAGAAATTCACTTTCCACATTCTCTAGGTTTGCTTTACTCGGCATTTACCTATTTCACTGGTTTTAAAGTGAACTCTGGTGAATATAAAGTTATGGGCCTAGCGCCGTATGGGAAGTCAAAATACTCAAAAATAATTTTGGATAATCTCATTGATCTTAAAGATGACGGTTCTTTCCGGTTAAACATGGAGTATTTCAACTACGCCACTGGCCTTACGATGACAAACGATAAGTTTGCACAGCTATTCGATGGTCCGGCCCGCAAAGCTGAATCAGAATTAACGCAGCGTGAAATGGACCTGGCAGCTTCTATCCAAGATGTCACTGAAGAGATAGTTCTTAGACTTGGCCGTTCAATTGCGGCTGAAACTGGTCAGCGCAATCTTTGTCTAGCTGGTGGTGTTGCGCTGAATTGCGTGGCAAATGGCAAGTTACTTCGTGACGGATCTTTTGAAAATATTTGGATTCAACCAGCTGCGGGTGATGCAGGCGGCGCACTTGGCGCGGCCCTTGCCGTTCACTACATGATGAATGGAAATAGTCGCACTGTGCCTACTTCTGGCGATGGAATGAAAGGCTCATACTTAGGTTCACATTACAGTCAGCCTGAAATTGAAAAACGACTAACTGCAATGGGTGCAGTGTTTGAGACTGTGTCAGATGATCAGGTCATCGAAAAAACGGCACAGGCTCTTGCCGATGGGCAAGCCGTTGGTTGGCACCAAGGCCGGATGGAATTCGGCCCACGCGCGCTAGGCGGACGCTCAATTTTGGCCGATCCGCGATCACCTGAAGTGCAGCGCACCTTAAATTTAAAGGTTAAATTCCGCGAATCATTCAGGCCATTTGCCCCAAGTGTCCTTCGCGAAGATGTTGCTGAGTGGTTCGATTTAAATACCGATTCGCCTTACATGCTTTTGGTTGCAGATGTTGCTAAAGACAAGCAATTGAAAATGAACGAAGAGCAAAATTAATTAATTGGGGTTGAAAAATTAAATGTTCCGCGGTCTCAAATTCCTGCTGTAACTCACGTTGATTATTCGGCGCGAATTCAGACCGTGCATCAGGATACTAACCCGCGTTACTACGCCTTGATCAAACGTTTCAAGGAACTAACTGGTTGCCCAGTAATTGTTAACACTTCATTTAATGTGCGCGGGGAACCTATTGTTGAATCACCAGAGGATGCATTCCGCTGTCTAATGGGTACCGACTTGGATTTCCTGGCAGTTGGCAATGCAATTTTGCGAAAAGCTGATCAGCCGCAGCATTTAATTGAGGACTATAAAGACAAGTACGAGTTGGATTAGATTTATTTGCTAGGCGGGTAAATTGGTTCAAATTAATGCAAGCAGCCCCGCAGACTATGTAAGTCAACTTGCACCTGAAGTCCGAGTTCAAATAAATAAACTGCGAAAACTCATTAAAGCAAATCTTCAACCTGGATTTCAGGAATCAATCAACTGGGGAATGATCGTTTATCAAGTACCGGTTAAGAAGTGTCCAGAAACTTACAATGGTCAGCCACTTGCTTACGTTGGGTTAGCTGCCCAAAAAAATTTTTTAGCCCTATATTTACTTGGTATTTATGCCGATGATGCTATTCGAAAAAAATTCGAAAATCATTACAAGAAATCAGGGAAAAAATTAAACATGGGTAAGTCCTGCTTAAGGTTTAAGTCAATAGATGATATCCCATTAGACGTAGTTGCAACCGCTGTAGGGTCACACTCTGTAGAGGACTTTATAGCAATGCATGACAATTCAATGTCACTTAGAAAAAGCAAAAAACTAAAAAAAATTTCTATCTAGATTTAGTACTTTAAAAATATTATGGACGAAATTAATCCTGTAATACCGCGAACCAGCGTCCTTCGTTGTCGCAAAATCCAAATGACTTTACTCCTGAGTGATCGCTTATTTCTGAAACTTCAATTCCATCGATTTTAAATTTCGTGTGAGTTTCAACTAAATCGTCTACGGATAGTGCTATTGATGGGGTAGCTAGATCTAAGCCATCAGGATTATCTTTCATGAGTTCAAGCGGAACTAGTTCAAATGAAAAATCTTGATTTGAAAAGCCAACCTTCGTGATTCTGAATTCCCCAACGTGTAAGCGGTCCTTTTCAATCATGCCGACTTTTTCAGTCCAAAAATTTAGGCATGCAGATGGATCATTCACGTATAGAACGACGTAAGAAATTTTCATGTGGTTACATTAGCGGACTTTTAATGAAAATTTATCGCATCCAAACGAAAAAGCCCCAACGCGAGTTGGGGCTTTGAGTGGAGATGCCGGGATCCGTCGCAAGTCCACTGGACTTGCTCCTCCCGATTCCCGTTGCATTTCCAAAATTAAAAAACGGTTTACCCGAACATGGATAAACCGTTTTTTAGTGGAGATGCCGGGAATCGAACCCGGGTCCTTAGGTGAAGATTTGGTTATTCTCCGAGCGCAGTTTGGATTAGCTTTTCTCTGCCCCGACGTTCACCCAAACGAGAT
>JACCDX010752904.1_pt1 | contig 15977 bp, 10 predicted proteins | sample 7449681 | NCBI WGS metagenome assembly JACCDX01 (sample SAMN15323450, study PRJNA562643) | freshwater metagenome | isolation source: river surface water | place: USA:Blue River Watershed | collected 2017-08-18 | reverse complement strand
GGTCCGGCGCTGGCGGCGTTCGGCGTGGCGGGGGCGCTCGCCGATCCGCGGCTCGAGATGTTCGACGCGGCGCGCCGCGCGCTGCTCGCCAACGACGACTGGGAGCAAGCGGCCTTTCACGTCCAGCTCGACGCCGTCCGCGCGCGGGTCGGCGCCTTCGCGTATGCGGCCGGCAGCCGCGACGCTGCCGCGCTCGCGACGCTCCGGCCCGGCACCTACACCGTCCACGTCACCGGAACCGGCGCCGGCGGCGAGGCGCTCGTCGAGGTTTACGAGTCGCCCTGAGCCGCATCCGTCCGATGGTGCGTTTCCCGCCGCATCTGCCCCGCGCATTCCCGGAACGAGCGCGCATTTTGCCCCGGTCATCAGCGGGGCTATTTTCGGCGGGTGACGGTGCGCAGAGTTGATCTCCGGGGCGCGACCGTTTCCCTTGCCCGAGCTTTCCGTCCTTCCCCCATGAAACGTCGCCTCCTGTCCGTTGGTGTTTCCGCCGTGCCGTTCGCCGCCCTGCTCGCCCAGCTCGCGGGTGGGCCGGCGGCCGCGGTGGGAGCGACCGCGGCCGCGCCGCGGCTCTCGTTCAACGACCACGTCCAGCCGATCCTCGCGGACAACTGCTATTCGTGCCACGGGATCGATCCGGGTTCGCGCAAAGCCGAGCTGCGGCTCGACCGATTCGAGCACGCGGTCGCGAAGCGCAAGGACGGCGGTCCCGCCATCGTGCCCGGCAAACCGGACGAGAGTCCGCTGATCCAGCGCATCGAGACGAAGGACGAGAAGAAGATCATGCCGCCGCCGGAGGCGCACAAGACGCTCAAACCGGAGCAGATCGCGACGTTGCGGCGCTGGATCGCCGAGGGCGCGGAGTATGAGGAGCACTGGGCCTTTCTCCCGCCGAAGCGTCCCGCGGTGCCGACCGTGGCGCCGGCGGCGAAGGGCGTCGCGAAGGGCGAGAATGCGATCGATGCGTTTGTTCGCGCACGGCTCGCCAAGGAAGGACTCGTGCCTTCGCCCGAGGCGGACCGGCGCACGCTGCTGCGGCGCGTGACGCTCGATCTCACGGGCATCATTCCGACGGCGGCGGAGACGGAGGCCTTTGTCGCCGACCGTTCGCCGGACGCCTACGCCAAGGTCGTCGACCGCCTGCTCGCGAGTCCGCGCTACGGCGAGCACCGCGCGCGCTACTGGCTCGATTACGTGCGCTACGCCGACACGCACGGCATCCATTTCGACAACTACCGCGCGATCTGGCCCTACCGCGACTACGTGATCCGGGCGTTCAACACCAACAAGCCCTTCGACGCGTTCGTGACGGAGCAGCTCGCGGGCGACCTCCTCCCGGCGCGCTCGCTCGACCAACTCGCGGCGACGGGTTTCGTGCGGTGCAACCTGACGACCAACGAAGGCGGCACGATCCCGGAGGAGACCTACGTCAACCAGACGCGCGACCGTGTGGAGGCCTTCGGCGCGACCTTTCTTGCCCTCACCACGGGCTGCGCGGCGTGCCACGACCACAAGTTCGATCCGTTCACGCAGAAGGACCACTACGCGCTCGCGGCATTCCTCGGCAACACGGTCGCGAAACCCTGGGACCTCAACATCGCGGAGCCCGCGCCCGTGCTGCGGCTGCCGAAGCCCGACATGGCGGCGGCGGCGGAGTTCGTGCTGCAGCAGCGGGCCGGATTGCAGGCGAAGCTCAACGAGCGGCTGGCGCGCGCGCGGGAGATTTCCGCGGCGTGGCTGGCGGCCGGCAACCGCCCGAAGCCGGTCGCGTCGACCGGGCTCGAAGTGCGGCTGCGGTTCGACGAAGGGCAGGGCGACACGGTGAAGAACTCCGCGCCCGGCGCCAAGGTGGCCGAATTCAAAGCCGACACCAATCCGCTGATCTGGGGCGAGAACACGTGGTTCTGGCCCTCGATGCGCATGGATATCCTCTCGCGCCTCAACCTCGGCGACCAGGGCGACGTGGATGCCGGCGACAAGTTTTCCGCCGGCAGCTGGATCATGCTGCGGGCCAAGCCCGGCGGCGGCGTGCGCACGGGCACGGGCAGCGGTTCGCTGCTGGCGCGCATGGGCGACGCGAAGCGCAAGGGCGGCGCGGGGTGGGAGATCTACCAGGAGGGCGGGCAGTTCACCGTGAATTTGGTGCCGGTGAGCGAGGCGAGCGCCGAATCGTTGGTGGCGGCGGTGGCGACGACGGCCGCTCCGCCGGCGCCGACCAAGAAATCGTCCAAGAAAGCGGCGCCGGCCGTGGCGGAAAACCCGCGCTACCCGGCGGCGGCGCCGGCGCCCAAGCGCGGCATCACGGTCACGACCAAGGGCACGTTTCTCCGCGACGAGTGGCTGCACGTGTTTTTCACCTACGACGGATCGCGCAAGGCGACGGGCGTGAAGCTCTACGTCAACGGCAAGCCCGTCGAAGTGGACGTGAAGCTCGACACGTTGGCGGCCAAGGACTCGATCCGGACGGACGCGGCGATGCACGTGGGGCGGCGCGACGATTACCAGCCGATGCGCGAGACGCGTTACCAGGATCTGCGTTTCTACCGGCGCGCGTTGGCGGCGGACGAAGTGGCGCGGCTGGTCTACGAGGAAGTCGCGGCCGAGATCGTGGCGCGGCAGCCGGACGCGGCCAAGTGGACGACGGAGGAGAAGTTCGTCGTCGCGGACCGCTTCGTGCTCGGGGAGAAGGACGCCGACACGATGGCGCTGGCGACGTCGGTGGCGGCGCACGACGCGGCCTTCGAGGCGCTGACGAAGGACGGCACGGCGACGCTCATCGCGCTCGAGAAGCCGACCCCGGCCTTTGCCGATGTGCTGAAGCGCGGCGACTACTTCGCACGCGGCGAACGGGTGGAGCCGACGGTGCCGCACGTGCTCGGCAAATTGCCGGAGGGCGCGCCGCGCAACCGACTCGGGCTGGCGCAGTGGCTGCTCGCGCCGGACCAGCCGCTGATGGCGCGCGTGACGGTGAACCGCATGTGGCAGGAGGTGTTCGGCCGCGGGCTGGTCGAAAGCTCGGGCGATTTCGGCATCATGGGCGACCGGCCCTCGCATCCGGAGTTGCTCGACTGGCTGGCGGTGGAGTTCCGCGAGAGCGGCTGGGACGTGAAGAAATTCTACCGGCTGCTGGTGATGTCGGCGACCTACCGGCAAAGCGCGGTGGCGACACCGGATCGCATGGCAAAGGATGCGGGCAACAAGCTGCTCGCGCGCGGCCCCCGTTTCCGCATGGACGGCGAGATGCTGCGCGACAGCGCGCTCGCGGCGGCGGGACTGTTGGTCGAGAAGATCGGCGGCCCCTCGGTGAAGCCGTATCAGCCGCCCGGCATCTGGGAGGAAGTCGCGATGCCGGAGTCGAACACCAAGACCTATGTGCCGGACAAGGGCGAGGGGCTCTACCGGCGCAGCGTCTACACCTTCTGGAAGCGCGCCTCCGCGCCGGCGTCGCTCGAGACGTTCGACGCGACCTCGCGCGAGGTCGCGTGCACGCGACGGGCGCGCACGAACACGCCGTTGCAGGCCTTCGTGACGATGAACGACCCGCAGTGGGTCGAGGCGGCGCGCAAGCTGGCCGAGCGCGCGGTGAAGGCCGCGCCCGGCGCGGCGGCGCGGATCGACTTTCTGGCGCGCGAGACGCTGGCGCGGACGCTGGAGGCGAAGGAGCGGGCCGTGATCCTGAAATCCGCGGAGGCGGTGCAGGCGAAGTTTGCCGGGCGCGAGGCGGACGCGAAGGCGCTGCTGACGGTCGGTGATTCGCCGGCGGACGCGACGATCCCGCCGCTGGAGCTCGCGCAGTGGACCGTGGTCGCGAGCCAGTTCCTCAACCTCGACGAATTCCTGACGAAGTGACGCCCATGCACCCCTCCGCTCCGACTCCGTCCGACGATCATCACCTCTGTTCCGACCACTGCGGCGAGCAGCCGACGGTGTGGGACCTGCCGCACGTGCCGCTCGGCTTGAAGCGCGAGTGGCTCGACCTCGAGACGCGGCGCCACTTCCTCGGGCGCGGGGTCAAGGCGCTCGGCTGGGCCGGCCTCGCGACACTGCTCGGCCGCAGTGCGCCGCAGGCGCTGGCGAGTGCGGCGCAGGGTGCGCCGGCCGGCGGGTTGCCGGCGCTGGTGCCGCACTACGCGCCGAAGGCGAAGCGCGCGATCTACCTGTTCATGGCGGGGTCGCCGTCGCAGTTCGAGACCTGGGACTACAAACCGGCGCTCGCGAAGATGTTCGACAAGGACCTGCCGGAGTCGGTGCGCGGCGGCCAGACGCTCACCGGCATGACGGCGAGCCAGGCGCGTTTTCCGATCGCGCCCAGCCTCTACAAGTTCGCCCGGCACGGGAAGGCGGGCACGTGGGTGTCGGAGCTTTTCCCCTACACGGCGAAGATCGTGGACGAGCTGTGCGTGATGAAGTCGCTGCACACGGAGGCGATCAACCACGAGCCGGCGATCCTGCAGATCACGACGGGCAACATGTTCCCCGGCCGGCCCTCGCTTGGATCGTGGCTGAGCTACGGCCTCGGGGCGGTGAACGACGAGTTGCCGACCTTTGTCGTGATGACCTCGAAGATGCCGCACCGCACCAACGTGCAGGCGCTGTCGAACCGGTTGTGGTCGTCGGGCTTTCTCTCGCCGGAGCACGCGGCGGTGGCGTTGCGGGCGGGCAGCGATCCGGTGCTGCACCTGAACAACCCGAAGGGCCTCGGCGGCGACGTGCGCCGCGCGATGATCGACGGCGTGAACGGCCTGAACCAGCAGCTCTTCGAGCGCGTGGGCGACCCGGAGATCAACGCCCGCATCGCGCAATACGAGATGGCGTTCCGCATGCAGACCTCGGTGCCGGAGCTCGCGGACTTTTCGAACGAACCGCAGTCGACCTGGGACCTCTACGGGCCGAAGGCGAAGGAGCCGGGGACCTTTGCCTACAACTGCCTCATGGCGCGCCGGCTGGCGGAGCGCGGGGTGCGGTTCACGCAGATTTTCCTGCGCAGCTGGGACCAGCACAGCCGGCTGCCGGAGAACATCAAACTGATGGCCGAGGACTCGGACCAGCCGACCTATGCGCTGGTGACGGACCTCAAGCGCCGCGGCCTGCTCGACGACACGGTGGTGATCTGGGGCGGCGAGTTCGGCCGCACGGTCTACTCGCAGGGCACGCTCACGCCGGACAACTACGGCCGCGACCATCACCCGCGCTGTTTCAGCATGTGGATGGCGGGCGGCGGCGTGAAGCCGGGCATCACCTACGGCGAGACGGACGATTTTTCCTACAACATCGTGCAAGACCCCGTGCACATCCGCGACCTCCACGCGACGCGCCTGCACCTCTTCGGCCTCGATCACAGCAAGCTCAGCTACAAATTCATGGGCCTCGACCAGCGCCTCACCGGCGTGCTGCCCAGCAAAGTCATCGATGAGATCCTCGCGTGAAATTTTGTCCCCGGTAGCCCGCTGCGTGAGACGCGGGACAGGGTGCGGTGCGGAGTGTGCGCGGTCCCTGCTCTCACGAGCAGGGCTACGGGGAGCTTTTCTCCTCGCCGCCCTCGCGTCCGCCGCCGCGGCCCGCGCCGAGACGTCGTTCTACCTCGCCCGCGTGGCGCCGATTCTCGATCGGCACTGCACGGTGTGCCACGGGCCGGAAAAGCAGAAGGCCAAGCTGCGGCTGGACACCTACGAGTGGCTCATGAAGGGCGCGGAGTCGGGGGCGATGGTGGTGCCCGGCGATCCCAAGGGCAGCGAACTCTTCCGGCGGATCACGCTGCCGGCCACGGACGAGGAAGTGATGCCGAGCGACGGGAAGCCGTTGTTGTCGGCGAACGAGCGCAAGGTGATCGAACTCTGGATCAAGGGCGGCGCCTCGGCGACGAAGGTGCCGGCGGACTTTCCGGACGCACCGCCGGTGGCGCGGGCGAAGACGGAGAGCGTGGCCCTGGCGCCCGACTGGCAGCCGCGCGCGGCGGAGATCGCGCAGCTCGAAAAGGCGCTCGGCGTGCGGCTCGTGCCGCGGTCGAAGGTGCCGACGGACGGTTTGATTCTGCGCACGGCGAGCGCGCCGGGGCGGTGCGACGATGCGGTGCTGGCGAAGCTGGCGCCGCTGGCGCCATTGATCGTCGAGGCGGAACTCGCGCGCACGAAGATCACCGACGCGGGCCTCGCGACGCTCGGGCGCTTTGCGAATCTGCGCGCCCTCGACCTCACCCGCACGGCGGTGACGTCGGCGGGATTGGCGCAGCTGGACGGGTTGAAGAAGCTCGAGGCCTTGAATCTCACCGACACAGCGGTCGACGATGCCGGCGTGGCGAAGGTGAAGGCGCTGCCGGAGTTGAAGCGGCTCTGGCTGTGGGGCTCGAAGGCGACGGAGGCCGTGGCCGCGGCGGAACCTGCGCCGGGCGCGCCGGCGAAATGACGGCGATGGGACGGATCGCGCGGAGGTGGGCGGGGCGGGTGACGGCGCTCGTGGTGGTCGGCGTGCTCGCGTGGACGTCGGGCTGCGCGACGGCGCCGCGCGAGCCGGGAAATCTCGATCTGCACAAGCGGCAACTGCGCGCCTACGTGGACAGCGGCGACTACCGGCGGGAGATCGACGCGGTGGCGCGACAGGCGCAGGGCTGGATCGAGGAGCGGGCGGCGCGCGGCGGGGCGGGACTGACGGCGATCTTCGATTTGGACGAGACGTTGCTGTGGAACTGGCCGCACATCGCCGAGAACGATTTCGGCTACCGGCCGACCGCGTGGACGCAGTGGGTGGAGGAAGGGCGGGCGCCGGCGATCGAGTCGGTGCGCGAGGTGTATCGCGCGGCGCGGCGGCTGGGCGTCGAGGTGGTGTTCATCACGGGGCGGCGCGAGCGGGACCGGCCGGGCACGGAGAAGAACCTGCGGGCGATCGGCTGCACGGACTATGCGGCGTTGATCTGCAAACCGAACGACGACCGCGGCACGAGCGGCGCCTACAAGACGCGCGAGCGCGAGCGGCTGACGCGGGCGGGGCGGACCATCATCGCGAACCTCGGCGACCAAACGAGCGATCTGGAGGGCGGCTTCGCGGAGCGGACCTTCAAGCTGCCGAATCCGTTTTATCTTTCGGAGTGACGGTCTGCCGGGCGGCGGGAAGCGCCGGGCGAGGGAAACGACCCAGCAAGGACGTGACATCCGACATCCGGTGACTGGATGTAGCCCCGCCGGGTGAGAGGCCGGACTGTTGGCCGCACGCTCTCCCGTCGGTCCCTGCTCTCACGAGCAGGGCTACAAGGGGATCAGCGCGGGATGGGGGGCACGATGTTACCGGGCGCGGCGTCAGCGCACGGCGGCGGAGGCGTCGAGGTAGACGCCCTTGAGCGGGTGGTTGTCGAGGAGGTTGCCGTGCCAGCCCTTCACTTCGGGGCGGCGGAGGTTGTTGCGGTTGTAGAAATAGATCGGGGCGAGCGGGCACTCGTCGGCGAGGATGGCGGAGGCGCGCTGGAAGAGGGCGTAGCGTTGCGCGCGGTCGGGGGTGTTGCGGGCGGTCTCGATGAGGCGGTCGTAGTCGGCGTTCTTCCAGCCGGTCTGGTTGTTGCCGTTGTCGCTCGTCATGATGTCGAGGAAGGTGCTCGGGTCGAGGTAGTCGCCGATCCAGGCGAAGCGGGCGATCTGGTAGTTGAGGGCGCGCATGGAGTCGGACCAGACCTTGCCCTCCTGATTGTAGAGGCCGACCTCGATGCCGAGGTCGCGGCGCCACATCTGCTGGATGGCTTCGGCGATGAGGCGATGGCCTTCCTGGGTGTTGAAGAGGATGTCGAGTTTGGGGAAGCCCTTGCCGTCGGGGAAACCGGCTTCGGCGAGGAGTTTTTTCGCGGCGGCGAGATCGGTGCGGACGGCGGCGGTGGCGGTGAAGCCGGCGAGGTCGGGCGGGCAGAAGTTGCCGGCGGGCACCTGGCCGCCGCGGGCGACGTCGCGCACGATGCGCTCGCGGTCGATCGCCATGGCGAGAGCGCGGCGGACACGGACGTCGTTGAGCGGGGGGACGTTGACGTTGAAGCGGTAGACGTAGGTGCCGAGGAAGACGTGCGGCTGGTAGAAGGGACTGTTCTCGGCCTTGTAGACGGCGATCTTGGAGATCGGCATCGTGCTGGTGACGTGGAGCTGGCCGGCGCGGAACGTGCGCTCCTCGGCGTCTTCGCTTTCGATCGGGTAGAAAACGCATTCGGCGAGCTTCACGGCGTCGCGGTCCCAATAGGTCGGGCTCTTGCGGCCGCGGATGAACTGGTGGGGTTTCCACTCGGCGAGGGTGAAGTAGCCGTTTGAAACCATGTTGCCGGGGCGGGTCCACGGGGAGCCGCGCTGGTCGAACTTGCCGAATTTCTCGATGGTGGGGCCGTGGACGGGATACCACGCGGAGTGGCAGAGCATGGAGAGCAGGTAGGGCACGGGCCGCTCGAGCGTGAGGACGAGGGTGTGGTCGTCGGCGGCGCGGACGCCGAGGGCGGCGTAGTCCTTGAGTTTGCCGGTGTGGAGCGGCTCGGCGTTTTTCAGGACGTAGAGCATGTTGGCGTATTCGGCGCCGAGGGCGGGCTGGAGAATACGGCGGAAGGACCAGACGTAGTCGCGGGCGGTGACGGGGTCGCCGTTGGACCATTGGGCGGCGCGGCGGAGATGGAAGGTCCAGGTGAGGCCGTCGGCGGAGGTTTCCCAGCGCTCGGCGCCGGCGGCGACGGGTTCGGAGGTCTTGGGGTGGTAGGCGACGAGGCCTTCGAAGAGGGCCTGCGCGATCTGGAAATCCGTGTGGACGGCGATCAGGTGCGGATCGAGGTCGGCGGGTTCGGCGAGATTGCCGATGTGGATGACCTGGTCGCGGTTGCCGGCATCGACGGCGGTGCCGCGTTGGCCGCAGCCGGCGGCGAGGGTGGCGAAGGCGGCGGCGACGATCAGGATTGGGAGACGGGCGGAGGACATGGGAAAAGAAAGAGCCACGCGGCGAAGGACGCGTGGCTCGGAAGCAGGAAGCGGGCGAGGCGCCCGGGTTATTTGCCGGGGGCCGGGCGGGTCGGGGCGCTGAGCGGAGGCGCGGGCGGCGCGGCCGGGGCGGGCGACGGCGAAGGCTTGCCGTCGGCGGTGACGGAGGCCTGGGGCGCGGCGGCCTGCAGGGCGCCGAGGCGCTTGTCGATCTCGGCCATCTTGGCGACGAGTTGCTCCTCAACCTTCTTGCGGTCGCTGCTGTTGACGATGCTGAGGCTGGCGGCGTCCTTGACGACGTTGGCGGGCAGGGTGAGGAGGCGGGTGATGAGGCCCTGGTCCTTGAAGGAGCTGAGATAGAGGGCGGTGATCTCGTGGGAGAGCTTGAGGGCGTCCTGCGCGGCGGCCTGGGTCTGCTGGAGGTTGTTGTTCAGCTGCTGGTTTTTCGCGAGCTCGGCGGTGAGGACGTTGCCGACCTGATCGGAGATGCGCTGGCTGTAGCTGGCGATGGATTCGCGGGTGAGGTTCTGGTCCTTGGCCATCTCGGAGAGGATGGGCTGGATCTTGTCGGCCATGCGGGTGGAGACCTTGTCGACCTGCTCGTTCTGCTGCTTCTCGGCTTCCTCGGCGGATTTCGGGAGCGGGTTGAACGGCATCACTTTCTTGGCGATGATCTCGGCGAGGGCGTCCATGCGCTCGGTGTTGAGCTTCTGGAGCTCCTCGTCGGTGCGGAACATGTCGGCCTCGCGCTTGGCGATGGCGTCGCGGAGGAGCTTGTTGGTGGCCTCGATCTGTTTGCGGTTGTCGTCGGAGGCGGCTTTGAGGGCGTCGTTGGCGTCGCGGAGCGGCTGTATCTCGGTCTGTTGGCGGAGGGCCATTTCACGAACCGTCTGCTGGTGGATCCAGAAGGCGGCCCCGATCACGAGGAGCGCGGTGAGCAGGACCGCGGGTAGTTGCTCTTTGAATTTCTGCCACATGGCGGGAGGAGGTGCGGGTTGCTGAAGCGGGGAGACCTTATCCATGGCGGGAAAATGAATGCAACGCCGGCGTGGCGGCCGGAAATGCGGTTGTTTTCGGACTGCGGAGACACACGGTGGCGGCATGAGCCTGAACCGGTGCGAGCAGCGACTTTTCGATTATGTGCAGAGCCATCCCGAAGAGCGACAGTTCTGGCAGGGAAAAGTTCGGGCGGCGGTGAAAACGGAGCGGGATGACTTCGCGGCGGTGGCCCGGTTGGAGCCGGAACTCCGGCGCTACCACGAGGAGCGGACCGCGGCCGTGGGGTCGTTGCGGGAAGCGGCGCGGCTGGAGGGGCCGGGTCGGACGAGCATGAAAAACCTCGCGGAATTGATGATCCGGCTGTGGGTCGAGCCGCGGCCGAAAAAGAAAATCACGGCGCCGGATGCGGGCATGGGCGTGTAAGTCAAAGCGCCCCAAGGAGAAGATGCCGCGCGCAAGGCGGCCCAAAAAAGTGGGGGCGGCGTTGGAACTTTCGGGGGCGTTGGGTTTCGTATCGGGCGTCACTTTTGAATTTCTCCTCCGCCTAGCGGTGGAGAATTGGGGTAAGTAAGAAAGCAATGGGCGGGCCGCTTAGGGGTAGGCGGCCCGCCCTCTTTTTTTGTCCGGACGGACGAAGGACGGCAGCGGCGAAGCCGGATGGGGTTCCGCGACGCCGACCGGTGTCGGCGGGTCAGGGAGCCTTGGCGGGAACGGCGCGGCGCACGATCTCGAGGTTGGCGCGCGCCTCGGCGAACTCGGGACGCGCCTTGAGCACGGCCTCGTAATGGGGAATCGCGTCCGCAGGGCGGTCGGTGACGGCGAGGACGTTGGCGAGGGCGAAGTGGGCTTCGAGCAACGCGGGATCGAGGCGGAGGGCGGCGCGAAGGTGGCGCTCGGCGTCGGGCCAGCGCTGCAGGGTGATCGCGACGCCGCCGGCGTTGACGTGCGCTTCCCGGGAGGTCGGGACGAGGCGGACCGTGGCCTCGTAGTGGGTGAGGGCCTCGGCGGACGCGCCGGTCGCGGCGAGGGCGCGGGCGAGGCCGAAGTGGGCGGCGGCGAGATCGGGCCGGCCGCGGAGGGCGGTGCGGTAGTGCGGGATCGCTTCGGCGCGGCGACCGAGCGCGGACAGGGCGTCGGCGCGGGCGCAGGAGGCCTCCGGGAAGTCAGGCCGCGCGAGCAGGGCCTGGGTCTGCTGGGCGAGGGCCTCGGCGGCGCGGCCGAGGGCGAGGAGCGCATTGCCGAAATTGTAGTGGGTGGAGGCGACGCGCGGACGCAGGGCGAGCGCGGCGGCGAAATGCGGCAGGGCGTCGGCGGGGCGGCCGGCCTCGTGGAGGGCGGAGGCGAGGTTGTTGCGGGCCTCGGCGGAGCGCGGATCGAGTGCGACGGCGCGTTGCAGGGAGGCGATCGCGGGAGACAGCTCGCCGGCGGCGAAGCGCGCGGCGCCGAGGGCGGCATGGGCGCGGGCGTTGTCGGGACGTTTGGCGACGGTGTCGGTCCAGAGCGCGAGGGCGGAGCGGTAGTCGTGATTGCGATACGCGGTGGCGGCGGCGAGGGCGACCGCGAGCGCGGCGCCGACCGGGGCGGCGAACCGGCCGAGACGGTGCGCGAGGACGAAGGCGACGCCGACGGCGAGGGCGGCGAGCGACAGATAGACGCGATGCTCGGCGGTGGGTTGCCCGGCGACCGGGACGAAGCTCGAGGCCGGGGCGAGAATGCCGAGGGTCCAGGCACCGAGGAAACCGAGGCGGGGGGCGCGCCAAAGGGCGATCACGGTCGCGGCGAGGACGGCGAGCAGACCGGCGACGTGGGGCCAGACCTCGGCCAGCGAGGTCGCGACGGCGGTGCCGTAGTCGAAGACGAGCGGAGCGGGCCAGACGGCGAGGCCGAGGTAGGTGAGAATGGAGCGGCAGGAGGTGAGGGCGTAGTGCCAGTTGCTCACGGCGGCGTGGCCGATGCCGCGCTCGTGGACATCGGCCAGGAGAAAGACGAGCAGCACCCAGGTGGCGGCGAGGGCGAGGTGGAGGCGGCGGCGCTCCGCCCAGGCGGCGCGGAAGCTGCCGGCGAGAAAGGTGCGGTCGAAGAACAGGACGACCACGGGGGCGGTGACCATGACTTCCTTCGTGGCCATGCCGAGGGCGCAGCACGCGACGGCGAGCGCGGCGAAGCCGGGGCAGCGCTCCGTGGCGGCGCGGAGAAACGCATAGACGGTGGCGAGGTAAAACAACCCCATCAGGCTCTCGGTGCGCTGCGAGAGGTAGGTGACCGATTCGGTCTGCAGCGGGTGCAGCGACCAGAGCAGGGCGGAGCCGAGGGCGATGCGCCGGGCGGCGGCGGCATCGAGCCACGCCAGGTCGCGGAAAACGGGAAGCACGAGCGTGCGGCGCACGAGGCCGAAGAGCACGAGCGCGGCGGCGGCGTGGATCGCGAGATTGACGGCATGGTAGCCGCGGACGGAGAGGCCGCCGGCGGCGTAGTTGAGCGCGAAGCTCAGGTTGGCGACCGGGCGGCCGCCGGTGCCGACGTCGGACGGCGGGGAGAGCACGGGGCCGAGCGGCCAGAGGCGGCGGATGGACGGGTTTTCGACGAGGGCGGCGGTGTCGTCGAGGAGGAAGGGGACGTGATGGGAATTCCAATACGCGGCGACGAGGGCGAGAACGATGAGCCCGGCGCCGAGCCGGACCGCGCGGCGGGAGGGGGCCGCGGATGCGGCCGCAGGCGGGGTCGGCGCGGGGAGCGGGGGCGACACGCGGAGGAGTGGGGGAAGAAAAACGCGGCACCGACGGGAATGTCGGGTGCCGCGTGGAAGCGTCGCCGGCGGGCGCCTGCTACTTCTTGTTCTGTTTGGCGGGCAGATCCCAGCCCTGCGCCTTGGCGACGCCCTCGAGCACGCCGATGGGCGCGAAGTTCTTCGGGGCGAGGTCGAACTTGGCGAGATACTGGAGGGCCTTGGTGACGTTGGTGATCTCGCCCTTGCGGGCCTCGGCGGCGGGGGAGGCGAGGGCCTTGACCTCGGCGGCGTAGGCGACGGCGAGTTTCTCGACCTGGGTCCAGGCGGCGGCGTCCTTCTCGTAGATCAGGGATTCGGCGAGGCGCAGCATATGGGCGACGGAGCCGGTCTTGAGCTTCGCGGCGTCGGCGCGGATGGACGCGGCGGTTTCCTTGCGCTTGGCCGCGGTGGCTTCGGCGGTGAGGAAGCCGCCGTCGGTGCCGCCTTCGATCGGGCGGGGCGGGAGCGGGCGATACCAGATGTTGCGGAAGCGGACGGGATTGCCGTGGTCCTGGAGTTTGAGCGGGCCCTTGGCGGGAAAGACGACGGGCTTGGAGCGGCGGAGGTGGCCGCCGGGGCCTTCGAGCGGGGTGTGGTCCTGGACGAGGACGCCGTTGATGAAGACGGTCACATAGCCGGGGTCGACGAGCTGGCCGTCCTTGTGGACGGGGCGGCGGAAGATGATGTCGACGCTCTGGTATTCACCGGGCGGATGCAGCGGATGGACCATCGGCGGATTGATGCCGTAGAGGGAGCCGGCGGAGCCGTCGGCGTAGGTGGGGTTGTTGTAGTTGTCGAGGACCTGGACCTCGGCGAGGCCCATGAGGAAGATGCCGCTGTTGCCGCGGCCCTGGCTGTCGCCCTGGACGTTTTTCGGGGCCGCCCACTCGACGTGGAGCTGGCAGTCGGCGAACTGCTCCTTGGTGCGGATGTAGCCGGACTTGGGGACGCACTCGAGGGCGCCGTCCTTGACGATCCACTTGGTGGGTTGGGCGGGCTCGCCGGCTTTGGTGTCGGCTTCCCATTTGGCGAGGGAGGCTTCGGTGCCGTCGAAGAGGACGATGGCGTCGGAGGGCGGCTTGCCGGGCTGGCCGGGGAGGCTGGGGGTGCCGGGTTCGACGCGCTTGGGCTGGGGCCGGTTGCGGTCGTGGATGGACCACGGGTGGGTGGCGTCGGGGGCGTCGCCGTAGAAGGCGGGGCCGGTGACATGGAACTGGGCGAGCCCGGCGGCGGGGGCGGCGAGCAGCGCGGCGACGGCGGCGCGGCGGAACAGGCGGGAGGTCGGAGGCATGGTGAGCGGGCGGTGAAAACGCGGGGCGGGGTGAAGGGGACGCGGAAAGAGCGGGTATCGAAGCTGGCCACGGGGCGGGGGCAAATCGTATTTGGGGGCGCGGATGAAATCGCGGCCGAACATTCTGTGGATCGTGACGACGCAGTGGCGGGCGCAGGCCTGCGGTTATGCGGGCGATCCGAACGCGCGCACGCCGCACCTCGACGCGCTGGCGGCGGAGAGCGTGAACTTCGCCGAGGCGGTGACGCCGCATCCCTTCGGCCCGCAGGCGCGGGCGGCGTTGTTGACGGGCGTGCGGTCGCCGGCGAACGGGGTGCGGGAGTATTTCGACGCGCTGCCGGCGGGCGCGCGGACGATCGCGCAGGCGATGCGCGACCGCGGGTATGCGACGGCGTTTTTCGGCAAATGGGGCGTGGGAAAGCGGGACGAGAATGTGCCGCTCGTGGGCGAGGCGGCGGCGAAGGTGATCGTGCCGGAGGGGGCGCGCGGGGGCTTCGAGGTGTGGGACGGATTCGAGGGCGGGTTCCAGCTGAACGATCCGTGGCGGCACGGCCGGCGCAGCGAGGCGCCGCAGCGGGAACGCGGCTACCAGAGCGACGCGGTATGCGGGTGGGCGGCGGATTTCGTGGCGGAGGCGGCGAGCGGCCGCCGGCCGTGGTTTGCGGTGGTGAGCCTGGAGGCGCCGCACCCGCCCTACGACGCGCCGGCCGCGGGAATCGCGGCGCGGGCGGCGGGTGAAATCGTGCTCGCGGCCAACGTGCCGCGCGGCGGAGCGATCGAGGAGAAGGCGCGGCGGGAGCTGGCGGGTTACTACGCGCACCTCGAGGCGACGGATCGGGCGATCGGGCGGATGCTGCTGCCGGCGGCGCGGCGCGAGGACACGGCGGTGGTCTTCACGAGCGTGCACGGGGACATGCACGGTGCGCACGGGTTGTTCCGCAAAGGGTGGCCGCACGAGGAGAGCGTGCGGGTGCCGTTGCTGGTGCGGCGGCCGGGCGAGACGGCGCGGACGAGCCGGGCGGCGGTGTCGGTCGCGGATCTGCCCGCGTGGGCGCGGGCGTGGGCGGACGGGCAGCCCACACCGGGCGACGCCCGAGGGGAGGCGGAGATCTCGATGCCGGCGGTGGTGGCGTTGCCGCACCAGTGTGACCGGATCTGGCGGGGGTTGCGGTCGCCGCAGCGCAAGCTGGTCGTGGACGGGAGCGGCAAGCCCTGGTTGTTTTTCGACCTGGAGCGGGATCCGGGAGAGCAGGAAAACCTGGTCGGGCGGGCGGAGCGCGCGGCTGAAGTCGCCGCGTGGCGGGCCCGGCTGCAGGCGCGGGCCTGATCGGCCGGGCAACGCGGCCGAAACGAGAATGTTTGCCGCGGAGACCGACGACGGGATGGGCGCGGGGTGACGGCCGGCGGCGAGCGCCGGTCCTCGTGGCAACCGATGACCCGGCAGCGTGCGATCGACCAGGGCCGGGATGGGCGACGGTCAGGCGGCGAGCGTGGCGGACGGAGCGCGGGTTTCGAGGGCGGGGCAGCAGAGCTGCTGCACGAGGTTTACCTCGGACGCCGTGATCGCCACGCGGCGGGGGGTGAGCCAGCCGATCAGGGCGAGACCGACCACGGCGTCGCGCACGCGCAGCGGCACGAGCGCGAAGGCCCGCGGCGGCCGGTCGAGCGAGAGCCACCACTCGGGCAGGTAGGGCGTGATGACAGGATCGGCGGTGTCGTGGAGGACGACGACCTCGGCGCGCGCGAGGCAGACACCGAAGACGCTGCGGTCGGTGGGGCGGATCGCGGCCGAGGCCTGGGCGCGGTGCCACGCGGTGCCGGTGCCGACGGTGAGGGAGAGCGAGGTGCCGCCGGGGAGTTGTTGAAACAGCCAGCACTCTTCGGCGTGCACGGCATCGCGGGCGAGCGCGAGGGTGGTGGCGAGCGTCGGCACGGCGGCGGCGACGGGCTGGGAGCCGAAGGAGGCGGCGCCGGCGAGCACTTCGTCCCAGGCTTG
>JACCDX010434491.1_pt1 | contig 15977 bp, 13 predicted proteins | sample 7449681 | NCBI WGS metagenome assembly JACCDX01 (sample SAMN15323450, study PRJNA562643) | freshwater metagenome | isolation source: river surface water | place: USA:Blue River Watershed | collected 2017-08-18 | reverse complement strand
GGCGTGGCGCCGCCTGCAAATTGGCTTGGATGGAGCCGGTCATTGGCAGGCCATCCGCCCAAATTGCGAAGTGCTACGCCCAGAGCTTGCCCGCTGTGCCCTTGGGCGGGGGGTGGTGATGCTCATCAGCGATGCCGACTGGCTTCTTGGCCCGCGGGACTCGGCGGCTCTGCGGTTGCTGGACGCCGTGCTCCAAGACCTAAACGTCCAAACTCCCCCGATGAGGAGGGAATATGGGCGGCAGAAACAAGGAGAAGAACAGGCGGATTCCCCATGAAAATTGGCGATTGGGGCATTAAATCCCCATTTCACCCGTTAAATCCCTTGCTGTCCCCATAATTCCCTGATATTCCTTGCCTCTGTAAGATTGGGGCGGGGCTGTCCTGATTCATCATTGGATTGGCTGGATGCGACAGGGGTCGCGTTCCAGCGATGGCCCGTCATTGCCCTAAGGCGAGAGGGGTGTTGTGAGCGACAGGGAGCTTTTCAGGGGGCACGCGCTGAACGCGATCGACGGCAAAGGCCGTGTCGCGATCCCTGCTTTCCTGCGCTCCGCGATCGAAAAGAACAGCGATGGCCGCGTTCTGATCATCGCCAAGCACCAACAAGACCCTTGCTTGACCGGTTATGACAAGGGCTGGTCGCGGCTGCTGCACGATCGTCTTGAGCGCGAGGAAGAGCGGGAACGCTCCGCGGGCCGGGACTTTGACTATTTCAACAATAATCGCCGCGCTTTCGGTCTGGTGGAAGAAGTGCCCTATGACGCCAGTGGCCGCTTCATCCTGCCTGCCTTTTTCCGCGCCAAGGCGCAGTTGACGGAGCTTGCCTTCTTCTTTGGCACTGGCAACACCTTCGAAATTTGGAACCCCATCCTTCTCATCGATACCCCCGGGATCGATGCGGAAACCAAGGACGTTGCTGCCTTCCTGATGGCAGAACGAGGCGTGCGCTGATGCCCCGCAGTGCACCCCATATCCCCGTCTTGCTCGATGAAGTGATCGCAGCGCTCGCCATCAGCCCCGGCGAGACGCATGTGGACGGCACTTTCGGCGCAGGCGGCTATAGCCAGGCGATGCTGAAGGCAGGGGCGCATGTCATCGCCTTTGATCGCGACCCGGATGCGGTTGCGGCGGGGCGTGCAGCCGAGCTTGAGGGCCTGACGCTGATCGAAGATCGCTTCTCTGCCATGGCGCAGCATATCGACGACGCGGTCGATGGCGTTACGCTCGATATTGGCGTGTCGTCGATGCAGCTTGATCAGGCAGAGCGAGGCTTTTCCTTCCAGTCGGATGGGCCGCTCGACATGCGGATGGAGCAGGCCGGGCAAAGTGCCGCCGATTTTGTGAATGAAGCCGATGAGGCTGACATTGCCGATGTCATCTACCGCTATGGCGATGAACCAAAATCGCGTCGGATTGCGCGTGCGATTGTGGCGGCGCGCCCGCTGACCCGTACAGCTGAGCTCGCGGCGGTCGTGCGCCGCGCCGTTGGATGGCGCGAGGGGCAAAAGAGCGACCCTGCTACGCGCACCTTTCAGGCCATCCGCATTCATATCAATCGGGAATTGGGCGAACTTGAGGACGGCCTTTTGGCAGCCGAGCAGGTGCTCAAGCCCGGCGGCCGCCTTGCTGTCGTGACCTTTCACAGCCTTGAAGACCGCATCGTAAAGCGCTTCTTGCGCGACCGCAGCGGTCAGGCCCCCGGCGGCTCGCGCCATCTGCCCGAAACCGCACGCCCCGCCTCGATTGCCACTTTTGAAGCTGTCGCCAAGCCGGTTCGGCCGGGGGCTGTCGAGCTTGAGCGCAATCCCCGTGCCCGTTCCGCCACCCTTCGGGTTGCGCGGCGGACGTCCGTTTCTTCCTCGTCTCAAAAACTGAGAGGTGCTGCATGATTGCTCACAGATTTCGCCCGGTCGTCTGGGTTGTCGGGTGCGCTTTCGCCGCGACGGCCCTTTACACCGTTTCGCTTGGTGTCGCGTCTGAGCGCACGAAGCTGGAAGATTTGAACCAAGAGATTGCGCGAACAGAACGCGATATCCGTCAATTGCAAACAGAAATGGGCACGCGCGCTTCGCTGCGCCAGCTGGAACGCTGGAATGGCGATGTGCTGGCCTTGTCTGCACCCAAAGCGGGGCAGTTCCGCGCGACAGAAGCTGCGCTGAAGTCCATCGATGGCAATGCGCTGCCAAGCGATAGCTTTGCGCCGCCGCCGGTCATGGTCGCCGCAGCGACCCGCACGACCTCGCCGTCAACGCCCGCCTCGGTGCCCGCGACGGCCGCATCTGCGACGAAGGCCGTGCAGACGGCAGCGGTTGTCAAGGCCGAGCGTCCGCAGATGGCGTCAACCAAGGTCGCCGAGGCCAAGCCCGCTGCTGAAAAGCAAGCGACGACGAAGGTGCAGCGTTTTGCGATGCTGGACCGGGCGTTGGTGGATAAGCGGACACTGAATGAAATTATGGTTCGCGCTGAAAATGAAAGCCGGACGGGCGGAGGAAAGGGCAAGATCGGCCAGTGACCACAGTTGTCGCCCGACCGGGCCGGACACGTCACGCCAAATTCAAGGAACAGTCGCTCGCGATTGCCCATCAACGGCTGATGGTTCTGATGCTTTTGTTCGGCGCGGTGGCCTGTGTCATCGCGCTTCGGCTTTTGTGGCTTACCATCTTTTCTGACGCGGCGGATAGCCGGATTGGCCCGGATGGTTTGCTGCCGCCGCGGGCCGACATTGTTGATCGCAATGGTGAGGTGCTCGCGCGGACCATCGATGCGTGGTCAATCGGTGTCCATGCGAATAAACTGCTTAATCGGCCAGAAGATTTGGCGCCCAAATTGGCTGCACTCATGCCAGAGCGGACAGAGGCGGACTATCTTGCCATTTTGAAATCCGGGGTCCGCTTCACCTATTTGCGCCGTCGCGCCATGCCAGAGCTGGTGGCGCGCGTAAATGCGTTGGGAGAGCCGGGGATGGCCTTTTCGCGGGAGCCAGAGCGGCTTTATCCGCAACTGACCCTCGCGGCGCACGTCCTTGGCTACACCGATATGGATGGCCGTGGTGTGATGGGGATGGAACGGGTGCTCGACAAGCAATTGTCGGACCCCGCATCGCGCAATCGCCCGATTGCCCTTGCGCTCGACAAACGGGTGCAGGCGGCGATGGAAAGCGAGTTGTCGAATGCGATGACCAGCCATCAGGCCTTGGGCGCAACCGGGCTCGTCATGGATGTGCATACGGGTGAGATGCTTGCGATGGTCTCGCTGCCCGTTTTCAACCCCAACAAGATCAGCCAAGCCGATCCGGAATCGTTGCGCAACAATGTGACCCAGAGCGTTTATGAGCTGGGCTCTACTTTCAAGCCTATCGCGATCGGCGGCGCGATGGATGCAGGCGTCATCACGAGCCTATCGAAAAGATATGACGCGACAGCGCCGCTTCAGGTCGGGCGCTTCCAGATCAAGGATGACCATCCGCTCAATCGCTGGCTGAATGTTCCCGAAACATTGGTTCATTCATCGAACATCGTCACGGCGCGCATCGCCGATGAAATGGGCCAGAAGCGCATGGAAATGCTCTTCCGACGGTTAGGGTTTTATGATCCGCCTGTCATTGAACTGCGTGAAAAGGGGCGGCCCCTCGTGCCCAGCTATTGGGGGCGCACCACCACCATGACGACAGCTTATGGCCATGGCATTGCCGTCACGCCGCTGCAGCTCGCGTCGGCTTATGCCGCGCTGGTCAATGGCGGCATGTTGCTCAAGCCAACATTGCTCAAAGTCCAAAAGGGGCGGCAGCCGCAAGGCACACGTGTTTTCACCAAGCAAACCAGCGACACGATGCGCCAGATTTTGCGGCTCATCGCAACCGATGGCACCGGCAAAAAGGCCGATGTGCTTGGCATGCGGGTTGGCGGCAAAACAGGGACGGCGGAAAAGCCTGGCGCTGGGGGGTATTCCCGGCATGTCAACGTCTCTACCTTTGCGGCGGCCTTTCCGATGGATGCGCCCCGCTATGTCGTGGTTGCTATGCTGGATGCGCCAAAGGGGAATGCCGAATCCTTTGGCCTCACCACCGCCGCCTGGACGGCAGCGCCTGTGGTTTCGAAGGTGATCGCGCGCACCGGCCCGATGCTTGGAGTTTTCCCCGATCCATCCAAGGATATGCGGCTTGATGAGTTGCGCACCCTGATCTGGAAAGACAAGGCAGAAGCAGAATGAAGCTCGGCGCGCTCCTTGGTACAAATGATCCGACACCCGTCACGGGCTTTGCGATCGATCATCGCAAGGTTGCGCCCGGCACGATCTTTGGCGCCTTTCCGGGTGCCAAGGTGAATGGGGAAGACTTTATCGACGCCGCCGTTGCGGCGGGCGCGATTGCCGTGGTCGCCGCGCCCGGCGTGCGCGTGGCAGGTGCCGTGCACATCCCCAGCGATGAGCCACGCCGCACCTTCGCGCTACTGGCGGCGCGTTTCTTTGAACCATTCCCCGATATTGCCGTGGCCGTCACGGGGACGAACGGCAAAACCTCAACGGTTGAAATGACCCGCCAGCTTTGGCGGATGGCTGGGCATCATGCGGCGTCGATTGGCACGCTGGGCATCACAACCGCCGATGAACGCGTGGTAACGGGGCTAACGACACCCGATATCGTGACCTTTTTGTCGAACATGGCTGGCCTTAACCGCGAGGGTGTGAGCCATGTCGCGTTCGAAGCCTCGAGCCACGGCCTCCACCAATGCCGGACCGAAGGTTTGCCGGTTCGTGCCGCTGCCTTTACCAATCTCAGCCGCGACCATCTGGATTACCATGGCGACATGGCAAATTATTTCACGGCGAAGCTGCGGCTGTTTTCCGAAGTCGTCGATGGGGATGGCGCGGCGGTCGTCTGGGCAGACGCCGGTGAATATTCCGCGCGGGTGATTGATCTGGCGCGTGAACGAGGTCTTGCCCTGTTCACCGTGGGTGCGAACGGCGCGTCGTTGCGGCTTGTTGAGCGGGTTCCCGGGCAGTTGGGTCAGCAACTGGTCGTCGAGGCGGAACGCCAAACCTATAAACTAACCTTGCCGTTGATTGGGGCTTATCAGGCCGCCAATGCGCTGATCGCTGCTGGCTTGGTTATCGCAACGGGGGGTGATGTGGCGGGGACGCTCGCCAATCTTGCCCGGTTGCAACCGGTGCGGGGTCGGTTGGAGCGGGCGGTGATTACGCCGGCAGGCGCGCCTGTTTACGTCGATTATGCGCATACGCCCGATGCGCTCGAAGCCGCGATTGAGGCGCTGCGCCCGCATTGCAAGGGTCGGCTCATCCTTGTCTTTGGCGCAGGCGGCGATCGTGATACTGGCAAGCGTCCGGAAATGGGCGCGATTGCTGTCGCGTTGGCCGATCTGGTGATCGTGACAGACGATAATCCCCGCAGCGAAGCCCCGGCGACCATTCGCGCCGATATTCTGGCAGCAGCGCCGGGTGCGCGCGACATTGGCGGTCGGCGCGATGCCATTGCCGCCGCGATTGCGGAGGCAGGGCCGGATGACATTATCCTGATCGCTGGCAAAGGCCATGAACAGGGTCAGATTATCGGCGATAACGTGCTGCCTTCTGACGATGTGAGCGTTGCGCGGGAGTGTGCGGCATGACCCCCATTTGGACTGCAGCCGAAATTGCCGCCGCAACAAAGGGCACCGTGCAGGGGGATTTCGCCGCGACCGGCGTGGCGTTCGACAGCCGGGAAGTCGGGCCGGGGGACCTGTTCATCGCGTTAAAGGGCGAGACTACCGACGGCCATCGCTATGTCGATGGCGCCTTTGCGCAAGGCGCGGGCGGTGCAATTGTCTCGGCACCGGTTGCCCATCCGCATGTGCTGGTGGAGGATACCACTGCTGCCCTCAACGCCTTGGGCATCGCCGCGCGCACCCGCACGGCAGCTCGGATCGCGGGGGTCACTGGCTCGGTTGGCAAGACAAGCACGAAAGAAGCGCTGGCTGCCGCACTGGCGCGCGCCAATCGGGGGCCAGTTCATCGCTCCGTCAAAAGCTATAACAACCATACTGGCGTCCCGCTCAGCCTCTCTCGCATGCCTGCTTCGACCTTTTATGGCGTGTTCGAAATGGGCATGAACCATGCCGGAGAGATTGCCGCGCTAACCCGGCTTGTGCGCCCGCATGTCGCGCTGATCACGGCGATTGCCCCGGCGCATATCGAAAATCTGGGCTCTATGGAGGCGATTGCCGACGCCAAGGGCGAGATTTTTGAAGGGCTGGAGCCGGGTGGAACAGCCATTTTGCCGTTCGATACGCCCTATCGCGACCGGCTGCTGCGCCATGCGGCAGGCAAGGCGCAAAAGATCATCACCTTTGGCCGCAGCGCCGATGCAGATGTGCATGCGCGCGATGTTATCCAGACGGATCATGGCACGATGGTGATTGCCGTCCTGCCGGGTGCTGAGCTTTCTTTCACCCTGTCACAACCGGGCGATCACTGGGTGTTGAACGCGCTGGCCGTTTTGGCGAGCGTTCAGGCATTGGGGGGGGATCTTGCCGCAGCCGGACTGGCATTGGGCGAACTGGAAGGGCTCGCTGGGCGCGGTGCACGCCATCAGATTGCGGCTCAAAGCGGCACAGCCTTGGTGATCGATGAGAGCTACAACGCCAATTCCGCCTCGATGACGGCTACCCTTGCGGTGCTTGGTGAGACGTCCGCGCGCCGCCGCATCGCCATTTTGGGCGAAATGCGGGAATTGGGTGACCAGGCAGATGCGCTCCATGCCGACTTGGCCGCACCAGTGCTGGCCGCTGGCGTCGATCGTGTCGTGCTGGTTGGGGCGGGCATGGCGCCGCTGTTCGAGGTACTTTCCGGCAAGGTGAATGTTCGCCATGTGCCCGATGCCGACGCAGCGCTCGCGGCCATCGCGTCCGATATTCAAGCGGATGATGCCATTCTTATCAAAGGTTCCAATGCCGTCGGCCTGTCGCGGGTTGTGTCGGGGCTGATTTCGGGGGGGAAGTAATGCTGTACTGGATTGCCGAACAGCTTGGGTTTCCGGGGGTCTTGAACCTCCTGCGCTATCTGACCTTCCGGACCGGCGGGGCTGTGGCAACAGCCCTGGTGATCGGGCTCATCATTGGCCCAAAATTCATTGGCTGGCTTCGGGTTCGGCAGGGCAAAGGCCAGCCGATCCGCAGCGATGGTCCCCAATCGCATCAGGCAAAAGTCGGCACACCAACAATGGGCGGGTTGATGATCCTGACGGCCGTTGGCTTGTCGCTCCTTCTCTGGATGGATTTGACCAATGTTTACGTCTGGGCGTGTGCACTGGTCACGGCAGGCTTTGGCCTGATCGGCTTTCTTGATGATTATGATAAGGTCAAAAAACGCAGCACCAAAGGCGTGTCTGCGCGCGCGCGCTTGCTTGCTGAATTTGCCATTGCAGGCGTCGCAACTGCGCTGATCGTATCGCATTCAGGGACAGAACTTTACCTTCCCTTTGTGAACGGACCTGTGGTTGATCTTGGTTGGTTTTACGTGCTGTTTGGTGCGTTTGTGATCGTTGCTTTCGGCAATGCCGTGAACCTAACCGACGGGCTGGATGGCCTTGCGACCATGCCGGTGATCATTGCTTGCCTTGCGTTCATGATGATCGCCTATCTCGCGGGTAACGCCAAATATGCAGCCTATCTCGGCATCCCCTATGTGGCTGGGGCCGGCAATCTTACCATTTTGTGCGGGGCAATTGTGGGGGCGGGGCTCGCCTTTCTCTGGTTCAATGCGCCGCCGGCTGCTGTCTTCATGGGCGATACGGGCAGCCTTGCTTTGGGCGGCGCGCTCGGTGCCATTGCGGTGACGGCGCATCATGAATTTGTGCTGGCCATTATCGGCGGTCTTTTTGTTGTCGAGGCGCTCTCGGTTGTCATCCAGGTCTTCTGGTTCAAACGCACCGGACGACGTGTGTTCCGCATGGCCCCCATCCACCATCATTTTGAACAGCTTGGCTGGCCTGAGCCGACAGTGGTTATCCGTTTCTGGATTGTCGCGTTCGTCCTCGCGCTGGCTGGCCTGTCGACCCTGAAGATCAGATGATCCTTTCCGACGCCTTTCGCGCAAAACGCTATGCTGTTCTGGGCCTTGCGCGCTCAGGCTTGGCCAGCGTCCGCGCGTTGGCGGCGAGTGGCGCCCATGTCACCGCATGGGATACAAAAGAAGAGGCGCGGGCAGCCGTTCCTGAAGGGGTTCTGCTTGCTGACCCGCTCGCCATGGATCTGGCGGGGTTTGACGGCGTCGTGGTCTCGCCCGGTGTGCCCATTAACCGGCATCCGATCGCCGATCATGCCCGCAAGGCGCATGTGCCTCTGATCGGTGATATTGAGTTATTCGCGCAGGCACGCCCCACACTGCCCGCGCACCGCGTGGTTGGCATTACCGGGACGAATGGCAAATCGACCACGACGGCGTTGATCCATCATATCTTAACAGAGGCCGGCCTCGCAGCCCGGTTGGGGGGCAATATCGGCTTGCCCATCCTCTCGCAGGATCCTCTGCCCGAAGGCGGCGTTTATGTCCTTGAGTTGTCGAGCTTCCAGATTGATCTGGCCCACAGCTTGGCGTGTGACATTGCCGTGCTCACCAATATCACGCCTGATCATCTTGATCGTTATGATGGTTTTGCCGACTATGCGGCTGCGAAAGAGCGGTTGTTTACGCTGCAACATGCCGATCAAATTGCCGTCATCGCCACCGAAGATGATCCTTCACGCATGATCGCCAGCCGCGTGAACCACCGTCTTTACCGCGTTGCCTCGGCGGACATTGGCGATCAGTCCCGTTGGCCGTCGCTACAAGGGCCTCATAACGCTCAGAATATTGCCTGCGCACGGGCCGTGGCAACGGCGCTTGGCGTGGCCGAGGGAGCGATCGAGAAGGCTCTAGAAACCTATCCCGGCCTTCCGCATCGGATGGAGCGGGTACGCACATTAGGCGGGGTGCTGTACGTCAATGATTCCAAGGCGACGAACCCGACGTCAACGGCCCCAGCACTCGCAGCCTATCCGGCCGTGCACTGGATTTTGGGGGGGCAGGCGAAAACCAACGAGCTTGATGCCTGCACACCGCATTTTGGCCATGTAAAGGCTGCCTATACCATTGGCGAAGCGGGCAGCATGTTTGCCCAATTGCTTGGGCCGCATATGCCGGTCGTCGAAGCGCATACGCTTGATCAGGCGGTCAAGGCAGCGGCTGCAGCGGCCCAGCCCGGCGAAACCGTGCTGCTTTCGCCCGCCTGCGCTTCGTTTGACCAATTCACGGATTATGAAGCGCGAGGGGCTGCCTTCCGGACATATGTGGAGGCCCTGTCATGATGAACCCTGGCGCCATTCCTCCTAAACCGCGTTCGCCGCGTCCACCGCGCCTTGGTCGCTCGGATCGTTCAGCGCTCGGCTTATGGTTCTGGGAGATTGACCGCGTCCTGCTGCTGTTCGTGATCATCCTGATTTCGATTGGGCTCATCGCCGTCGCCGCAGCGTCGCCTGCATCGGCCCATCGTTATTCAGACATCAGCTTTCAGCTGGCCCCGCTTCATTATTTCTGGCGGCAGCTGATCTGGGTCAGCCTTGGCTTTTTCATCATGATCGCGGTGTCGATGATGCCGCAACAAGCAGCCCGGCGGTTTGGGTTGGTCTGTGCGGGCATTTTCTTACTGGCACTGGCAGCCGTGCCGGTGCTGGGGGTTGAGGCAAATGGAGCCAGGCGCTGGATCGGCTTTGGCTTTGCTCAGTTTCAGCCGTCCGAATTTCTAAAGCCCTTTTTCGCGGTCGCGATGGCGTGGCTGTTGTCGCTCAAAGCGCAGGATGATGGCTTGCCTGTCGTGCTCCTTTCAGGGTTGATGACGGGCCTCGTTGGAATGTTGCTGATGTTGCAGCCCGATTTTGGCCAAACGATCATCTTCGCCGCCATGTGGTTTGCCATGGTTATGGTCACCGGCATTTCATGGCGGATGGTCGGCTTGCTGGCGGGCACCGGCGCAACCGGCGTCGTTTCTGCCTATTTCTTTTATCCTGTGGCAACCCAGCGGATCAACAATTTCCTCTTTCAAAATGGGGACACCTATCAGACCGACAGTGCCCATGCGACGATCACGGCAGGCGGCCTTTTCGGCACCGGGCCGGGCGGCGGCGAAATGAAGTTTCGACTGCCAGAGGCGCATACCGATTATATCTTCTCGGTCATCGGGGAAGAATTCGGGCTGATTGCCTGTCTCGCCATTGCGGGCGTCTTCCTTGCGATGGCTGCGCGGGTTTGTGTGAAACTGCTCGACGAGGATGATCCGTTTCTCATGCTGGCCGCGACCGGGCTGATCACTCAGTTCACCGCGCAAGCGATGGTCAACATGGCCGTCAACACGGGTATCGCACCATCAAAAGGCATGACGCTGCCCTTTATCAGCTATGGCGGCTCTTCGATGATTGCCCTGTGCATCGGCTTTGGTCTGCTGCTCGCCTTTACGCGGAAGAATCCCTACCTTACCCGCTCACCCTATGTCGTGAAGTGGAGCGCACAATGAGCGAGCGGCATTTTGTTCTGGCGGCAGGGGGCACGGGCGGCCACATGATCCCGGCCCATGCGTTAGCGACGGAGCTGAATCGGCGTGGTCACCGCGTTGCGTTGATCACCGATGAACGAGGTGCCCGGATACCCGGCCTGTTCGAAGGGGTGCAGACCCATATCCTGCCCGCTGGCCGCATCACCGGAAACCCCATGTCTTGGTTGCCTGGCCTAAAAGCCATTTTGGCAGGCCGGGCGATGGCCTTGCGCCTGTTTGAAACATTCCAGCCCGAGGCGGTGATCGGCTTTGGGGGCTATCCGGCGTTTCCGGCCTTGCTCGCCGCGAAAAAGGCAGGCGTCAAAACGGCCGTGCACGAACAAAATGCTGTGCTGGGTCGGGTCAATCGATTGGTGGCGGGGCGGGTGGATGCCATTGCCGTTGCCTATCCCGAAATCGCGCGCCTTGCCCCCAAGCACATGGGCAAGGCATGGCTTGTTGGCAATCCCGTGCGCGATGAAGTCGTGGCACTGCGAGAACGGCCTTATCCCGCAATTGATGAGGAAGGGGTGTTTCGCATTCTCATCATCGGCGGCAGCCAAGGCGCAACTATCTTGTCGGACGTTGTGCCAGACGGCTTGTCGATGCTGCCCTTGGCGCTGCGTCGGCGGTTGCAGGTTACGCAACAATGCCGGGCAGAGGATATTGACCGGGTCCGTGTTCGCTACGCCGAACTGGGCATTGCAGCAGATCTCGCAACCTATCTGAATGATATTCCGGAACGCCTCGCTTGGTCGCATCTGGTGATCGCGCGGGCGGGCGCCTCGACGATTGCTGAACTCACCTGCGCGGGCCGGCCTGCCATTCTTGTGCCTTTGCCAAGCGCGACCGATGACCACCAGACAGCCAATGTCCGCGAAATGGTGAAGGCAGGCGGCGCGCGGTCTATTCCGCAATCGCGGTTTACCGCGCCTGAACTTGCCAAACAGATGCAAAAGCTGGGGCTTGATCCGGAAGGACTCGCCAATGCAGCAGGTCGGGCGCGCGGCATCGGGCGCCCCAATGCGACCCGCGACCTTGCTGACTTGGTGGAGGCGCTGGATAGACCAACTGCCCCCCAGATGGTCGGCTTGGCGCGCCAACCCACATTAGCAGGGGCAACAGCATGAAGGCAGTTCCCACCAGTATTGGGACCATCCACTTTGTTGGCATTGGCGGCATCGGCATGTCTGGCATTGCCGAGGTGATGCACAATCTTGGCTATCAGGTGCAGGGCTCTGACATTGCCGAAAGCTATGTCGTTGAAGGGCTGCGGGCCAAAGGTATCAAGGTCATGATTGGCCATGCCACTGAAAATGTCGGCAACGCCGCGGTGGTGGTCACGTCAACGGCCGTCAAACGCGGCAACCCGGAAGTGGAGGAGGCGCTGGAGCGGCGCATCCCCATCGTCCGGCGGGCGGAGATGCTGGCAGAGTTGATGCGGCTTAAGTCAACCGTCGCTGTCGCGGGGACGCATGGCAAGACAACGACGACGTCGATGATCGCCGCTATGCTTGATGCAGGCGGCATCGACCCGACGGTCATCAACGGCGGCATTATCAACAGCTATGGCTCCAACGCCCGGCTGGGGGATAGCGATTGGATGGTCGTGGAAGCGGATGAGAGCGATGGCTCCTTCCTCCGCCTCGATGGCACGATTGCGGTGGTCACCAATATCGACCCTGAACATCTCGACCATTACGGCTCGTTCGATGCGGTGAAGCAAGCCTTTGTCGAATTTATTGAAAATGTGCCTTTTTACGGCCTCGCCATTCTCTGCCTCGACCATCCCGAAGTGCAGGCGATCATCCCGCGCATCCGCGACCGGCGGATCATGACCTATGGCTTTTCCGCACAGGCCGATGTGCGGGGGGACCATGTCACCCCCTTTCCTGGGGGCAATCGGTTCGACGTGGTCGTCCGCGCGCGCGATGGGTCGACCCGGACGATCAAGGGGATCGAACTGCCGATGCCGGGCCGCCACAATGTGCAGAACGCGCTTGCCGCGGTCGCCGTTGGCCTCGAAATGGGCATGACCGATGCCGATATTCAGCGCGGCTTTGCGCAGTTTGGCGGCGTCAAACGGCGCTTTACCAAAGTCGGTGAGGTCGATGGCGTGTCCATTATCGATGATTATGGCCACCATCCCGTTGAAATCCGGGCGGTCTTGGCGGCGGCGCGCGAAGGGGCGGAAGGCCGGGTGATCGCGGTCTGCCAGCCGCACCGTTATTCGCGGCTGGGCAATTTGATGGAGGAGTTTGCCTCCTGCTTCAACGACGCGGATATCGTCTATGTCACCCCGGTCTACGCTGCGGGTGAAGCGCCAATGGACGGGGTGAGTGCTGCGGCTCTGGTCAGCAACCTCAAACGCCGTGGCCATCATGCAGCTGCAGAGATTGCAGATGCTCCCGCGCTGGCACGCGTGATCGCCGCCCAAGCGCAGCCCGGCGATATGGTTGTCTGCTTGGGCGCGGGGGACATCACCAAATGGGCCGCTGGGCTGGCGGATGCCATTCGGGAGGCGCGCGGTTGATCGAGGCAACGTCCCTTCCTCAGGTGCGTGGGAAGCTGACGGCGCAAGCGCCGTTGGCCCCGCTCGTCTGGTTTAAGTCTGGCGGCAACGCCCAATGGCTGTTCGAACCAGCGGACCGGGACGATCTATGCGCGTTTCTGGCAGGGCTCGACCCGCAGGTGCCCGTGATGGCGCTTGGTCTTGGATCCAACCTGATTGTGCGCGATGGCGGCGTGCCGGGCGTGGTCGTCCGGCTGGGCAAAGCCTTTGCTGCCGTCACCGCGCGCGATGATTTGACGCTTGATTGTGGGGCGGGGGCCAGCGGTATTTTGGTGTCCTCCACCGCACGAGATAAGGGCATTGCAGGCCTTGAATTTCTGCGCTCCATCCCCGGCACGGTCGGCGGTTTTGTCCGGATGAATGGCGGCGCTTATGGCGGCGAGGTGAAAGACATTCTCGTCGATTGCGATGTTGTGCTGCGCGATGGCCGTCTGGTCACGCTTCCGGTGGCGGAGCTTGGCTACACCTATCGGCATTCCGAGCTGCCCGATGGCGCGATTGTGGTTGGCGCGCGGTTTCGCGGGCGGCCGGGCAAGAGCGATGACATCCAGGCGGAAATGGATCGCATCTCCGCGGCGCGCGAAGCATCTCAGCCGCTGCGCAGCAAAACGGGGGGCTCCACCTTCAAAAACCCGGATGGGCATAAGGCGTGGCAGCTCGTCGATGAAGCCGGGTGCCGAGGCTTGGTGCGTGGTGGCGCGCAAGTTTCAGAAAAACATACCAATTTTCTGCTAAACTTGGGCGATGCCAGCAGCGCGGATATTGAAGCGCTGGGCGAAGAGGTGCGGCGCCGGGTGAAAGAAAAATCGGGCGTCACGCTCGAATGGGAAATTCAGCGAGTAGGAAAGCCAGTATGACGCAGCCCATCCATGTAGCCGTTTTGATGGGCGGCTGGTCTTCTGAGCGGCCGGTGTCGCTCGTCACCGGCAATGGCGTTGCCGATGCGCTGGAGCGTGTGGGCTATCGCGTGACGCGGATCGACATGGGCCGCGATATCGCGGCGCGTTTGGCAGAGGTGAAGCCGGACGTTGTTTTCAACGCGCTCCACGGCACGCCGGGCGAAGATGGCACGGTGCAGGGCATGATGGACCTGATGGGGATTAAATATACCCATTCGGGTCTCACCACGTCCGTCATCGCGATTGACAAGCAATTGACCAAGCAGGCGCTGGTGCCGCATGGCATCCCGATGCCGGGCGGGATGATCGTCGAAAGCGCAAGCCTGTATCACGCCGATCCGCTGCCCCGGCCTTATGTTCTCAAGCCGGTCAACGAAGGGTCGTCCGTCGGCGTTGCGATTGTGACGGATACGTCGAACTATGGCAGCCCCATCCGCCCTGACGCGGCCGGACCATGGCAGGATTTTGACCATCTTCTGGCAGAACCCTTTATCCGCGGGCGCGAGCTGACGGTTGCCATTTTGGGGGATCGCGCGTTGTGCGTCACCGAATTGCAGCCAAAATCCGGCTTTTATGATTTTGATGCCAAATACACCGAAGGCATGACGGCGCATATCTGCCCGGCGGCCATCCCCGATGATGTTGCCGAAGCGATGATGGGCTGGGCGCTTCAGGCGCACCGCGTGCTCGGCTGCAAAGGGGCGTCTCGGTCGGACTTCCGCTGGGATGACGAACAGGGCGTGGACGGTATTTTCCTCCTCGAAGTCAACACCCAGCCGGGCATGACGCCGTTGAGCCTAGTGCCTGAACAGGCCAAGCATTGCGGCATTTCGTATGAGCAGCTCGTTGATATCTTGATCAAGGAGGCGCTGGCGTGAAGCCTGTTGGCAAATCAACACGCGCGCCTGCCCGACGTCCGACAGCGCGAGCCGGGGCCAGCAAGGCCCGATCTCGCTGGGCGGAATGGAATGCGCTGTTCTGGCAAATTGTGCCGATCAAGGCCGAAACGGTTGAGCGTGCGCTCACGCTGCTCACCATCTTGGTGATTTCCGGCGCCGTGCTGGCCGCTTCGGTCTATGCAGGTATCCCGCAATTTGTTGGCACAGAAATGGGGCAGGTTGCGGGCAGGGCCGGGTTCAAGGTCAAGCGGGTGGAAGTCAAAGGGCTGGACCGGATGGACTCGCTCACGGTCTATGCGGTGGCGCTTGACCAGCATTCCATCGCCATGCCGCTGGTCGATCTCGACAAGGTGCGCGGGCAGCTGCTGCAATATGGCTGGATTGAAGACGCTCGGATTTCGCGTCGCTGGCCCGATACTCTGGTGGTCGACATCGTGGAACGCAAGCCTGCCGCGATCTGGCAGAATAATCAGCGGCTGGTGCTGATCGATGGCACCGGCGTCGTGCTCGAGATGGTGGACCCCACCGCTATGCCCGATTTGCCGCTCGTCATCGGTCCCAATGCCAATCAGGAAGTTGAGCGGCTTTACACGCTGCTCGATACTGTGCCGGCGCTCAAACCGAAGTTCGCGGGGGCGACGTGGGTAGGCAATCGCCGCTGGGATGTTCGATTTGGCTCGGGCGAGGTTTTGGCGCTGCCCGAGGGAGAGGATTTCGCAGCCAATGCGCTGAAGCGATTTGCGCAGCTTGATGGGACAGAGCGACTGCTTGGTCGAGGCTTTGTCCGGTTTGACATGCGCGATCCCAGCAAATTTGTGGTTCGGCTGAAACGCGGTTCGCAAGAAGTGGGAGGGCCCGCTGGGCTGGCGCTCGCCTCGGGCAATGAAACCGCACCTGAAGCGGCTGTTAAACCAGAGGTTCCTTCGCCCTCCACGGCGCAGGTGGCACCGGCCAAGGCAACGTCAGAGACCAAGGCGAAATCAGAAACCAAGGCAATGCCAGAAACCAAAACGAAGCCAGAAACCAAAACGAAGCCAGAAACCAAGG
>JACCDX011066758.1_pt1 | contig 15978 bp, 23 predicted proteins | sample 7449681 | NCBI WGS metagenome assembly JACCDX01 (sample SAMN15323450, study PRJNA562643) | freshwater metagenome | isolation source: river surface water | place: USA:Blue River Watershed | collected 2017-08-18 | reverse complement strand
GGGCGAAGGCGTGTTGTGCTCAACCAGCTTGATCGTCACCTGTGGCGCCAACGTTACTGCGGTGGCTTTCTATGGCTAAGTCTCCTGCATGGCAACGCAAGGAAGGCAAGAACCCCAACGGCGGCTTGAACGCCAAGGGCCGAGCCTCTGCCAAAAAGCAAGGGATGAACTTGAAGCCCCCTCAACCCGAGGGCGGCTCCAGGCGCGACTCTTTCTGCGCCCGCATGGAAGGCATGAAGAAGAAATTGACCGGCGAGAAGGCCAAGAAGGACCCCAACAGCCGCATTAACAAAAGCCTGCGGGCTTGGAATTGCTGAGGTAAAAATGGCTACATATGCAGGACCATCTCAATGGAACACTTACACCAGGGAAGCCGATTCACGCAGAAATAAATTGCGCGAAGACGTTAACAAAGGCGCCATATCTCAACGTTTGAAAAAAATGCTTGGCGATGACAAGTACAAGAAAGATGAGTACGACGCTGCCAACAAAGTACTCAACCTGAAGGAAGAGGAAATTGAAGCGCTGGGGCAACGTATTGTTGATCAATACCCAAAAGGTACAACCAGCGGCACTGGACAAACTTCCCGTAACAAAGCTGAGCACGGCAAACCTGTTGACTTGCCTGAGTTTAAAAAAGGCGGCAAAGTAAGCGGCGCATCCAAGCGCGCAGACGGCATTGCTCAGCGAGGCAAGACACGGGGCAAAATGATATGACCCAACATCAGGACACCGTCAAGCATGCATTGGACATCGTGGCTGTGTTTGCAGCCATTTCGTCCTTCTTGCAGCTGCTGACCCCCTTGTTTGGCTTGATTGGCGCTATTTGGACGCTGATGCGTATTGCTGAGATGGTTTCGGGCAAACCTTTTGCGGAGCTGATCCGCCGAAAGAAACCAGATGCCGAGCAGCAGTAAAAAGCAACACAACTTCATGGAAGCCGTGGCCCACAACCCGGCATTTGCGAAGAAAGCGGGAGTCCCACAATCTGTGGGCAAAGATTTTTCCAACGCGGACAAGGGCCGCAAATTTTCAAAAGGTGGTGACATCATGGCTACAGAGAAAAAAGTTCCGACAACCCCCATGGGCAAAGTGCGCACGGCTGCTCCCAGCCGCGACGGTATCGCTGCCAAAGGCAAGACCAAGGGCAAGCAGATCGTCATGGCAGGCTCGTCCAAGGGCATGAAGCGCGGCGGCAAGTGCTGATTTAGGGGGCTACTATGATGGCCAGTCGCGGTATGGGGGCAATCATGCCCTCCAAAATGCCCAAGGGCGTCAAAAAGGCGCGCCGGGACGACACTGACTTCACGCAATACGCCGCGGGCGGCGAGGTGTGGGACAAAGAACGTCCGAAAGGGCTGGGCAAGCCAAAAAAGCTAAGCCCGGCCGCCAAGGCAGGGGCTAAAGCCGCCGCAAAAGCAGCTGGTCGCCCCTACCCCAACCTGGTCGATAATATGCGGGCCGCGAAAGGTAAATAATGGCAGTCACCGGCACAACCGATTTCAACCTCGAATTCACAGAGATTGCTGAGGAAGCGTGGGAGCGTGCCGGCCGTGAGATGCGTTCTGGCTACGACTTGCGTACCGCCAGGCGCTCCATGAACTTGATGACCATTGAGTGGCAGAACCGCGGGTTGAACATGTGGACCTTTGACGAGGGCTACATCAACTTGGTGCAGGGGCAGTCCACTTACGACCTGCCGGCCGATACCATCGACCTGCTGGAGCAGGTGATCCGCACGGGGCAGGGCAACGTCTCTACCCAGGCGGACCTGACCATCACTCGTATTAGCGTTTCTACCTACGCCACCATCCCAAACAAGCTGACACAGGCCCGCCCAATCCAGGTTTGGGTTCAGCGGCTAAGGGATAACCCGAAGATTACGGTGTGGCCGGTGCCCGACCAGGGCACAGCTTTGCAGCCGTACTACGTGTTCAAGTACTGGCGTATGCGCCGCATTGACGATGCGGGAGCAGGGATTCAGACTCCTGACGTGCAGTTCCGCTTCTTGCCGGCGCTGACCGCCGGCCTGGCGTATCACATCGCCATGAAGACCCCGGAGCTGATGGATCGCGTGCCCATGCTCAAGGCTGCTTACGACGAGTCCTTTGCGCTGGCCGCTGAGGAAGACCGCGAGAAGGCCGCTATCCGCTTCGTACCCCGCCAGATGTTCATTGGGAGCGGGGTGTAATGGGTAACCGGTTTGCCAACGGCATCAAAGCGATTGCGGAGTGCGATCGCTGCGGGCAACAGTACAAGCTGAAACAGCTGAAGACTGAGATCATCAAGCAGCGCAAGTACGAGCTGCTGGTGTGCCCGGAATGCTGGGACCCAGACCAGCCGCAGTTGATGCTTGGCACGTTCCCTGTGGATGACCCCCAGGCGCTGCGCAACCCGCGCAGAGACACAACGTACGTGCAGGCGGGCGTGAACAATAACGGCTACCCCACCGGTGGCTCGCGCGATATTCAGTGGGGCTGGGCCCCTGTGGGCGGCTCGCGTGAATTTGATGCGGCGTTGACTCCAAATTACTTGGTGGCAACGACTTATGTTGGTACAGTAACGGTATCTTGAAGGAGCCAGAGATGGACAAGAAAGACTTAGCACAAGACAAGAAAATGATCGGCGCCGCCGTTCGTAAGCATGAGAAAAACATGCACCCCGGCAAGACCCCGACCAAACTGGCTAAAGGCGGCGTTACGTCTTTGGCCATGAAAAAGTACGGGCGTAACCTGGCACGGGCTATGAACCAGAAGTCTTCTTCGCGCGGAGGTTGATATGGCCACATACAGCAAGAAAATGATGGGCAAGGAAGTTGGCCAAGCCAACGTCTATGCCAAGCCGCACACGATGAAGGGCAAAGCCGTCACGGTGGAAGCACAGCCCGGCCGCGGTCCCGTGCGCAACAGCTCGGATACTGTGGACATGTCTGTTGGCAACATCGACAAGTCGAAGGGCGAGCATGCTGCCAAAACCACTGGCATCAAAATCCGCGGTACTGGCGCTGCCACCAAGGGCACCATGGCCCGTGGCCCCATGGCGTGAGGTCTAAATGACATATAGCGAACTCGTTGCTGCTGTTCAGTCGTACACGGAGAACACCTTCCCGACGGCTGACATCAACAAAATGATCAAGATTGCTGAGCAGACGATTTACAACACTGTTCAGCTGGCTTCGTTGCGTAAGAACGTGACGGGCTCGCTTAGTCTCGGCAACAAATATTTGTCCTGTCCTGGCGATTTTTTGTCCACATATTCCGTCGCGGTTATCACGGACTTGGGCACCGCAAACGAAGAATACCACTACCTTCTGAACAAAGATGTGAACTTCATTCGCGAAGCGTATCCGGGTACGGGCACGGCAAGCCGCGGCTTGCCTAAGCACTACGCTATTTTTGGACCCACGTACGGCAATGACGCGGAGCTTTCGTTTATTGTCGGCCCGACGCCCGATGCCGCATATGGTGTCGAGCTGCATTACTATTTCTACCCCGAATCAATTGTGACGGCGGGCCAGACTTGGTTGGGTGACAACTTTGACTCCGCGCTGTTCAATGGCACCATGATGGAAGCCATCCGTTACATGAAGGGCGAGCCCGACCTGGTTGCTATGTATCAACAGCAATTCTTGCAGTCGCTCACGCTGCTCAAGAACTTGGGCGATGGCAAGCAACGTATGGATGCGTACCGCGACGGCCAAGTTAGGAACCCCGTCGTATGAGCATCCTGCAAACGCAAACCACGAGCTTCAAAGCGGAGCTGTACCAAGCTGTCCACAACCTGACTACCGATACGCTCAAGGTGGCGCTGTACACCGGCAACGCAGATTTGAACGAAACCACCACGGTGTACACAACCTCCAACGAAGTGACCGGTGGTGGGTACCCTCCGGGGGGTGTTCAATTGACAGGCGTCACCATCAATACGTCAGGGTACACGGCGTATGTGAATTTCAACAACGCAAATTTCAGCGCGGCAGTGACAGCACGGTGTGCCCTCATCTACAATTTCAGCAAGGGCAACAAATCAATCGCCGTGCTTGATTTCGGGTCTGATAAAACATCGACTTCGTTCACATTGACGATGCCAACCAATACACCAACAACCGCCCTTTTGCGGTCCTCAGTTTAAGGAGCCACCATGTCCATCGAGAAAACAAAAGCCAATGACGTTGTCACCAGCGGATTGATTGCTGGCGCGCGTCCCACGGATGGTATGACTGCTTTGGGGTACTTTACTCTTGAGTGCTATGACAAAGATGGCAACCTGAAGTGGAAGGCATCCAACCATAACTTGGTGGTGAACGTTGGCCTGCAATATATGTGCAGCACCGGTTTGACGAACGGCACCCAGATCACGACCTGGTACGTCGGGTTGTATGGAGCCGGGGCGTCTAACACCCCCGCTGCTAGTGACACCATGGCTTCACACGCAGGATGGACTGAAGTCACTCCTTACAGTAACGCTACACGCCCAACTTGCACGTTTGCATCGGCGACTACGGCCAATCCTTCTGTGGCTACTAATTCTGCGTCCCCCGCTTCGTTTTCAATTAACGCAACAGCAACAGTTGGTGGTGCGTTTTTGGTGAGCGACAACACCAAAGGCGGTAGTACAGGCACTTTGTTTTCCGCTGCGGATTTCCAAGCCCCTGGCGACCGCACAGTGGCCAGCGGCGACACCTTGAACGTTACCTACACCCTCAGCTTGGCGGGATGATAAATGGGCCTGGTACTTAAAGACAGGGTCAAGGAAACTACGACCAGTTCAGGTACTGGGGCTATAACGCTGGCAGGAACAACGTCTGGGTATCAGGCGTTTTCCGTTATTGGCAACGGCAACACAACGTACTACGCAATTGTGGACCCCGCAACTGGGGACTGGGAAGTTGGCGTAGGTACGTACACCTTGGCGGGCAATACATTGTCGCGGGATACTGTGCTGAGTTCTAGTAACAGTGGAGCGTTGGTGCCTTTTGGCACGGGGGCCAAAGACGTCTTTGTTACGTACCCAGCGTCATATGCGGTGCTTCTTTCTGGAGGAAGCATGGTGTATAACTCCGCCACTAACTCAATTGATTTTTCACTGTAATGGCACTTGTAACCCGAATCACAAATGCGGGGGACATGCAGGTTCCTTTGGCGTCTGAGTTTGACGAAGTTTCGCAAACCACACCACTCAAAGTTGCCGCTACGACAGCATATACAACTCAAGTTGACGAAATAACTTCTACAGCCGGGAAACAGGCGCGCTTGTTAACGACTGGATTAAATTTAAATGGGCAAGCTGACGAAACTGTAAATCTTGTTCCGTCCACGTACGACTCTGCGGTTACTGAAACAACTACCGCAACGGATACCATTGTGGGGGAGCGCGTATGGTATGGGGCAGTATCCGAAACGGTTACAAGCGCGGATACCCTTAGCGGTACGGTGTTGTCGTATATAACGACAGGGTTACAAGTCATGCTTGACGCAGGTAATCCGTCAAGCTATCCAGGATCGGGGACTACTTGGACCGATGTCAACCCAAACGGATATACACCTCAAAACTTTACGTTGGTAAGTACCACGTACAGTAGCACGTCTGGCGGGTATCTTACGTTTAACGGTACGTCTTCGTATGCGTATTCAACGTATTCTTATGCCCCTTACACCACCCTTGACGCGACGACAACGACATATTGTTGCTGGGTGCGTATGTCAAATCTTACGTCTGGCAGAAAAATATTTGGTTTTGAATACGTGCAATCTGGGACTGGTGGGGGTTTTTCATACGATAAACAAGTGTATCTAGCAACTTCTGGGCAACTTGTTTGGGGGGTATATAACGGCGGGTACCGCCTTATAGCATCTCAAGCTATAGATACTACGTGGCTTTATATAGCAGTTGTCTATAACGCCGCTACTCCGTTAACTACTTTTTATGTAAATGGGGTACGTGTTGGTACGCTGGCGTATAACTCAGCCGACCAAGGTACATGGCTTCGCTTTGGGTCTTATAGATTGTCCGGGTGGTCGCTAGGAAGCGACGGATATTGGCCCGGGGATATGGCTATTTTTCAAAAATATCTTGGTGCACTAACCCAAGCGCAACTACGTACAAATTATGAAGCGTGGGCGCCCCGGTTCGGGAAAAGCACAGGGCTTGTAACTAGCGGGCTTCGATTGTATTTGAACGCTAATAATTATTCGGGTTCCGGTGCTTGGCTCGACCAAAGCGGAAACGGGTACAACATGACGTTGTTTAATAGCCCGGCATTTACCAGCAGCGCGACGACCCCGTATTTTTCATTTAACGGTTCAAACCAATACATGAATAATGCGTCTTTCACTCAAGCCGCTATTACAACAAGTACAAATTTCACTTGGATAGGCCTGATATATCCTAATTCAAACACAAATGCCGCAGTCGTATTTGGCGCTAGAACAGCGTCGCTTAATTTTTGCAAATTGTCTTCTTCGACTTTTGAAGTTTATCCAAGTAGTACTAATGCAGCGCTGGGCACGGCCGCATGGAAGTTTGTAGCTGTTGTTAAATCTGGAACTAGCGTATACGTTTACAATTCTGCGGCAAATCAAAGCATCTCTACGTCATTCACTGGGACAACAAGCAGCACTATTCCGTTTTATATTGGCGGGGACCCAACCGCAAGTGAGTGGTTTAACGGGCGTATAGCCATGGTTGCGGTATACAACCGGGCTCTGTCTTTTAGCGAAGTCCTTCAGATGGACTATTTCACTGGTACAAACTACGGGACTTAACATGGCACAACTCAAAGGCAACTCACAAGTTTACGGGCCCCTCAAAATCGGGGACACTGCTCTCACCGGCCAGGTTACTTTCACGCCGCCAGCCAGCGGCACCCCTAACTTTACGTGGCCATCAACTGTGGGCACATCAGGGCAATTTTTGGCCACAGACGGCGCGGGCGTGCTATCATTTCAAACAGTACGCACGTACCCTATACAGCTGGTCAGTGCGCAATATTTTGGAGGTCTATAAATGGCTCAAAACACGGCCCCAATTTTTCCGCTAGTCCCCGTAACGACCATTGTCGGCGGGGCAGCGGCCAACGCTGCTACCCCCGGCGTAACAGCGAACAACACATACGACCTGACCACGGGTACAAGCTTTTTGGCGTTCACTTCAAACGCCACAAACGGAAGCCGACTTGACTTCATCAAAGCGCGGGCGTTGGGTACCAACGTCCAAACCGTCATGCGGGTGTTTGTCAACAACGGTAGTACCACTGCTACAGCGGCAAATAACGCGCTGTATCTGGAGCGCACCCTATTTTCTACTTCGGCTTCGGCATCGACTGAAACCCCAGATATTGTTGTTTCCATGAACATAAGCTTGTCGCCGGGATATAGGGTCTATGTGACTTTTGGTACGGCAGTTGCGGCTGGATTTCATTTAACGGCGGTCGGCGGAGACTACTAATGTTTAACGGCTTAAATACCCAGAATACGCCCACCTATCAGATACGGACGTTTGGTCTTGCGTCTGGTACGGCGGTTTTGGGGTTGCCCGATGACTGCGCACCATTACAGATTCTGTATCTGTATTCAACTACTACGAGTCCGACGTACCAACTATATTTGCCGACCAACCCAAATCCAGGGAAGATAATAACCCTGATGGTGTTGCCGTATAACCAATCTACAGCAGATCAATCTACGTACACACAAGCTCGTGTTGCCATTTATGACAATACCGATTCGGGAAGCACTGCTTCTCTTATAACTCTTGGTATTGGTGCAACTGTAGACTTGATTTATGTACCTCAGCAAGCCCGCACACTGACAGATACGACCGGTGGCGGGTATTCTTCTAATTGGATTACGTTGGGGGCTACTACCACCAAATATCCCAATTTCACAATTGGGGCTACAAACTCGCGGCAGGTAATGGCCGGGCAGAGTAATCTTATTGTCGGTGGTGATACAAATACGGTTCGCGGTACTGGTAACTTCAACAGTGTAGTTGGTGGATATAACAATAACGTTGGCGCAATAGCGCAAACCACCAGCTATTCCAACGTTTCTGGCGGAACAGCAAACACTGTAAACGGAAGCTATTCCGTGATTTCAGGTGGGCGAAATAACACCATTAACTATACTGGTGGGGACTCCAGCACTATTGGCGGTGGGTACAACAACTCTATTACGGGGTACCGCTATGGGATTATTCCGGGCGGGAATGGTAACAGCATAACCGGCGGCGACACTGCTATATTGGGGCATGGGTGTTCTGCAAGCAGCGGCGTAGCGGTTGGGCAGGCTATTACTGTAAGCGGTACTTCGGCTTCTGGTATTGGGTACAACCACACCGTTGCGCATGCACGTGCATGCATCGTAGGGACTGAAGGAGGCTCAAGCCGACAACTAGGGTATGTAGGTTGGGCTAGTGCTGTACCAGTGTTGAGTGCTGCAAGGGGGGCATTCCAAGCTGGAAATCTTGTTATGGGGAAAGACACGACGGATGCTACCCCCGCCAACTTAGTATGCAGTTGGATTTCTGGCGGCCAAATCAGCCTAGTAAATAACTCCGCGTACTATTTTCGGATTATGGTTGTCGCCACCATTACAGGCGGGGGCAACACAAAACAATGGTTTATTGAAGGTTTGGTTAAACGCGGGGCATCTGCCGCAACTACAGCCTTTGTGGGTACCCCCTCTGTTACGTCAACATTTGCCGACGCTGGCGCCGCTGCATGGACGGTTGCAGTTGTAGCAGACACTACTAACGGCGGGGTCAATATAAACGTTACTGGCGCGGCGGCTACTAGCATTCGGTGGATGGCGCGGGCAACAATTGCGGAGGTTACATACTAATGGCACTCAAACTTGCTTTAGAAAAAAATATGGTTGGGTACCCTTTCCCTGATGCATATGCGCGCATCATTCATTATTCTGGGGATAAGGGCAATATTGCGTATCGCGTACATGCTTGGGCGTCTGAAGAAGCTCGTCAGGCGGGGTATGATCCAATTTTGGATGTGATGTACCACGTAGAAATTTCTCCTTCAGTGATATTGCTGGAGAGTTTGTATAACCATCTGAAAACGCAAGAGCTGTTTGCTAACGCAGTAGACGTGTGATTTTATGGCGATGTTCGGGTTTGATCCATTCGCACAGTCGCCGTTTTCTGCGCTGGGCGGGGGTGCCCCTGTTTATTATGCGGTGGTCGCTGAAACGTTAACCGCCGCAGATTCTGTATTTTCACAGGGTGTTTTAGGATCAAGCATAGCTGAACTTGTCACCGCGACAGATAGCACATCCCCACTGCTGTTTGGTTACGCTTATGTGGAAGACGGCGTAACGGTTTCAGACGCCACCATAGCTCAAAGTATATTTGCGGCGCTTGCCGCAGAGACTGCGTCCATTTTGGACCAACCCAGCAGCCAAGGTACGTTTTATGTAAGCGCAACGGATTCCGCTTCCATCACTGACGCCGCCAGTGCAGCCAGTGTTTTTGTATCGGCGACCAGCGATTCTGCTTCGGTTTCGGATAGCGCTACCGCTTCCGCTATTTGGGTATCTGAATTTGCTGACACTAGCACCTTGTCTGATCTGACTTCGGTAGTGGTGTATTGGGCGACTTTCGCCACAGATAACATAACGGCCACTGATTCAACGCTGGTGGCTCCGTCAGTGTTCAACCCAGTTGCTTTTGTGCCGCTGGAAGCGACGGACACCCCTTCTGCGTCCCATGTAATGATCGCGCAGTTGGCTGACGCCATGACTGTTTCAGATTTCATGGCTGCGCGGTTTTTGTGGGAGCCTATTGATGACAGCCAGACCGTAGTCTGGCAAAATGTCTCAGGAATGCCTAGTACAACTTGGACCTCAGTGAACAACGGGCAAAGCACCACGTGGACTCAAGTTGCAGGAAACACGACAACTTGGGCAGATATTGATGATTCTGGCGGCGGAACCTGGGATGGTATTGCCACCAACTAACGGGAGCTCAAATGGCTACATTTTCAAACCTTAAATTTGTCCTGATCACCACGGGCGATGAAGCAGGCACTTGGGGCGCGACAACCAATACCAACTTAGGTACAGCCATTGAGGAATCCATTGTTGGGTCTGCGGACGTCACGTTTGCAAGCGCAGACGTAACCCTTTCCCTGGCCAACCTAAACCCCGCCACAACGCAGGCTGCACGAAATTTTCGCTTGGCGCTGACTGGTACCTCGGGCGGATCCCGCAACCTGTACCTTGGCTCCGGCTGTCAGATTGAGAAGCCCTACGTCATCAAGAACGGCCTGGCCGATGCGGTCACCGTGCGCAACTACATCAGCGGCTCGGCTTCTGGCTCCAGCGTCACCATCCCCGCCGGCAAGACCGCGTGGGTGTTCAACACGGGCGCCGACGTGCTGCCTGCCACGGACTACATGGATGCGCTATCCCTGGGCACGGCGTTAACTGTTCCCAGCGGCGGTACGGGCGCTACGAGCTTCACCTCTGGCTCGCTCATCAAGGGCGCGGGCACCGGCGCGCTGGCCGTTGCAAGCTCCGCAGACATCGTGTCGGCTATTGGCGCCACCGCGGTGCAAAACGCAACCCTGGCGACCACTGCGGGCCACGCCACCAACGCTGGAACGGCTACGCTGGCTACCCTGGCTACCCTGGCCACCCTGGCGACCTCGGCTAACTCCGCCACGAACGCGACCTACGCGACCTCGGCTGGCTCCGCCACGAACGCGACCTACGCGACCTCTGCTGGTTCGGCTACCAATGCCACTCTGGCCACCACCGCTACCTTGGCCACCTTGGCCACCTTGGCGACTTTGGCTACCTTGGCCACAACTGCCACATCCTCTGGCTCGTCTACGAACGCTACCTACGCCACGAACGCTGGTACAGCTACCCTGGCAACTTTGGCCACCTTGGCAACTCTGGCCACTTTAGCTACAAGCGCAACGTCTGCTACGAACGCCACCTCTGCTGGCTCCGCTACCAATGCCGGCACGGCCACTCTGGCTACCTTGGCGACTCTGGCCACTCTGGCTACTTCCGCCACCCTGGCTACAAGGGCCACCAACGTGGCGAACGGCGCAGCAAACCAGCTCGTCTATAACTCCGGGCCCAACGCCACCGCGTTTGCTACGGCTCCTACCGTAACCGATACGTACTTGAAGTGGAACGGAACCGCGTTTGAATGGGTTGCTGTGGCTATCTCGGGCGGTACTGTGACGTCTGTCGGACTCGCACTGCCCACTAACTCCTTTTCCATCACTAACTCCCCCGTGACCACTTCTGGCACGCTGACGGGAAGCTGGAAGACCCAAGTAAAGAACGTCGTGCTGGCGGGCCCCGACACGGGGGCAGACGCAACTCCCACCTGGCGTTCGTTGGTTACTGACGATCTTCCTTCCGCGGGCACGCCGGGCACGTATGCCTACCCAACTCAGATTGTCACTAACGCCAAAGGCCAAGTGACTTCCGTCACGCAAGGCTCTGCTCCTGTTGGTGGGGTTACCTCTTTCAGTGCGGGCACCACGGGGCTCACGCCTAACACAGCAACCTCTGGAGCGGTTACCCTCGGCGGTACGCTTGACGTAGACAACGGCGGTACGGGGCTGACTTCCTACACCGAAGGTGACTTGCTGTACGCATCTGGCACTACGTCAATCTCCAAGCTGGCTATTGGTAGCGCGGGCAAGATTTTGGCTTCCAACACAGGCGCAACTGCTCCTGAATGGATTACGCAGTCCTCCATGAGCGTCGGCTCGGCTACGAACGCCACAAGTGCCGGATACGCCACAAACGCAGGGTTCGCTTCGTCAGCCACCAATGCTTCGTCAGCCACAAACGCTACCTTGGCTTCGAAGGCCACCAATATCGCCGGGGGCGCGGCCGGCCGCGTGCCGTACAACAGCGACGCAGACACAACGACATTCCTGAATTTGGGAACCGCTGGCCAGGTCATGGTGGTGAACGTTGGGGCTACTGCTCCCTCATGGACCAACCAGTCCAATATCGCTGCTGGCTCCGCCACAAACGCCACAAGTGCCGGATACGCCACCTCGGCTGGCTCCGCCACGAACGCTACGTACGCGACTTCCGCCGGCTCGGCTACGAACGCTAGTGCAGCAACAAATGCAACGCTCGCTACGTTGGCAACTCTGGCTACCTTGGCAACCCTGGCTACGTCAGCTACGTCAGCTACAAACGCCACAGGCGCCACCTTGGCCACAAAAGCCACCAATATCGCAGGGGGCGCCGCCGGCCGCGTGCCGTACAACAGCGGTGCAGATACCACGACGTTCTTGACTCTCGGTACTGCTGGCCAGGTTATGGTGGTGAATGCCGGCGCTACGGCTCCGTCTTGGACTGCGCAGTCCAACATTGCTGCGGGTTCGGCAACGAACGCTACCAGCGCTACATACGCCACTTCGGCTGGCGCCACTACAAACATTTCAGGCGGTGGCGGAAACCAGATTGCATATCAGTCTGGTGCGGGCGTCACCACGTTCATATCCGCGCCCACAGCCGGCGGGCAGTACCTTGGCTGGAACGGGTTTGCATTTACCTGGTCCGGTACTGACGGTATTGCTGCCGCGTCCGCAGGCTGGGCCAGCCAGATACAGCCGGCTAACGACGTTAGTACCAACGCTACGGTGTACCCAACGTGGGTGACTGGCGTGTCCGGCCAGCGGACAATTTATGCATCGACTACCAAGCTCAGCTTCAACCCGTCTACGGGCACATTGAACGTTAACGGCATCAGTATTGGCCGTGGCGTCTCTTCCATCAGCACAGAAAATACGGCGGTTGGTGATAGCGCATTAGCCAGCATTACTAATTCTTTGCGGGGTACGGCGGTTGGTTATTACGCCGCAAATACTGCAACTGAATATGGCGTGACCGCTATCGGGTTTCAAGCGCTAAAAAATATTGGGGCTGGACCTTATTCTGTTGCTGTTGGCTCTAACGCTGGGCAATATCTTGTTGGTGCAACCGCTTCAAACGGTCGGTACAACGTCTTAATTGGCGCCAGCGCGGGAGAAGGTGTTAGTGGGTCTTCAAATTACAACTTTAACACTTATGTTGGCGCGACTTCCGGAAGCTCGACTACTACTGGAAGTCAAAATACCTTTATCGGTTCAGAGGCTGGCTATAGCGTTTCAAGCGGCTCTAACCATGTTATTGTTGGTAGTTTTCAGGGGAATAACGCATCCCTAGACATTCGCACCTCAACTACTGGCTCCATTGCATTGTCCAACGGCAACAACGGCGCCCTGGGTGCTTGGTGGACAGACGGCGGCGGTTGGTACCAGAAAAATAACAGTGCCTCTTGGTCTACAACCTCAGACGCCCGCATCAAGAAAAACGTGGAGACCATCACGAATGGTTTGGCGGTGGTGACTGCATTGCGCCCGGTTGAGTTTGACTACATCCTGAGCGAGCAGCACACGGCGGGCTTCATTGCCCAAGAGTATGAGCAGGTTCTGCCGGATCAAATCACTGAAGAAGCCAATGCTGGCGAAGCCCTCAAAGCGCTGACCGACGGCGAGCCGGTCAAGGGTATCCAACAAAACTTGGTGCCGTACCTTGTTGCCGCGATCAAAGAACTCAAAGCTGAGTTTGACGCATACAAGGCTTCGCACCCGTAATATGTGGACCCAATCAGTGCATTTGCTTTGGTTACAGGCGCGATCCAGGGTGTCAAAACTCTGTGCGCAACTGTTCGAGAAGCTCAAGCTGCTGGTAAAGAAGTAGTCAACCTGTTAGGGGAGACCACCAACTTCATCAGCCAGGTGTTGGAAGGCACGGACAAACTGCAAAAAGCTGAGCAGGAAATCCGTGTCAACCCGCCCAAAAACAAGAGCTTGCAGGTGCTGGCTTTTGAAGAGGAGATGCGTAAAATTGAGTTGAAGCAGCACTACGAAGAGCTGCGCCAGATGATCATTTACGAACTGGGACTGCCTGGCGGGTTTTGGGCGGATTTCCAAAACACACTGCACCGTATGGAGCAGGAGGACGCAGATGCAAAAGCATTGGCTGAACTTCAACGGAAACAAGCTGAATGGCGACGAGAGCGAATCCGCAGCGAAGTGGAAAACAAAATCCTGCTGGTGGCGGCAACTACCGTGGTCGCAGTTTACCTGGGGGCGCTGATGTGGGCTATCCGTCTGCACAGGGAGAATCAGCTGCTGTTGCCGTGGGGCTCATGATATGTATGTTGTGCCTTGTTGGATTTATTACGCTTACTGGTTTTCTGTATGCTGACTTGCAGTCGGCCCGGGGGGCCAACAAGCACATTGAACGCAAGGTGAAAGAAGTGATCGAACGGTGTGATAAGGACTAAATATGGAATGGCTGAAACAAATCGCGCCCACTGCGGCAACTCTTCTTAGCGGGCCCTTAGCGGGCATGGCGGTCGATGCAATCGGTAAAGCCATTGGACTGTCCGACGCTACCAAAGAGCAAGTCAAAGACGCTCTGTCTTCCGGCACGCTGAACGCCGACCAAATGGCTGCTATCAAACAAGCAGAAGCCGACCTGGTGCTAAAGGTCAAACAGCTCGATATTGACATGGAAAAAGTCCATGCCGGTGACCGTGCGTCCGCCCGAGACATGGCCGCCAAAACCGGGGATGTCACGACCCCCCGCATCATTGCGCTGGTGGTCTTCATTGTGTGGGGTGCCGTCAACTGGAAACTGTTCAACGGTACGATCAGCGGCGATATGCGAGAGCTTGTAGCCCGGGCGCTAGGCACCTTGGACGGCACGCTGCTGGCGGTGGTGTACTACTACTTTGGCTCCTCTTCCGGTAGCAAAGACAAAACTGACTCTCTGACAGGTAAGAAATGAACCTCACCCCCCACTTTACCCTTGAAGAACTGACAGCCTCCGAAGCGGCAGACCGCAACGGCTGGGACAACACCCCGAATGAACAAGAACTTGAAAACCTCAAACGCCTGGCTGACTTCCTTGAGCAGGTCAAAGCTGTCGTGGGCGGCAAGCCCATTATGGTCAATTCCGCTTTCCGATCAAAGTTGGTCAATGACTCTGTGGGGTCTAAAGATACTTCTCAGCATCGCATCGGCTGCGCTGCTGACATTCGGGTTCCCGGCATGACGCCAGATGAGGTTGTCAAAGCCGTAATAGCCAGTAAAATCGGCTACGACCAGGTGATTCGCGAATTTGACCGTTGGACGCATATCAGCGTTCCCAATACCGAAGACGCTGCACCCCGACACCAGGCCCTTATCATTGACAAGTCAGGCACGCGCCCCTACGCTTGAGCCTGTTTGAGGTAGCCAAATGCCACTTAAGAAACTGCGACTGAAGGCGGGGGTGAATCGCGAAAACACCCGGTATACCAACGAGGAAGGCTGGTATGACTGCGACAAAGTGCGGTTTCGCCAAGGCACGCCTGAAAAGATCGGCGGCTGGAGATCGTTCACGCAGGCGTTTGTAGGCGTTTGCCGTTCTCTTTGGAACTGGACCACGCTGGGGTCTCAGAACCTGATTGGCATTGGTACCAACGAAAAGTTCTATATCAACCAGGGCGGCACAAACTACGACGTTACCCCCATCAGGACAACGTATCTGCTGGGCGCAAACCCATTCACCACTGTTTCTGGCTCGGCAACCGTCACGGTGTCTGATCCTACCGGGGGATACATTGTTGGGGACTGGGTGACTTTCTCTGGCGCGTCCGTCTTTAACGGCGTGGACATGAATGGCGAGTTCCAGATTCTTACCATCAACGCTGGGGCAAACACGTATACCGTCACAGCAACGACCACGGCCAGCGGAAGCGGCGCCGGTGGCGGGGCCACGGTACAAGCTGAGTATCAAATCAACATAGGCCCACCGATTGCGGTTCCGTTCTCTGGCTGGGGCGCTGGGGGTTGGGGTATCCCTTACTGGGGTTCCGGCGCAGTGGCCAGCATCCAGCAGATGCGGCTCTGGAGCCAAAGTAACTTTGGCGAAGACCTGATTTTTGGATTCC
>JACCDX010837102.1_pt1 | contig 15981 bp, 16 predicted proteins | sample 7449681 | NCBI WGS metagenome assembly JACCDX01 (sample SAMN15323450, study PRJNA562643) | freshwater metagenome | isolation source: river surface water | place: USA:Blue River Watershed | collected 2017-08-18 | reverse complement strand
GTAATTGATGATGTGATGTCATCGACTTGCAGAAGCGATGAGTGACCGCCGCTAACTAATAGCGCGATTGTTGGATCGGTTGGTTGATCGTGGGTTAAGAAATCAACGCTGACGTGGGCTGCTAAATGGTTTACACCGTATAAAGGTTTTCCAAGTCCAAGTGCTAAACCGCTTGCTGATGCAACTCCGACCAGTAATGCGCCAACTAATCCAGGACCTGCTGTAACAGCAACTGCATCAATATCATTAAGCGAAATCTTGGAATCTTTAACCGCCTTTTCAATACTTGGCAGCATGGCTTCTAAATGTGCACGGCTGGCGATTTCAGGCACTACTCCCCCGAATCGAGCGTGTTCATCAACGCTTGAGGCAATTACATTTGCCAGCAAGGTGCGGCCACGAACAATGCCGATGGCGGTTTCATCGCATGATGTTTCGATTCCAAAAACAATTGGTTCGCTCATGAGCCAAACTCCTTGCGCATGACCAGTGCATCTAGGCCATGGCCGTAATAATTTCTACGTGTAGCAATATTTTGATAACCCAATTTTTCATACAAGGCGATTGCGCCAGCGTTTTCAACGCCGACTTCGAGCATCATCGCCGAAGCTTGCTTCTCTTTCGACCATTTTTCGAGTTCGCCCATAAAGTGTGTGGCTATGCCTTGGCGCGCATATTCGGGCAGAACTGCAACGGTTAAGACGTCGGCTTCAACGCCAGGTGCCACCACCAATACTGCGGCATATCCAACGATCTGATCCTGCTCATTTGTGGCGACCATGAAATAGCGTGAATTTGGAACGCCCTTGAACTCTTCTTTAAATTGCCCCATCGACCAGGGAGAGTCAGCAAAGAGAACTCGCTCCATTGAAACTAGAACTGGAAGATCGAGTTGAATCGCAGCGCGGTAGCTAATCATTTGCGCTCCGCAGTTGGCACAGCATCAGGGCGACGCAAATACATTGGTTCTGAAATATTTTGTGAAGCACTCAACGCAACCAATTTTTGCAAATCTGGATATTGATCGATGATGTAATTCTCGACATCGGCAGGTTTGCTTACTTCAGGGCCGGCAACTCGATCTCCATCTTTATAGCTAGCCCAGTAAATTTCTTTGCGGCGCGCATCAATTGCAACGGTGTATTCGCTCTTTTCGATTGCAATCGCATCCAATGAACAAACGCCGATCACTGGAATTTCACGGGCCATGGCAAATGTGTGAGCAAAAGTTATGCCGACTCTCAATCCAGTAAACGGTCCTGGCCCCATACCAACAACAATTTGATCAGGCTTGGGGCAAACCGCTAAAGCTTTTGTGACAAGTTCGGTGATAGCAAAACCGTGTTCAGTTGCTCCTTCGTGAAAACTTTCGAATAAAACATTCTCGCCATCGATAATTCCAACAATTGTGCGAGATGTTGCCGTATCTATCGCAAGTGAGATCGTCATAAATTAAATCCTGCCCAACGCGAGCCAATTGCACGAATGGTCACTTCACGTTGATCATCAGTGCGATCGATTTCAATTTCCAAGCGATCTTCAGATAGGCGCGCTGATTCTTCACCGCCCCATTCGATTACGGTCACCGCGCTTTCACGAGGTGTATCAAGATCTAAGTCATCTAAGTAGAGAGCGGCGTTCCCACTTTCGAGTAAGCGATAAGCATCGACGTGAATCAAAGATGGGTTTCCTTTATGGATGCGCGAGATCACAAAGGTTGGTGAAGTGATATCGCTAAATCCGAGTACCGCTCCAATGCCCTGAACCAGCACGGTTTTGCCTGCGCCGAGTGGGCCATTTAGAAGTATTAAGTCGCCAGCGCGCAATTGGGCGCCAAGTCGTTGGCCCAGGCCAAACATCTCATCTGCGCTAGCGATCTTCACTCACGAAGGATAGTTGACTTAAATGAGGGAAATACAAAAGGGCCCCGAGTTTTGCTCGGAGCCCTTTTGCGGTTAACGATTAACCGAAGTTGTACTTCAGTTCTGTTGGACGGTAATCAGGATCATCATTTAGATATGGAACCTTCTTGGCAATGTATTGAACATACGCTGTTGTAGGAACCTTTCCTGACTTAGCAGCGACAGCCAACATACGTACCCAAGCCATTGTTTGCTTCTTGGAGAATGTTTGGTGTCCGACGCCAGATGCTGCAGGAGCTCCAGCTAGATCAGGCAAGCCTGCTGCTGTGAACTTTGTGTAGGTCTCTGGTGTCATTGCATAGAGAGCAAGTGTGTTCCAAACTGGCTTCTTGCCAGTCTTGCTTGCTTCCCACTTTGCAAGAGCTGCTTCGTAAGCTGCGCGCTTCTTATCTACATAGCGAGCAGAGTTACCAGCGAATACCAAACGATCTGCTTCATTTGAAAGTGTGATCGTAGGAATTGTTGAGTTGAAGGACGACTTGTCTAGATCCTTAAACTTAGCGATTGCCTCAGCATTTCCAGTAACGCGAGGAGCTGCTTTGAGAACTCCAAGCATCGCTGCTATGCCTTCATCACCTGAAAGTCCAAGGTTGTAACGACCAGCATCGCCATCATCGAGCAGTGCCGCCCAATCAGTCTTTGTATTGTCGTAGAAACCAGGGCCGGTAATTTCAGAGATTGATTGACCAGCAAGCGTGCCGGTTGCAACTGCTTCTCCAATATTTTCAAGAACGGCAACAGTTGAGTTGATGCTCTGTTCAGGAATTACTGCATTGGTTGAAATTCCATCCATGTGCGCGCTCTTTGTTGGAACTCCGGTTAGAAGACCAATTAGAAGAAGTGCGGAACGTTGTGGAATTGGTGATCCCTTAAGCGCTGCTGGATATTCAAGTCCAGGTGCGCCAAGGTTCTTGCTCCACGCTGTAAGAAGAGCTACAACCTTCTGAAGTTCTCCAACTGATGCCATGTGGCCAGGAACTCCCTTAACACCAAATGCTGAACAACCCTTAATGGTTGGGTCAGCAAAGACGCTTAGTAGGTAGAACATGTCACAAGCAGACTGAAGTGAATCAGCAGCCGATGGAGTGATACCCGCCATGATGCCAAGAGCATCTGCATATGTTGGGTACTTCTCAACGAATGGAGTAACGATTGATCCAGCCTGTGATGAACCGTAAACAACCTTCTTCTGAATTCGGGTTGTGTACTTAGCCATCGCAGTATCGATAACCTCCTTGAGCATTTCTACACGGTAAGCGCTGTTCCAGCCACGCATACCTTTAACGGTGCCGTCATAAGCTGCTACGCCGTAACCAGCACGCATCATTTCTGCAGTGACATCAGTGTTATTGGTCTGGTTACCTGGTGTTATTTCTTCAACGCCCTTAGGGACAGCTGAAACACCTGGGTAAGTTGGACGGAAGCCGTGCTCCCAGAAGAACATAGTTCCACCGAAGTTAGCAGGAACTTTGAAGACATAGCCTGCGCCATTTGTCAGAGTTCCGACACATGTTTCAACTCCTGCTGAAGATGAACAGACAGGAGCGGCTGCAGATGCCGAAGGTGTAATCGCAACGCTAAGTGTTAGTGCAAGCGTTGCTGCACCAAGGGTTGCGATTGATTTACGCATTTTTAGTGATTTCATGTGATTAACCAACCTTTGGTAGGGCATCGGCTGCAATTGCAGGTCGTGTGTAATTGAGTTCAGTTACAGCGCCCTTTGCAGAGTCTGTTGTCCAAACTTGGCGCTTTGCACCAATTGGCTTCAACACTGTTGCTGCATCGTATTTACCGATCCAGAAACCTGTGTAGGCCTCGTGAGTCTTTGTGCTGTAACCAAGTGGTGAAAGTGCAGCACTTGAAAGCTTTGCTGCATTTGCTTCGATGTACTTGATGATTCCTGGGCGAGTTAGATCTTTACCTGTTCCAAGAAGAGCAGATGTCATTAGGTAACCAATGTTCATTCCCTGGAGAATGTTGTTATCCCAACGCTTATCTGGACCCTTGTTGAAGTCATCGTTGATCTTCTTAAATGCCTTTACGAACTCATCATCGGCTTCACCTGGTGATGGAGCGTGTGATGCTGAGATTGTTCCGGCAAGTAGGCCTGCTGAAACTGCTGGTGCAATTCCGCGGGCGCCAAGGATTGTCTGGAATGTTGTCGCATCAGCACCGACTGAGATAACGATCCACTGTGCTGGCTTGTAGCCAATCTTGTTTGCAGAGGAAACTGCTGCAGCAAACGCTGAAGCAACTGCGCCAACGACAACAACATCTACGTTGTTATCTTTGAGCTGCTGCATCTGAGCATCAAGGCCTGAACCCTGAGTACCAGCGATAAATGTTGCTGCGGTCTTCTTAGGTGTAAATGTCACACCTGCTGTGGCAAGACCTTCAACAGTGTTACGACCAAAGTCATCTGTCTGGTAAACAATACCGACGGTGTTCTTTGAATAATTTTCCTTGATGTACTTACCAAGAATTTTGGCTTCAACTACGTAGGTGCCGAGGCCGCCGAATGTTGTTGGGTACTTCTTTGGATCTGTGTAGAAACCGCTGTAACCGCTGTTTACAAATAGGTCAGGAATTCCGCGACGGTTAATATCTTTGATAACAGAGATATGTGTCTGAGTTCCGACGCTACCGACCATCGCAAAGACTTTATCTTTATTGATTAGTGCAGAAGCAGTTGAAACTGTTAGGCCTGCCTTGTATGTGTCGTCTTTAACGACCAAAGTAATTTTGCGTCCGTAAACGCCGCCCTTGGAATTTACATAATCAAAGTAGGCGCGCATCGCGTCATCTACCTTGTTATAGCCCGGGCTTGCTGCACCTGTTTGAGGTAACTGCATTCCTAGAACGATTTCAGTTGCTGAAACTCCAGGAGTGCTTGCTCCTTGCGCTGGAACCGCTGAAAGCGCTAAAGCGCCAGCGAGTACTGCAGCTGCAGTTGCAATGATTCTGCGAGGTGATCCAGACAGAGATGCACGATTTCTCACTACATTCACTCTTTCTCTACTAAATGAATGCAATGGAGTACACGAGTAGCTCCATTGCCACCAACCCTGAACTGGGTTGAACGGCTTCACTTTAACTGAATGTGAATGGAAAGTGAACGAAAATGGTCGAAACGCCGAGATTTACAGGGTGAATTTATGCGCAGAGGTGGAGATTTATAACGTTTATTTATGCTTGCGCAGATGAGTTCCAGCAACTCCGGCGGGGTTTATGACCACCGTCAGAATAAGCAGGAGACTAGATATTAGGGCTGGCAAGAAGTTTGAGACTTGCTCGCTAAGTTCAAATGAACCAAGGACCGCTTCGATCCAATCGGGCAAAAAGACGACGATCACAGTTCCGATAAATGCGCCGAAGATGCTGCGAATTCCGCCAAGTACTGCAGCGGTAAGAAGTGTTAGCGAAAGTGAGACTGGATAAACACTTGGCCCGACCAGACCGCGAAGACCATAGAGCGCACCGGAAAGTCCAGCGAAGGTTGCCGAAACAACGAAAACAAAGATCTTTTGGCGAGAGAAGTTAACTCCGTTCAGTGATGCCGCAGTTTCGTTATCGCGAATTGCCCGCCACATGCGACCTGTACGAGAGAGCAAAATATTGGAGGCGAAGAAGAGCGCGATCGCCGCAAATGGAAGTGCGACATAGAGCTGCCACTGTTCGTAACTTGGTTCGCCAAATAAGTTGGTAAACCACACGGGTGGATAGCCAACATCTACCGGCAGACCTTCATCACCTTTGAGTACTGACATAAATCTATTTGCCAGCGTTGGAATTGCCAGCGCAATAACTAAAGTTGTTCCGGCCAAGTATGGTCCAGTTAAACGTGCTGCTGAAATTCCTAAAAGTAATCCTGCAATTGCAGCTCCTACGATGGCGAGCGGAATTGCCACCCAGAGTGAATAACCTTGGTTGGTCATCAGCAGCGCCATGCAGTAGCCGCCGACTGCCATGAGCGCGCCTTGGCCAAGTGAAAGTTGGCCCGATATTCCAGTTAATAAAGTTACTGAAAGAACGCCGATGAAGAGGATCAGAACCAGAGCGAGCTGTGCTTGGTTGTATGCATCAAAGCTAGAGCCGGCGAGCAAGATGAGTGCAACAAAGATAACTGTGCGGATCAAACTCTTTCGAGCAATCGAGTGTTTAGGGGCTTTAGACACGGCGGGAATCCTTTGCTCCCAGAATTCCTCGCGGACGAATGATCAGAACCAGAAGTAGTACAGCCAAGATAGATAAGAAGACATCTTCTGGTGTGTCATAGAAGCTAACAAATGAGATAACCATTCCGACTAAGAATCCACCGACAACTGCGCCAGCTGGGCTATCCAAGCCGCCAACAACTGCTGCGGTAAATCCAACGATTAGGACTAAATCCAAAGTATTTGGTGACAAGTTTGAAGTCGGGGTAATTAACAACCCAGCTAAAGATGAAGCTGCTCCTGAAAATGCCCAACTGAGTGAACGAGTGAAGTTAGTTCGGATTCCGCTTAGGCGAGCAACTTCAGAATTAAGTGCTGTTGCACGCATCGCCAGACCAACACCGGTCTTCTTAAAGAACAGGGTGGTGGCAAGCAACGTTGCCAACACAACTGAAATAACAAATACATCGAATGAAGTAAATGGCATCACATTATTTGCAATGGTGAACCCTTCTTGTGCATATGGCGCCGGAAAGCCGCGCTCTTCTGCGGCCCAGATAATTCCGGCAAGTGCTTGCAAGACTCCCAAGATTCCAAGCGAAGCGATCACTGGAACTGCCGCACGCATTGACTCGCTACTTAAGAGTTCAGTCTTCTTCTTATTGGAAAGTGGGCGCATCACCAAGATATCTAGCAGCGCACCCATTGCAGCGCCGACCAAGATAGCTACGACAAATGCCAACCAATATGAATTGCCATTGGCGATCATGGTTGAAGCGATATAGGTGCTAAACATCGCTTGACCCATTTGGGCAAAGTTAACGATTCCGGCTCCACGCCAAACGATTACTAGGCCAAGTGCAACAAGTGCATAAATGGCTCCACGTGAAGTTCCGGAGAATAGGGCGGCTAGGAAAGTTTCCATTAGTACCCCAAATATGCGGCGCGCAAATTGGCATCCGCCCTTAATTCGGCTGCTGGACGATCAGCAACAACTTTGCCAAGTGATAGAAGCACTCCATGATCTGCAACGCCAAGTGCGGTGTTGGCATTTTGTTCCACCAATAGAACAGTTAGACCAGTTTTTCGGCAGAGAGTGTTGATTGAATCAATAATCTGTTCGACAACAAGTGGAGCTAAACCAAGTGACGGCTCATCTAATAAAAGAAGTTTTGGACGTGAAACCAGCGCGCGACTGATCGCCAACATCTGACGTTCACCACCAGAAAGCGTGCCGGCTAATTGCTTGCGACGTTCTTTTATGCGCGGAAATAGTTCGTACATCTCTTCTTGGGCTGCTGCTACATCTGCTTTAAATTTACGACGGCGAAAGAGCGAGCCCATCGACATATTCTCTTCAACGGTTAACTCAGAGATAACGGCATGTCCTTCTGGCACATGAGCGATACCGTTGCGAACAATGTCTTCGGCGCGCATCCCGACCACTGACTTTCCGCGCCAAGTGATCGAACCAGATGATGGATGCTCAAGACCGGAAATAGTTCGTAGCAAAGTGCTCTTGCCTGCGCCATTGGCCCCGATAACCGTGGTGATCTTTGATTCTTGGGCAGTAAATGAAACGCCATCGAGCGCGATTACCGAACCGAAGCTAGTAACTAAGTTCTTTATCTCAAGCATCTGAGGCACCTAACTGATCTTTACCACTCTGCGTAGATGTGCCGAGGTATGCAGCGAGAACTGCGGGATCGCGCTTTACGGTATCGAAGGTTCCGCTGGCAATAACTTTGCCGAAGTTCAATACATAAACCTGATCAGAAATATCACCTATGAAATCGACATGGTGCTCGACAATGATGATTGCGCAACGTTCTTTTAATTGCTTGAGCAGCGCTGCAAACTTGTCGATATCGTCTTGGCCCAAGCCCGCCGCTGGTTCATCTAGCAATAAGATCTTTGGTTCACTAACAAGTGCGCGAGCGATCGAAACGCGCTTGGTCTCGGGATAAGTTAGCTCGGAAGGTGATTTGTCAGCCAAGGCGAGAGCGCCGGCCCAAGCAAGTGCATCTTCTGCTTTGGCGCGAAGTTTGCGTTCTGATTTTGCAGATAGCCCAAATAAATCTTTGAGGAAATTACTCTCACTCTTCTTATCCGCGCCCATCATGACATTTTCAATGACACTTAATCCGCTAAATAATCCAACGCCTTGAAGCGTGCGGCTGATATCTAAATTGGCCAACTCGTGGCTACTTGGCCAATCGACTTTCTTGCCGTGGATAGAAATTTCGCCAGATCTTGGAGTTACTAAACCTGAGATGCAATTAAAGAGCGTTGTCTTGCCGGCGCCGTTGGGGCCGATCAATCCGACGATGGTATTTGGCGCGACATCGATAAAGACATCATCGAGAGCTACGAGTCCACCAAATTGAACTCGTAGATTTGCGATCGCTAGGGCGCTCATAGTTCGTAGATTCTAGGCACACGTGGGCCGATTCGGGTAACAATCTCGTAATTAATCGAGTTTGATGCCGCGCCCCAATCATCTGCCGTGTAATCACCTTCGCTACCAGTACCGAAAACTGTGACCCAATCCCCTGATTGCGCGGTTGAATCTGGACTTAAATCAACCACAAATTGATCCATTGATACGCGTCCAATAATCGGAGCTTTCTTTCCCAGAAAACTCACACCTGCACTTTGTGCGATTCGTGGAATTCCATCGGCATAACCCATCGCAACAACGCCTAGTTTGGTATCTGACTTGGTTAACGCTGTAGCGCCGTAGCCAACAGAGCTGCCTGCCGGAACTTCCTTTACAAGATGTAGTTTTGCGCGCAAAGTCATCGCTGGAATCAGCCCAAGTTTTTCAGATGAGCCGAGTGTTTTTACATCAGGGCTTAAGCCATACATAGCAATTCCTGTACGGACCATGTCAAAAGCTGATGCGTGATCAACCAAAGTAGCGGCAGAGTTTGAGAGATGGCGAATAATGTTGGTAAATCCAAATGATTCAAGCGTTGCCACCATCTTCTTAAAGCGCGTTAACTGTTCAAGATTCTGTGGCTGACCAGGTTCATCCGCGCGCGCAAAGTGCGAAAAGATTCCAACAATTTCAACGCCTTGCACGTGGTGGGCATCGATATCGCTCCACTCGTTTAAAAAACCACCGCGAGTCATACCGGTATCCACTTCTAAATGAACACGAGGACGTTTGTTGCCTTTAACGGAACCGACTTCAGCAAGAGCCTTAAGTGATGCAACTGCAATATCTATGTCGTTATCAGTAGCGCTTTGAAAATTAGATCCAGGAGGAACTAGCCACGCCAAGATCGGTGCAGTAATTCCGGCAGCGCGAAGCGTTAGCGCTTCTTCAAGAAGTGCAACGCCCAGCCATGATGCTCCGCCTTCTAGCGCTGCCTTTGCAACAGGTACGAGTCCATGACCGTAAGCATCTGCTTTAACAACCGCCATTAGATCAACGCCGGCTTTTGCTTTTAGCGCTGCGACATTTGCTTTAATCGCTGAAAGTTTTACAACAGCTTCTGCTCGGTTGGTCATCGCTCCACCACAACCATGGCAGATGCGATTCCGGCATCGTGTGAAAGTGAAAGGTGAACACGCGCACCATCAACAAGCTCTGCTATTTCACCACGGAAGAGAAAATCTGGTTTTCCGCTTTCGTGGTTAATTACTTCGGCTTCATGCCAAGTGAGTCCGTGGCCAGCATTTAGCGCTTTTGCGAGAGCCTCTTTTGCGGCGAAGCGGGCAGCAAGTGAGTGAATTGGTTTGGTGCGCTCTGCTTCGGTAAAGAGCTTTTCGCGCATTGATGGGGTGCGCTCGAGGGTTTCGGTAAAGCGCGCGATATCGACGACGTCGATTCCAATCCCATCAATCATGAGATGCAGTCTAATTGGCGTTATGAACGTTGGCTATTAGATGGGTAATAACGATCAACGGCGATCACCAAAACCAGCAGAGATGCACCGATAAATAAACCGCCAAGCAGATCCGAGAACCAGTGTGTATCTCTGATCAGCGAAACAACGCAGACCGTCAAACTAATTGCGGCAACACCAGCGCTTGCTAAACGCCCGCGATAGCGATCCACGTGCGCATATCTGTAGATCAAATATGCAAGTACGCCCCAGGTAAGAAGTGCGTTTGAGGCGTGTCCACTTGGATAAGACATTCCCCCAAAGTGAAGCAGATCAATTCCCACTTTTGGCTTGGTGCGTCCTAAACCAAATTTAAATAAACCCACAACAACATTTAGGCAGATTAGTGACAAGATCGCCAGATTGAGCGGGCGCCAAGTCTTAAAGCGGCGCGCGATATAGAAGGCGGCAATCAATAACGCCGTTGCGGTTACGCCGCGAAGTCCAAGATCGTCTAAGCGTCGAATTATGAAGCCACTGACGCCTTTAAATTGTGGACGATCAAGATTGTGAATCCACTTATCTATTTCGATTAGCGGGCCATTAACAATTACTTGCTGAGTAATTAGAAGAAATCCTGCGAATAACGCGGCTGACCACCGCGCAGCGCGCACCATCTGGGCGCGACGTACATCGAGGACTTCCTGCATTCTTATTCGACCGTTACTGATTTAGCCAGGTTGCGTGGCTGATCAACATCGTTGCCACGTGCCACTGCCATCTCGTAAGCAAATACTTGTAGCGGAACTGTTGCCAAGATTGGTTGGAATAAAGGTGAACAAGCTGGAATGCGAATAATGTGCTCTGCGCCAACAACTTCTGCGCCTTCATGTGCAATGACGATTACGCGCGCCCCACGGGCTTTTACTTCTTGGATATTGCTCAGCATTTTTTCATCGAGTGAGTGATCGCTGCCGCCAGGCAAGATCGCAATTACCGGAGTTCCCTTTTCAGCATCAATAAGTGCGATTGATCCGTGCTTGAGTTCTCCCCCAGCAAAACCTTCGGCGTGGATATAGGCGAGTTCCTTTAACTTCAACGCGCCTTCAAGAACAACTGGGTAACCAATATTGCGACCGATAAAGAGAACGGTTTCAGATTTAGCAAAGCTGCGAGTTAGCGCGCGAAGCGGTTCGACGGTTTCGAGGATTTGTTCAATCTTGCCTGGAAGTTCGAGCATCTCGTTATATAAATTGCGGATTTGAGCATCTGTGAGTTCACCGCGAACCTGTGCCAAATGCAGACCGATTAGATCAACGGCAACGATCTGAGTTAGCAGCGCTTTGGTTGAAGCAACTGCAATTTCAGGACCGGCATGTGTGTAGAGAACGGCATCTGATTCGCGAGGAATCGTTGAGCTATTGGTGTTGCAGATTGCTAATACTCGGGCGCCCGCAGCCTTGGCATGGCGGATCGCCATCAAGGTATCCATCGTTTCACCTGATTGCGAAATAGCAATTACCAAAGTATTTGAATCAATAATTGGATCGCGGTAACGGTATTCGCTTGCGATTTCTACTTCTACTGAAATCTTCGCCCATTTTTCGATTACATATTTAGCGATCATGCCGGCGTGATAAGCGGTGCCACATGCGATTACAACAATCTTTTTAAGCGCTTTGATTTCCGCATCTGTCATGTGCAGTTCATCGAGTTCGATCTTGCCGTTGTCGGTTAAGCGGCCGATCAAAGTATCGGCAACTGCCTTTGGCTGTTCAAAAATTTCTTTGAGCATAAAGTGCGAGTAGCCACCTTTTTGCGCAGAGGCTGAATCCCAAGTTATGGCATATTCCTTTGGCGTGATCGCTTTGCCATCGAGACCGATGATGCTGATGCCAGCCGGAGTCATCGTGATGATCTCGTCTTGTCCAAGTTCAACTGCGCGCTTGGTGTAATCGATAAAGGCGGCCACATCAGAGGCCATGAAGTTTTCGCCATCGCCAAGGCCGACAACGAGAGGTGAATTACGGCGCACACCAACAATTACTTCAGGTGCATCGGCATGAACTGCAACCAAGGTAAATGAACCGCGCAGGCGCTTTACTGCATCCAACATCGCGGCAGTTAAATCACCGTTATGGGATTTGCGAAGTTCAGAGAGTAAATGTGCAACGGATTCAGTGTCGGTATCTGAAGAGAATTCGTGGCCGCGCGATTGGAGTTCGGCTTTGAGTTCTGAGTAATTTTCGATGATGCCGTTGTGAATAACAGCGAGCTTGCCTTCATTATCGGTATGCGGATGTGCATTGCGATCGGTCGGTCCACCGTGAGTTGCCCAGCGAGTGTGGCCGATTCCAGAGTGAACAACCGGCATATTTGCGGGAAGTGAACCTTCAAGATTTGTTAACTTGCCGGCGCGCTTTTCGATAAAGAGAGCACCATTTGTGCCAAGAGCAATTCCGGCTGAGTCGTAACCGCGGTATTCGAGACGACGCAGACCTTCAATGAGCGGTGTGATCGCAGACTGTGGCCCTGTGTAACCCACAATTCCGCACACTTTTATTTACCCCAGCTCTGTTTGTACGACCTTTGCCAAGTCGTTTGCTATTTCGCTGGCTAGGTTATCACTCTGGGCTTCAACCATCACGCGGACAAGCGGTTCAGTGCCAGATGCTCTTAATAAAACGCGACCATGTTCGCCGAGTTTCGATTCTGCAGCAAGAACGGCTGACTTAATTGCAGCAGAATCTGCAAGGCGCTCTTTGGCAACGTTTTTAACATTTACTAAAACCTGTGGGAAGCGAACCATTGAAGATGAAAGCTCTTGCAGAGTTTGGCCCGATTTAACAACTTGTTGCGCCAGTGCAAGTGCCGTCAATATTCCATCGCCGGTTGTTGCAAATTCGCGCATGATCAAATGGCCAGATTGTTCTCCACCAAGTGAATAACCTTTTTCCAGCATTTTTTCTAAAACATAACGATCGCCAACTGCTGTTGTTTCAACATTAATATCGGCGTTCTTCATGGCATGGAAGAAGCCGAGATTGCTCATTACTGTGGCAACGATTGTGTTTTCCTTTAGAGAACCCGAAGCTTTAAAGCCGCGCGCCAAAATCGTCATGATGATATCGCCGTCTACTTCATTGCCCTGGGCATCAACTGCTAATGCGCGGTCGGCATCGCCATCGTGTGCGATACCAAAGTCAGCGCCTTCGCGAAGCACTGCGGTGCGCAGTTGATGCAGATGCGTTGATCCGCAATCATCGTTGATATTCCAGCCATCTGGGGCGTCGAAGATCGAGATAACTTCAGCGCCAGCGCGGCGATAGGTATCAGGTGCCACAGTTGAAGATGCGCCATTTGCACAATCAACGACAATCTTTAAACCCTTAAGTGGAGTTGAAACTGATGAAAGTAAGTGGGTGATGTAACGCTCGCGCGCGGTTTCATCATTTATCGCGCGTCCCACGCCGCGACCAGTTGGGCGCTCCCATGGTTCACCGATACGCGCTTCGATCGCGGCTTCGATGGAATCGTCTAACTTTCCGCCACCGCGTGAAAATAACTTGATTCCGTTATCAGGCATTGGGTTGTGCGATGCGGAAATCATTACGCCGAGGTCGGCGCCGGATTCGGCGACTAAATGTGCAACTGCTGGTGTTGGTAGAACACCAACGCGATAAACATCGACGCCGGCGCTTGTTAAACCAGCAACCACTGCTGCTTCTAGAAATTCTCCTGAAGCGCGTGAATCTTGGCCAACAATGGCGGTTGGGCGATGCGATTTATCAGGATTGGTTTCAACAAGAATATGTGCAGCAGCAACAGCAACATCTAACGCTAATTCAGCAGTTAAATCACGATTGGCTAAGCCACGTATTCCATCGGTTCCAAAGAGTGCCACGTTGGGGCGGCCTTAGAAATTAACGCTTGCTGTATTGCGAACGCTTACGGGCCTTCTTGAGACCGTACTTCTTGCGCTCGATAACACGTGCATCACGTGAAAGGAATCCAGCCTTCTTAAGCGCTGGACGGTGTGCTTCAACATCGATCTCGTTAAGTGAACGAGCAACGCCTAGACGAAGTGCACCAGCTTGGCCGGAAACTCCGCCACCGTTGATGCGAGCAAATACGTCGTACTGATTTTCTGCACCAACAGTGCGGAAAGGTTCAGAAACTAGTTGTTGGTGAACTTTATTTGGGAAATAGTTTTCAAGAGTCTTTCCGTTTACAACCCAACGACCTGTACCAGGTACTAGGCGAACGCGTGCAACTGCTTCTTTACGGCGACCAGTGCCTGCACCAGGTGCCTTGATTGCTGGGCGGTTGGTTGCAGCAGCTGGTGTTGCTGAAGAGTAAGAAGTAGGAACTTCGTTCTCGTCGAGATCTGTAACTTCGTTATAAGTTGTATCTGACATTTGTTATGAGTCCCTTACTTTGCGATCTGTGAAACTTGGGTGAATACATATGGTGTTGGTGATTGAGCAGCATGTGGGTGCTCAGGTCCTGCGTAAACCTTTAGCTTTGATGCAACCTGCTGGCCAAGACGGTTCTTAGGAAGCATTCCCTTGATCGCCTTTTCAACAGCGCGTGTTGGGTGCTTTTCAATAAGTTCGCCGTAAACAGTTGAAGTTAAACCACCTGGGAAACCTGAGTGGCGGTGTTCAAACTTTGAAAGCGCCTTGTTGCCGGAAAGAGCAATCTTTTCTGCGTTGATGATTACAACGAAGTCGCCCATATCCATGTGTGGAGCAAATGTTGCCTTGTGCTTACCGCGAAGAAGAACAGCAGCATGTGTTGCAAGGCGGCCAAGAACTACATCTTGTGCATCGATGACGTGCCATTTACGGACGACATCTCCGGCCTTAGGACTGTATGTACGCATGCTTTATTACCTTCTTCTTTTAGTGAGCTTTGATAAATCTGGTGGTACTGCCTTCGGCGCCGTATCTGGCGCAGGGGATGAACTTTACCTTTCATGCGTAGCAGGGTCAAAATGGCCTAAATCCACGCATACGACCCGTCCCGTCAATGGTCGAAGATCGGCTCCGGGCTCTCATAGACCTGGCCATTGGCCCCGAAGACCAAAAAGCGGGTAAATCCACGGGTGAACCAGCGATCGTGAGTGACTGACAGGACCGTGCCTTCGTAGCGATCGAGTGCTTTCTCTAAACTCTCGGCGCTCGCTAGATCGAGGTTATCGGTTGGTTCATCTAGTAATAACAAGGTGGAACCAGATAGCTCGAGTAACAAGACTTGGAAACGCGCTTGTTGTCCGCCAGAAAGTGATGAAAACTTTTGCTCTGCTTGCTTATCAATTTCATATTTACGAAGCACGCTTTTGGCAGGGCCAAGTTGAAGTGAGTACATCTCCCATAAGATTTCAAGCAACGTCTTTGCTTCAAACTCGGGGTGCGCATGAGTTTGTGCGAAGTACCCAATTTCAACGCGCGCTCCGACTTTAAAGGTACCGCTGTATTTAACGGTTTCATCGCCTGAGATCATGCGCAAGAAGTGAGATTTACCGGTGCCGTTCTTGCCAAGCACTGCGATGCGATCGCCGAAGAAGACTTCAAAGTTAAATGGTTCAGTTAAGTTAGCAAGAGATAAGTTTTCAAAGGTAAGTGCACGCAAACCGGTGCGACCGCCGCGCAGACCAACCTTTACATCTTGTTCGATTGGTGGCGCCTCTGGTGCACCCGCTTCTTCAAATTTGCGCAAACGAGTCTGCATCGCGTGGTACTTATTTGCCATATCTGGAGAAATTGCTGCTTGAACTTGAAGCGTTTTAACTAAATCAATTAGACGTTGGTGTTCTTGCTCCCAGCGCAAAAGCATTTCCGCAAAACGTTCATTGCGCGCCTTGCGCGCTTCATGCCAAGTCGAGAACTTTCCACCATGCACCCAAGTGGTGTTTCCGTTGACTCCTTGTTCTAAGGTAACGATGCGCGTTGCCGTGTTTTCCAACAATTCACGATCGTGGCTAACAAATAGAACAGTCTTCTTTGTTGCACCAATAACTTCTTCTAGCCAGCGCTTTGATGGAACATCCAAATAGTTATCTGGTTCATC
>JACCDX011739472.1_pt1 | contig 15984 bp, 15 predicted proteins | sample 7449681 | NCBI WGS metagenome assembly JACCDX01 (sample SAMN15323450, study PRJNA562643) | freshwater metagenome | isolation source: river surface water | place: USA:Blue River Watershed | collected 2017-08-18 | reverse complement strand
TGCTAGGTGATGATTACTTTAATCAAACTGCTAGGTGATGATTACTTTAATCAAACTGCTAGGTGATGATTACTTTAATCAAACTGCTAGGTGATGATTACTTTAATCAAACGAACACATAACCATGTTTACTTTTTAATTCTATGTTTTTCCCTCAAGTCGGGACATTTGCATTTGCGACAGGTGGTTCTATTTGATGGGTTTGTATGATAACATTTTCTGCATACTCGACCATATAATTTTGATTCAGCTAATTCTTTTAAACTTGGTTCTATCATTAAACTTAACGAGATTTTTAATTTAAATTAAAAAAATTGTGTCAGAAAAACGTTGTTTTTCTACAGGGCTTCGCCGTGCGCAAATGTGATAAAAATTTTATTTTTATTAACATTGCCATTATATTTTTTTTATAAGAATTTCATTCTTATAAAAAAATTGATTAATAAAATAATTTTAGTTAATTATTATATTGTTCAATGGTTGGAGTTACATGGAATAATAAAAAATATTTAATGGCATCATCAGGTGCATATTTAAAATCCAAATCAATTGAAGATAACTTATACTTTACAATTCGAGAAATATTTTTAAATATTGAGCAGGAATTTAAAATGTACGAGGCAAATGAAATTAATGCCAAATTATCAAATCAAATACCATGGGAAGATCGGGATGATAATTTTTCTTATTTAAAGTTATCTAGTTAGAGAAAGTGTATTAAACCTTATCAACAACACTTCTCATATGTAACCTTACGGTTACCATAAACCCATTATGGGCTTAAGGCTACTAGCGCTCTTATTGGCTATTCTTTTACAAACTCGCCAATTATGCTTCTAGTATTTCTGGACTAAAAATTTTATTTCCATATATTGTCGTTAAGTTTATTTTCTTACGCATTATATTTATTGCACCATTTAAATCTGCATTTATGGCTTTTCCCGTTGATGAAATAAATAAACCGCGATAAATACGACATCCCATAAAATTTTCTGTTTTATCCAGCTTTTCTAAGCTTAAACTATCACACTTTGATGTATAACTTTCTTCAGTTATTATCAGTTCTTTTCCATTAGATAATAGTTTTTCTTTTAGTTTTTTAATTATTCTTGAATATGGAATAGCATAAAATTGTCTATTATTATTTTGTCCCATATTTACTTTTGTTTTCCAACTTTCATTGTATCCAACAATGAAATATTTTTTATTGGCATAAGTTTCTATTAACTTGTCTACCATTGAGTTTATTAACCCATTAAGTTTGTTCTTTCGTTCGACTAACAACGAATAAAGTCTATTAAAATTATGTAAGTTTAATGTTTTTGCATTTTGTGATTGTAGTTCGCTTATTTTTTTATTATAAAATTCATTTATGGCTTTTATTTTCCCACCTTTTACTATATATTGGTCACCTGTTGGATTGTATATTGTTAATAGGTTTTTCATACCTGTGTCAATTGATATAGAATTTAAATATGTTGCAGGTTCATTTACTTCTATATCATTATTTGGTTCTTCATAAGTAACATGACAAGTAAATATATTTCCATAAGGTATTATTTCTATTTGTTTAATTTTTTCGTTTCTTAAAATGGCTGGTAATTTTAAATTTAAAAATTGACCTTTTATGATTTCGCTTTTATGGACAAAGCCGTTTGGCGTTTTAATGTAATTTGTTTTAATTTTATTTTTTACGCTTAAACATATGTTATGTTTATGGCAGTATTTTTTATTTGTTATTTTTAACAAGTTACTATTATACTTATTATAGTTTTCTGCTATATAATCACCAACCGTTAACCTAGCTGTATTAGCTTGAATTTTAAATGATCGTGGAAAATAATATAAATTAAATTTATCATTTTTATCTAAATACTTTGGCTTGTTAGCGGATATTTTATTATTTATCAGTCCATAGTAACTTGTTATTGCCTCTGAATATTTATCAATTAAATTTAAAGTTACATCAGCTGGAAGTTTTTCTTTGTTTGTACCTAAACAATACTCATAAACAAATAATTTAAATAAATATTGTTCACTAATAAGCTCAATTTTAAACTTTTTCTTTAGCTTTTCCTTATAGTTTATGGGTTTTTTGTTGTCATAATAATAAAATCCATTTTCAATATCTGCTTTTAGCTGATCTGAATTATATGTAAACGGTATTTTTTTTGTCATTTGGTATTTAGTTTTAAAATATGTTTTGTTATAAAAAGATTTGATGATTCTATCAACAACATCAGTAAATACATATTTTTTATTTGTTTGATTATAGTTAACTAAATGTTTGAGTTCATTAGTTGTTGTTTCATAAAAATTTTCTATGTTTGTACTAGTTAAAATTAAATTAGTTGCTTTGAATTTTATGTGGTCATAAATAATTTTATTATTAGCTATAACTATTTGATGATTTGCATTATAAAAATCATAATAATATTTCAATTTTTGTAACATAATATTTCTGTTATCTAAGTTAATAAGTATTTTTTTGTTGGTTATACTTAAGTTGGATTTTTTAATGATTTTTAAAAAATCATATAGTTCCCGATAGGCTTGATTTTTAAATAAGTAAAAAATATTGTTTGAATAAACACAACAATTAAATATGTTTTTAGAAATAGTTGTCATATCAGCTAAAATATTTTGGTGTTTTTTATCTATAACAAACTGTATAGTTTTAAGTTTAACTTTTGGTTTATTATCGTTCATTTTATTATAAACTATAATAACTCAATCTTTAAATGAAAATATAATTTTTAATCTGCAGAAATAAAGTTTTCAATATCGGTTTTAAAAATATTAATTTTATTTTTTCGCCTATTAGAATACATTGTAGTAGAGAATACATGCATTAAGCTTATAAGCTCTTCAAATATTTCGTTATCGTTAGTTGTATTACTTGGCTGTTTATTGTTGCTAATAATAACAACATTAGTTCCATATTTACTAAATAAATGTTGAACAGTTTTAAATGACATTCTAGTAAGTCTGTCTTTGTGTGTAATATAAATATTTTTAATTTTTAAGTCAATAACATCATCCATAAGACTATTAAAACCGGTTCTATCTAAATCTAAGCCAGAATTAATATCAGAATAAGTTTTGTTAATAGGAATATTTTTAGATTGACAATAAGCATTAATTTTATTAATTTGGTTTTCAAGATCAGTTTTTTGTTTATAAGTGGATACTCTTGAATAAATAACATTAATTCTGGAATCTTTTTTAATAATTTTAAAAACAGATTCTTCGTCGTAATCATAATAACCGTTGTCCAATTGAGTAACTTTAATTTTACCATCACGGGTGTAATTAAATAAAGTGGACCTAGAAATATCCAATAATTTCATAACTTCTTTAGCTTTCATTAAATAATATTAAACGATAATTCTTTAAATAGTTTAATATAGTTTAATATACTTTTACTGCCTGAAAATCCTGATTTCGTGACATATGTATTAGAATGGTTAAATTTAATTAAACAAACTGATTTTGACTTTGAATTTGAAACAGCAAGAATAGATTTAAATTCCGATATAATAACAAATGAATATGTTGAGTTTAATTTGTGGTGGAAACAGATGGAACAACTTAAACAAGATTTGTTTAAATTTGCTCAATAAAAATTGACAAATTAATTTATAATATTAAATACAAATTCTCTGTAAATTAACTTTAATGGAATGTTATGATAGCGAAGGTAACTTAAACAACTATGAATGTACTTACACAGTTAATACCAGTTATGGCCATTATGTATGGTGTGGTCGTGGCAATCAAGGTCAATGGAAACTAAAAAAATCAACCGGAAATGCCAATTCAAAAGATTCTCATATGATCCGAATTGACTTTAAACTTAATTCCCAATTATTCAGTCAAACCCAACTGATTGAAGTATTTGATGAATCATGGGGCTTGATTGGATATAATGTTCAACCTATTAAATCAGGCAAATGGAGCATGGTTAGGCCTGTTAATCAAAATTTGGCAAACAGGGAACTAACAGTTGTATTTTTACAAAACAGGGAATTAACACCTGAAGAAAAAGCCAGACTCAAATTAAATCCACTTATGAGATTACCTAAAAATAAAATATTTTCAATCACAGTTAAAGTTCCTGACCTTAAAAAACCCAGCACAGAAGATGTTTGCTGTTCCTGTTTACAAAAATTTAAACCAGACCAATCGGTTCACGTAACAGGTTGTTCACATAAAATACATAACACATGTTTATTTGAATGGTTTAAATTAAAAAACCTTGTCAGTGGGGAAACATGTCCTTGTTGCCAAACCCAAACTATTCAATTGTCTAAGTGTCCTGTTTGCAATAGTTTGGATTTATCACATGGATACACCCAAGTTTAAAAAAATATTAAAACAAAACTTTAAATTATAATTGTGTTAAGAGAAAAATTTTACCAAAATAACTTTCGCATTTGGTAACTTTTCTTGGTAATTGAATACTAATCGCAAGCCTCTTCCCATTAGAATAATTAGCAGGTTGATGTAAAATTGAACCATCAAAAATAACTACTTTACATGAGTTTGCTGATGGGTTTTGTGTTTTAATTTTATTTATAAGTTTTTCTTTTTTATCATAAAAACACAGTTCACCTCCATCACATGTAACATCCAAATATACAATAGTTGTGATAACTGGATAATATGTACCACCATAATCATCTTTATGGATAGCAAATGGAGAGCTAATAATATGGGATGAATTTTTTGAAATTCCGTAATGAAATTCACAATTTGACTTTTTATTAGACTCATCTAATAAAAACCCATAGGATAAAACTAGTTGTGAAACATCCTGAATACAAGAGTCAATTAATTCAGAACAATAAAACTCGTCCGGTCTTAAAAATCCTTTGTATTTGGTAAATTCTGTTTGGTTAACAATAAACTTTTTATTACTTGAAATATTATTTGGTTTAAAATCAGAGGTTCCAATATTATTAACAATGGCAAATAACTTTGTAATTAGAGGATTTTCTTTATCAAATTCAAGTTCTTTTATCATTGTGGATTTAAGCTTATCCTAATTATAAAATTAAAAAATCAATTTTTGTTTTGTTTAATATTTATTCTATACACTTGAACTAATTTAAATAACATGTTTAATCTGGATTCCAGTAATTCAGTTTCCACTTTTAATTCCTGAATTTGTTTTTTTAAACAAAATTTTCTCATTGACTTAAAATATAAGGACTCGTGAGTTTTTATTTTATTTGATATTTCCAATAAAATCCCGTGAATTTTTTGAACAAGTATAGCAAGTGAATTTAATGATAAAGCAACTGGTTCAGGTATTTTTTCAAAAATGCCGGTTTTTGGGCTTTTAATGTCAACCATTTCGTAATCTAAATTATTGGTAGTTGTGTTTGATGTTATAATGTATGGATTAGTAATTTCCTCTATAAGTAATTTAAATTCATTGGAGTTTTGCGCATAAGCTCGTAATATATCCCAAACAAGACCCTTGACAATTTTTAATTTTAATTCTAAATCAGTTGATTCAATTTGTTTTTTGTAAATTGAATATTCTGAATCAGTTGTTTCATAAACAAATTTAAAAACATTTTGAGACGAGGTTATGGATGTGGATAATGTAGTAATTGAATAAAATAACAAGTTTATAGTTAGTAATGGCACGCCTGCATGCAAATAAAGTCCAATTAGGTCCATCTATTATGATTGAGAAATAAAAAAACTGATAAATAAAACGTTTAAAAAAATATTTAAATATATTTAATAATAATACAGATGTCGGATAAAATAGAAAAAATAAAACAACTTGGTACAATGCGCGCTCAGTCACCAAGTTCCATGGTCACCCTCGTTATCCCACCCAAGTTCTGTATTTAGCCAGTGGTTATGTAAAGAAATACCAATGGCGAAAAACATAAAAGACAGAACGAATAGACAAAATGTTCAACGTATTTTAACTATATTACAACAAAAGTTAGTTGGTGCGGGACTTGATTATAATCAATTAGGAATATTTTGTTTTGTTGGTATTGATGAATATTCAAAAGAAATTGTTGAATTCGTTGAACCAGATAATAAAATAGTTCAATTCTATTATTCTTGTGCAAATAAGTTTCATATTGAACTAACTGAAAAATATATTGGAACCAATGTATCAGGCGTGCTTGTTTTTGCAAACGGAAACGAATGTTTATGTTACCAGTTTATTAGTGGACAGTTCGTTAAATTATTTGGAATTAATGGAAATCTAACTAAATCTCATAAAAAAGGTGGATATTCAGCAAACCGATTTGCTCGCTTAGCAGATGAATCAAGACATGCATACATTGTTAGAATTGCTGATAGATTAAGAGATTTAGATAATTTACAGGAGTTATCAGGTAAAATATGGATATTTGGTTCTGAGGAAATTGTACAAATGTTCCTAGCCTATTGGACTCAACAATTGGCTCAGGTAAAAATATCCCATGGTGGATTTTTAGATTTTAATTCTGGAACAATTGCAAACAATCAATATTGGATAGACTTTTTGTCCAAGCCATCTGGTATGGCCCATGAATCATATTATAGGGAAATTATCCAGGCACTTGAAACCAATCCAGATTTACTTGATTTTGACCCGGCCAATAAAGCCAATTCTAACATAAAGTTTTTTATTGAGAAAATTCCAAGGGAAAATTTTCTACCAAATCAAATTCCATTTCCAACATCAAAATCCAAATTTTATAATCAATTGGGTTTATTTGAATACGTTGGGATGAAATATTTTAGTTTTGATTTTGTTGAACCTGATGAAGAATTAAATTGTTAAATTAAATTGTTAAATTAATTAAATGGATAAATTAAAAATCAGTTGTTTGAGTTTGTGTTGATACAGTATGTGATTTACAACTTAAACTATTATATTCTTCTTTTTCTTTATCAGTAATATGTCTTACTTTATTTTCATTCCAGTCAAAACAAATATCTGGATTAGTGTTGCAAACTCGTTTAATATTACTTTGAACAAATATATCGGTTAAAATAGTTTTTCCATTGGAAACTGTCCAAGCTGGTTCATCAGCAAATTGTGAAAAATAAACTTGTTTTAAATAGTCAAGCCCAGATACATCAAAATTCTCAACTTCTAATTTAACCAGATGGAAATTTTTATAAGGAGCAAAATCAAGCACCTTGACTTGATAACTTGGTTTCCATTGAACCTGATGCCCAAGTTTAGAGTACTTGTTAATAAAACCTGATAGCGAATAGGATTGCCATTCCTGTCCCACTGCTAATTTGTGTTGGTCGCAAATAACGAGCCATTCAGGTGGTGATTTAAACCCGTCTAGCGAACTGGCACAATTCACACAATAATTACCATTACCGCAATCGTAAATACATTCGTAAAAGCCCATTGAGATATTCAATAATATAATATTATTTTATTGAAATTTCATTTTTTTATTTCTATTGCAAATATATTTGCCGCTAAAAAAATGAATAATTATTATGCTAAATATTTAAAAGTATAAAATTAAATACATGTCTCATAAAGCTAATAAAGAAGCAAAGTTTAGAGAATTTGTTAAAAAAAATTTATCAAATGGGTTAATGAATATGGATTTATTTCATGACAACCCAGTTGTTAAAGTAAAAACAAATGGGTTTTATGATATGATAAATGAAAAATCTGTTGATATTTATACTGGTTCTGTTCCAGATGATTTAGAAAATTTTATTCATAATGAACTTGTTGATTTGGTAAACAATGAAGAAAATATTTTACAAAATTTATTTGTTAAAAATCAGGTTGGAAAATCTGGTTTGAATGGATTGGAAAATTACATTGGAATTTTAGATAAAAGCGCTGACAACAATGAAATGAAGGCAAAGTTAGAAAAAATTTTTCAAATTAAAAAATTTGAACAAACGTTTATTGGTAACTGTGAAATGTTTTTAAATAATAACTCCACAAAAATTTTTCCTGAATTTATGGATGAAAACTCAAATTTAAAAACTGAATATTTAATTGAATCAATAAAAATTGGTTTTTTACCAATTGGAAAAAATAAGTTAATTAATTTTAATTCATTTTCAAAGGGCAAACCATTAGAATTATTTGAAGAATTAATTATTTTTAATCAGTTTATAAGTGAAAGTTTATCAGTTATAAAACAACTTAAACTAAAAAATGAGTTTTATAAAGACTTTACTGATGAATTAAAAATAATTAAAAAAAAAATTGGAAAAATTAAAAAAATTACAGATCTTAACCAATATACTAATGATGAAAAGTTAGTTAAGCTTGTAGAGAAAATAGTTTTTTCATTAAAAGAGGCAAGAGATATATTTTATATTGAAGAAATTAAAGCAAAAATGTTGTCGCAACCAAAATTCCAGTATATATTAATAACTGGTGATATTATACAAAGTTACCGAGCAATTTTAAGTAACATATCAACAATAAACTTGGTATTATCAATTATTCGTTTTATGGGAATTTATAATGGTAATAAATTAGATTTTATTGGTAATCCTTTTGAATTAATTACAACAAATGAACTAGCAAATGCAGACTATATAAAATCAAAAACAAAAAAAAATATTATAGAAAGTATTTTAGCAAATCCAATTATTAGTTTGAAAAAAATTGGAGAAATTAAGTTTAATGGTAAATACTTGGTTAATAATTATTATAAATTATCTGATGTAAATTATTTAAAAACGTTATCTGAATTATTTATGGATGACGATGAAAGAATTGGCATTGAAGAATATTCTTCGTTGGATAAAAACCAATTAGAAAAAAAAATACACATGGATTATTTACTTGATTTTGCAAAAGCAAATATACAAAATGTTGAGGAACTTTTACATGTTTTTTATTCACTAAGAAATAATTATGAACAAAATCAAAATAGCATATTTGATGGACCAATTGAAAAAATAAAATTAAGATATAAAAAAAATATTGTTGATTTTAAACATGTTGTATTTAACAACTCCACATGGCAATTTCAAATTTTTTATTTGTTAACTATTTGGAAAGGTATTAGTGTACTATCTTATATTGTTCCACTTGCTCAAAAATTTTATTCAAATGATTTTAATTGGGAGCAAATTGAGTTGTTTTATTAAATTAACAAATACATATTTTTTCAACTTAATAATAATTTGAAAAAAATTGTCTGTGAGGGCAAGAATTACATAATTCTTGTTCCTACGATATAATTTTTTTTACAATATAAAAAAAATTGATTTGGTTTCTGTTTGGGATTGAATCAAATGGCTCACAATGAGTATTTTCGAACAAATAGTTAATCAAAGTAATACCGAAGATAAACTTCGTGAAAATCCTACTTCTATCGGAAACACATTAGTTATGAATGTAAGCACAAAAAAACTTCGTTATGTCCAAGCTGACTGGGGTGATAAATTAGTTTTGGCAGGAACCGGAAAAAGACAAACAATTTCAAATAATGATTTTAATATGGAATTCAGTAAAAAAACTTATGATTTACTTACTTATATCAACTGGTCAAATGTTGTTGTTGCTGGTGGTTCAATTGTAAATATTGTCACTAAATCTGGTGCTAAACTAAACGATATTGATTTGTTTGTATATGGGTTAGATAAAGAAAAGGGATTAGCAAAGATAGACCATGTGATTAATGCAATTAAACAAAAAGCAGAAGACTTAAAATATGAAACTAGAGTGTATATGAATGATCATGTGATTAATATTTATGTGTTTGACACTAAAAAATTACTCCAAGTTCAAATCATTTTACGCTTATACGATACTTTAGCTCAAATTATGGTTGGTTTTGATGTTGATTGTTGTTGTGTATGTTGGAATGGTAAATCCATTCAGACAACTCAACGAGGCTTATACGCGCTATCCCATCGTGTTAACTTGGCAAATTTAAATAGAAGAAGCCCAAGTTATGAAAACCGTTTAATTAAATATTCTGGGCGTGGTTTTGATGTTGTTACTAACTTTGATTTTAAAAATGTGTACAACAAGTTATTCTTTATGAATTCAAACAACTACGGATTTACTCGATTACTTGAACAAGAACTAATTAATAATGGACAACTTAAAAACATTATTTTTTCAAATACTTTACGCTTAAGAAAAATGTCCTCTTATACCAATAATTATTCAAATTATGTTAAATATAATTTGGAAATTAAAAATTTAACTGACACTGAAAACTGTATTACCAAGTATAATGCAAATATGGAGGACAGTGGGATGAAATTCCGCAAGTATTCCAATAAAGAAGTTAAATTTTTACAGTCCAATGTAACTGAACAATTTACTGGCTCATTTAATCCCATTACTAATGAATCATGGATTAACACAACTGCTGATTCAGAATCAAACGAAACAATTGACGAATTGGGTAGAACAGCAAAGTTTGTTAACCTCAAATACAACAAATACAATTCAATTGAAGAGTATGAAAACATTAAACTAACTGATATGTCAAACTTTGATACTAAATGTCTGGCAGTAATGTATTTATCAAATGAAAATGATATTGTAAAAATTGTTGAAAATAAAAATATTCCAACGGTGCAAAATATGTATCGTATTAGTCCAGTTCAATTGGCTATCCTGTTAGGCAGAACTAGTTTGGCTTTGCGTTTAATGAAATCCCATTCGTATGAAACCATGCGAGAACTTATTTACTTGACCGACAATGACAAGTTATATACCACTTATTGTAATTCAGTTGGTTCAAACTATGCAAATGTTGATGCTAACTTAGTTTCAAAATATGAATGTGAAAACATTTCAAATAATATTCACAATCAAAATAAAGAAGATAACTTTGTTGATGAATTTCATAAGTTAGATGAGTTTTCTCAATGTGTGAAAGTTGGAACTCATAATACCCAATTGGAAAAATTATTTGGTGTTCGCAAAGAACAATTGAGCTTTGAAGTATTTAGATTGTTATGTGATAAGTTATCTGGAATGTATAATTCCACATTTAGTTCCAATTCATTACAAGACAAAATTACACGCAAATTTAAACCCGAAGAGTTAGAATCTTACAACAGCATTATGTCTAATCCAAATGAAAAAATGGTATTAGATTATGTTATTCATACTTTTACTCAAAACGAAAACAAAAAATCAGTTGAACTTAGTGACAATGTAGTTAAGTTATTCAAGCTTAAAGGTATTTATCAAGACCATTTGGAGTATTGCAAGTTATCACAAGAAATGCTAAAAATTAACTCAAATTTGTATACTTGTATGATTAACATTCAAGACCCAAGATTAAATTTGGAAACAATTACAAAGTTATTGAACACAACTGATTTTGACAAATTATTTAACTTTGTGTTATTTATTGATGATGTTAAACTTGTTCAAAAATTAATTCCTAAGGATGATTTGTATGTGAAATTAAAATATTATTATAGAGTAGGTTCAAATACTGAAACAAATGTTGGAAACTTTTTAGCTCAAATTGATAAAGAACGTCAATTAGATAAAATTAAAGTTAATAAAGTGTTGAAAAATTCAGATGACCATGTTAGTGCTATTACTGATGGAGAACTAACTGAAAACTACGTTAGATGCGAAAATGTCTTTGGTATGTGCCCTGATGATAACATTGTTGCCAAAATGCTTTTAATTTTCAATAAAGCAATTAACAAGAAGGATGCATTATCTGACAAAGATTTAACAACATTAAAAACTATGCGCAAATCAGTTGCTAATATTAAGCGCAATAGTGAATTTAAAAAAGTTGAAACCCCATATTTCTATTCTCAGGATTTACACGACTTGTTTTTTAATAAAGACAATTCTAATGGAACCGCTGGTGCCGTTTCTGATGAAAATTCTAATCAATTTGATGATGTTGATTCTAATGACACTGATAATACAATTAAACAAGAATCAAATCAAGTTAAAACCAACCAAACTTCAATAGTTTTATCCGATTCAGAAGATGAAGTTGAAATGTCTGATTCAGAAGATGAAATCGATGTTTAAAAAATATTTTTTCTAATTAATTTATTTTGATATTCAATTCTATCTAATGTTAATTTACTTATGGTTTGAGTAATTTCTCTCATTATTTCAATTATTTCTTTTTCAGCCCAAGGGTTTGACTTTGCAAATTTACTGGTGTATGTTTTAATTAAATGTGAAAAATAAGTACAGTCGTAACATTTATCAAAATACATTTGATTTGGTATAATTTTTTGAGTATACAAACTTGGTCTAAGAACACGATTAAAATAATTAAATTGTCCAATGTATTTGCTACATGAATATTGAGTTTTTTCAAGTTTACCAGAAAATTGTATACGTGATTCAGATGAACTAACAGGTGCATACGGTTGAATATAAATTTTACCGGCATAATAGTTGTAAGTATCTGGGCCATCGTATGGACATCTAAATTTAAAATATGAATAATCAGGATTAATCATTTGATGCCATTTGGCATTTGATTCTTGGTTTTCCATAACTGATTTATCATCTGTGTTTACTCTAATGTCAGAAAGCAAGAACAATGGATGGGTTCTTTTTGCAAACTTTTCCCCATAGTATTTGGCCGTTTCATCAGTAAAATATTCACTTGAAATTTCTTTAATTTGTTTATGGGAACTAAGTTTTGGGTGAAATGGTAATGGATCAATAAGATACCAGTAAGTATTTGGAAACATATCACAGAGAATTAAAATATTATCTCCACGAGCTGAACCAGGATAAATTATGTGAACTTCTTTATCATCTGGGTTAATTCTATTTGTTAAAAATAATAAAGTAACAAGAAACATTTTTAATTGACCCCAATGAACTACTGATTTTGGTTTTGGTTGAGTCGGTTCAAAATTCATTGTAACTGGAATTTCATCAAAGTGGTAAATTAATTTATCCTGATAAAAATTACTCATTGACTTATGCTGGTCTATTTGCGATTTTCCGGAATTATTTATGTCCCAAGATTCACCAACAAAATCATAAACTAGTCCATTAGTACACTGTGACTTACATTCTGCTTCTGATTTTTCAGCAGTTTGCTCCACATTACTTTTTGACTTGGATGAAGTTAATACATGTTTTTGTTTCAAATAACCAGAACATTCATTACAGTTATAAATATTTCCCATGTTACAAAAATATTCAGCACAATGGGGATTATGGTATGCTAATTTTTTTTGATTTGAATGTAATTTACATGAACCAAAATAAAAATTATTTGGTTTAATTTCGGTAAATTTACTCATAAGATTGTAATTATAATTACCATAGATAAAATTATTAAATTAAAAAAATTTTACCATCAAATGTATTTAGCAAATACTTAAATGTTCCATATCAAGTGTTTTCAACATTTGATTATCAATTTTACTTTTGATAATTGGTAAATTTCTATATGTGGCATATAGAGGAGTTTTATTTAACATATAATAATAACTATCTTGGTTTTTTTGTAATATTCCTTCTGATACAAAAAAATCCAAACATTTAGCTTTATCAAAATCAGAATTAGTAACTGAATTTAAAATTTGGTTAATTTCATAATGAGAAAAATTACTTGATTGGTGTTTAGATAACGCGAAATCAAACTTAAGCAAATAATAATTATAATTTGACATTAAACTTATAGTCCAACCAATACAACTAATTAAATAATCAATATTTTTTAATTAGTATGTGATAATCAAAGCCAAAAAAATCTAAATAAACAGAAAAAAATTGAAAATCATCTTGCTTATATTTCCAAAAAGTCTAATTTAGTAATGACAACCCATATAGAAGTTACCTTTAAAGCTATTACCGGAACAAAAACGTTTCACATTGACATAGATGCAGTTATTGATCCAAATACTGGGAAACCATTTGAATTTGCGTCAATTCATGGAAAATCATGGCAAATAAACTTTGGTCCAAATACTAATACAATTGATGATGAACCATTTACACCTTGTCCTAGTTATTGTAATCATCGCGGTATATACAAATTTAACAGTATAACCAATGCGTATGAACCATATAACAAAGAGGCCAATAAGCAAATTAGTTTTCATACACCAACTGGGATTGTAAAGTTTGATGTTGAACCTGAAGCATATACTGACCCAAATACTGGAAAGCCATATCCATTTGTTCACGTTCATGGAAAAACTTGGCAAACCGAGTTTATTGCTGAATTACCTGATTATTCTGAGGCATTTACTCCTGGCGGTGTTCCAAGAGAAATGAATCATCGCGGCACATATTATTACTGTGCTCAATCCCATGCTTACCTTAAGATGGATTGTTAAATCCTGCTTACCTTAAGATGGATTGTTAAATCCTGCTTACCTTAAGATGGATTGTTAAATCCTGCTTACCTTAAGATGGATTAACCAAGACAACATTAATTACTTTATTTTTAAGATCCATAAAGACGAGGAGAAATTACTTGAACAAAAATATCTTTTTGTGTTGTTATTTCATTTAATTTAAGTTCCGGATCATCGTTTGGAAAGTATGCTTTACCATGTATTAATATTGCTCTAATATTAGATCCATATCCATGTTTTGAATTTAAAATTATATCTTGTATTTCTCCTAAAGTAATATTTTTTGACACTTTTTCTTGAAAAGATGTATTATTGAACAACCTAAAAGTTATGTTTAGTTTGTCTTCATCAGCAAGAGCCGCTATTTTTTCTTTATTATCTAAAGGTTCAACATCATCACCATCTGTTGTTAATGTTTTTAAATTAATCCATTCATTTTTATAAATATTAGGATTTTCTCTTTTACATCTATTATATGTTCCTTTATGTCCATACATATTGATTCCACATTTTAAAGCGTTTTGTGAATTATTAACATTGGCAAAATAATGTGTATTAGGTTTATTATTCATAATAGCTTTAAATGAATTCCAACATCCAGATGAAACTTCATTAATGATAACCAATTCACCAACATTTAAATTAATTAATTTATTTAAAATTAGATTAGCCTTTTCACTTCCGGGAGTTAAAGGAAAATAACCCTTAAAATTAAATTTTTCACATTTTGAAAAACTATAAGCTGATGGATAAAGTGGATCAACACCTATCGAAATAACACCATTAGGATAACGTCCAATAATTTCATCCATTTTACTTTTATCTGGTAAAAAAGTATGTTCACTACCTGCATCTATAATAGGAGAACTACCAATGTTTAAAACTAACACTTTGGAGCTATTTTCTTTTTTTGAATTTATACAATCCAGTGTTTCTAAAAAATCATTATAAACTGTATCATTAACACCATCCCAATGTGAATTAGGTGTCATTCTAAATTCAGTTGATTCATATCTTATTATTGGTTCAGAACCTTCCATACGCGGAACACACCCATCTAATTCACCACCTAATTGACTTTTAAGAGCTAAGTACTTGTTCTTGTATTTTAAATATTTTTCTTTATAATTTGTCATATATTTACAATTGGATTTTTATTTTAATAAATTAAATTAAAAATACTATTGGGAAAAATTTAAGAGTATGCACCACCTTGTAACCAACCCATTCTTTCTTTTAATAAATCAGACCTACCTGCACAAACATGTGCTGGCATATTGTAGTTCATAATTGTTTTATGTTTATGTCCAATAATTCTACGGGCCCAAGTTATTTGAACTGTATCACGAGCACGTGTGGATTTATTTGCACAACCACGATGCCATAAGTTTGAATTAATTAATACCGCAGTACCTGCTTTCCCACAAGCTGGTATCCCATTTGCTTCGGCATATTCTGGATCAACAACTTGACCATATCGGTGAGAACCGGGAACCACATGAGTTGGCCCGTGCTCGGGACTATCGCAATCAGATAACCAAATCATATAGGTACAAGCTAGCACGGGTAACTTTATCCAATCGGGTAATTCTTTACCATAGGGTATAATAACTTGTTGGAGCGGATCATCCACATGCCAAACAGGTGCTTGTCCACGACCACCAGGGGGAACTGAGAAGGCAT
>JACCDX011255098.1_pt1 | contig 15985 bp, 9 predicted proteins | sample 7449681 | NCBI WGS metagenome assembly JACCDX01 (sample SAMN15323450, study PRJNA562643) | freshwater metagenome | isolation source: river surface water | place: USA:Blue River Watershed | collected 2017-08-18 | reverse complement strand
GTCGGGCCGCTGGCCCAGCACCTGGGCGGGCACGGCGGCCACCGCGAACAGGGGCGCACCGGCCAGCTGGGTGATGGCGGCCACCGGGTCGGCCGGGGCGGGCTCGGGCTGGCGGGCCAGGCGCTCGCCCAGCGCCTGTGCCGGCTGCGCAGTGAGGGTGGCCAGGGCCTGGAGCTGGCCGTCGCACAGCGCCTTCTGCTGGCGCAGGCGGGCCGCGCCCTCGGCGGCGCTGGCGCGGGCCAGGGTGGCAGTGGCCGGCGCGGTGAATCCGGCATCGGCCGAGGCCTGCACCAGGCGGGCAGTCTCGGCGCGGGAGGCCGCGTCCTTCACCGCCACCGCGCGCTGGCGCTCGCAGTTGCGCCAGCCCAGGTAGGCCGCCGCGGTGTCGGCGGCGACGCTCACGCGCGCCTCGTGCCAGCCGGCGTCGGCGGCGGAGAGGCGGGCGCCGGCGGCCTCGCGGCCGGCGCGGCCGGCGCCGAAGAGGTCGATCTCCCAGCTGGCCTGCAGGCCAGCCTGTGCCTGCGTGTTCACCGGAATCATCAGGTTGGTGTTGCTGCGCGTCCCCGACACCGAGCCGTCGACGCGCGGCTGGTTGGCAGCGCCAGCGGCCACCAGGGTCGCGCGGGCCTGGACCACCCGGCTGCGGGCTGCGGCCAGCGTGGGCGAGGCCTCCTGCGCGGCGGCGATCAGCTCGGAGAGCAGCGGGTCGTTCCACTGCTTCCACCAGTCGGCCAGCTGGCCGACCTGGCCGCCATGGGGCGCTGCGGGCACCGGGGACTGCCACTGGGCAGGCGGCCGGACCGGGGCGGGCGCAGGCGGCGGGGTGCTCGCGCACGCCGCCAGTCCCAGGGGCAGGGCCCACAGGGCCGCCCGTCGGAGAGGAAATCGATGGCTCATGGTTTCTTGTTTCTGGTGGAAGTTGCCCGCCGGCGCGCGGCTTCGCTGCGCACCAGGGCAATGGCGTAGTCGGCGAGCCGCCGGACGGTGAGGTCCAGGGCGGCGGGCTTGTTGATCAGGCCAGGCCGGATGGCCATGCACAGGTCCTTGCCCATGACGGTCTGCACCCCGAGGGCGGTGATCGCAAAGACCAGCCGGTGCAGCTCGTCGTCGGCCTTGCGCAGCCCGAGGTGTCGCATCAGCACCTGGGCCAGGGCCTCATGCGCCTGGACGATGCCCTTCTCGATCTCGACCTCCCACAGCGTGGAGCGGTCCAGCATCTCCCGCAGGTGCAGCTTCATGGCGCACGCGAGGACCTCGCCGCGCCGCAGCGGGTCGACGAAGGTGCAGAAGAAGCCTTCCAGGGCCTCGCGCAGGCCGGCGCCGGGGTCGGTGAAGCGGGGAATGCTTTCCTGGGGCGTGCCCATGGGCTCGACGAAGGCGGCGCGGTACAGGCCCTGCTTGTCTCCGAAGTAGTAGCGGATGGCGGCCACGTTGACTCCCGCCGCCTGGGCGATGGCCCGGGTGGACGTGCCGGCGAAGCCGTGCTCGGCGAACAGGGCCAGGCCCGCCTCGAGCAGACGCTGGCGTGCATCGGGCACGCACGCCACCGGCGGGGCGGAGCGCGTCGACGGCCTGCGTGAAGCGGAGGTGCGGGGCATGGCCGGGATTACAGCACAGTGAATCAATCGATTGATTCAATTGACGGCAATTCCCGCAAAATCCGGAATTCCCGGATGGGCCGAAAGCCCTACGCGACGGCGATGAATCGTGGGCGACTCAGCCGCCGAACACCGCCCGCCACAGCGCCAGCACCGCTGCGCGCTCGGCGGCCAGCTCGGCCTCGGGCACATGGGTGGGCTGCTCGTTCAGGCGCGCCGCGTGCTGGGCCCGGCGCAGGTTGCGGTAGGCGTCGGCGGCGGCGCGGCCCACGCCGGCGGGCAGCAGGCCCGCGGCCTCGGCCCGCTGGAGCAGGGCGATGTTGCCCAGGTTGGGGATCAGCTCGCGATGGGCCGCGGCCTGCGCCAGCACCAGGTACTGCACCGCGAACTCGGCGTCGACCATGCCGCCGGGGCTGTGCTTGACGTCGAAGCGGCCTGCGGGCACCGGGCGCGCCTGCGCCACCCGCTCGCGCATCGCCACGATCTCGGCGCGCAGCGCGGCGTGGTCGCGTGGCGCGGTGATGACGGCCTCGCGCACGGCGTCGAAGCGCGCCGCCAGGTCGCCTGCGCCCATGACGAAGCGGGCCCGTGTCATGGCCTGGTGTTCCCAGGTCCAGGCGGTGTTGCTGCCCCGGTTCTGCTGGTAGTCGGCGAAGGCGCGGAAGGTGGTGACCAGCAGGCCCGAGTTGCCGTTGGGACGCAGCGCGGTGTCGATCTCGAACAGGTCGCCCTCGCCGGTCTTGGTCGTGAGCCAGTTGATCAACTTGCGCACGAAGCCGGCATAGGCCTCGGGCGCGGCCTCGTCCTCGTCGTCGTAGACGAAGACGATATCGAGGTCGCTGCCGTAGCCCAGCTCCTTGCCACCGAGCTTGCCGTAGCCCACCACGCCGAAGCGGGGCTCGTCGCGGTGGCGGTTGCGCAGGCGCGACCAGCACCAGCGGGCGGTGACCCGCAGCACCGCATCGGCCAGGGCGCTGAGGTCGTCGGCCACCTGTTCGACGGTCAGGCGCCCTTCGGTGTCGCGCGCCAGGGTGCGGAACACCTCGGCATGGTGGGCACGCCGCAGCAGGTCCAGCAGGGCCTCGTCGTCGTCCTCGCGGGTGCGGGCCAGGGCGGCGCGGCGCTGCTCGAGCTCGTGCTCGAAGGCGGCCGGGTCGAAGCGCTCGTCCAGCAGGGTGCTGCCGGCGAGCTCGTCGATCACGCCGGGGTGCTTGAGCAGATAGCGCGCCGGCCAGCGCGCCGCGCCCAGCACCCGCAGCAGGCGCTCGTGCACGCTGGGGCGCTCGAGCAGCAGGGCGAGGTAGCTCTCGCGCCGCAGCAGAGGCTCGATCCAGTCGGCCATGCGCAGCGCGGCCTCCTCGTTCACCCGGCCCTCGTCCAGCCACTGCGCGGTGCGCCCCACCAGGCGCAGCAGCCGCTGCCGGGCGTCGTCGCGCAGGGCCAGCACGCGCGGGTGCTCGCGCCAGGCAGCCACGCGTTCGCGCAGCTGCGGCGGCAGTCGCTCGATCAGGTCGTCCATCTCGAGCACGGTGCTGGCCTGGCCGCCGCTGGAGGTGCCGGATTTCGGCCCCTGGCAGCCCTTGCACTCGGGCTCCTGGCCCAGCAGGGTGTCGAACTCCTGGGCGACCAGCTCGCGGTGCGCGTCGAGCGCGTGCAGGAAGTCGTGGCAGTGCGTGTAGCCCAGGGTGCGGCCGATCCAGGCCAGGTCGCCGCCCTGGCCGTCGTCGCTGCAGTCCATGGGCAGGACATGGGTCTGCTGGTCGTCCAGGTACTGGATGCGGTGCTCGACCCGGCGCAGGAAGACATAGGCGCGCGCCAGCGCCTCGGCGGTGGCCGCGGGCATCAGGCCGGCGGCGGCCACGCGCTGCAGCGCGTCCAGCGTGGGCCGGGTGCGCAGCTCGGGGAACTGGCCGCCGCGCACCACCTGCAGCAATTGCACGATGAACTCGATCTCGCGGATGCCGCCGCGCGAGAGCTTGACGTCGTTGGCGCGCTCGGGCCGGCCGGCGCTGCGGCGCGTGGCGTGCTCGCGGATCTGGCGGTGCAGGCTGCGCAGGGCGTCGAAGACGCTGTAGTCCAGGTAGCGGCGGAAGACGAAGGGCAGCACCGTGGCCCGCAGCGCGCGCGCGCTGCCGTCCTCGATGGCAGCCTGCGGCGCCACCACCCGGCTCTTGAGCCAGGCGAAGCGCTCCCACTCGCGGCCCTGCACCTGCAGGTAGTCGTCCAGCGCGCCCAGGGGCAGGGCCGGCGGCCCCGAGTTGCCGTGCGGGCGTAGCGCCAGGTCGATGCGGAACACCAGGCCGTGCTCGGTGGTGTCGCCCACCAGCGCGTGGATCTGCTTGACGCAGCGGCCGAAGTACTCGTGGTTGGACAGGCGCCCACGGCCCTCGGCGTCGCCGGCGGTCTCGCCGTCCTGGTCGTAGACGTAGATCAGGTCGATGTCGCTCGAGACATTGAGCTCTCGCGCGCCCAGCTTGCCCATGCCCACGACCCAGAAGCGGGCCCGCTGGCCGCCCTCGCCCTGCGGCGCGCCGTGCGCGGCGTCGAGCTGGGCGAAGGCTTCCTGGCAGGCGCGGTCGAGCGCGAACTCGGCCAGCTCGGTGACGGCGCGGGTGATGGTCTCGAGCGGCGCGTCCTGCTCGCAATCGAGCGTGGCCAGGCGCTCCATCACCAGCTGCCGCAGGATGCGCAGGGCCGCGCCGGTGTCGTGGCCGGCGGCGCGCAGGGCGTCGAAGGTGGGGCCGTAGGCGGCGCGTGCCGGCGCACCGGGTGGCAGCAGCGGCATCTCGCCGGCGTAGCGCCGGCGCAGGCGCTGGACGAAGCGGGAGTGGCTGGCCTCGCGGCCCGCGGATTCGGCAGGCGCCGCGGGGGCCTGGGTATCGGTGCCGGCCTTCGCGGCCGGGTTCTCCTGCGCACCGGGGGTCATAATTCCTGCCACTCGCAAGTTTCCATGATCGATTCGCCGACGCCCTCACGCCGGTTCCGGGCGCTTTACGCCGCGGCCGCCACCCTGTGGTGGCTGCTGGTGGTCCTGTGGCTGGCGCTGGCCGTGGGCTGGGGCGCGATCCACGGCTGGATTGTGCCGCGAATGGGCGAATGGCGGCCGGTGCTGGAGCGCGAAGCCTCGCGCGTGCTGGGGCTGAATGTCCGCATCGGGGCGGTGAGCGCCCGCTCCGAGGGCCTGCTGCCCTCGGTCGAGCTGGCGGACGTGGTGCTGCTGGACGCCCAGTCCCGGGAGGCCCTGCGGCTGCCCCGGGTGGTGGTGGCCTTCTCCCCACGCTCCCTGCTCGACCTGGGCTTCGAGCAGCTCTATATCGAGCGCCCCGACCTCGAGGTGCGCCGCGACGGCGAGGGCCGGCTGTGGGTCGCCGGCCTCGAGATCGCCAGCGGCGGCAGCGGCGGCCAGGGACGGGCCGCCGACTGGTTCTTCCGGCAGAAGGAGGTCGTGGTCCTGGATGGCACCCTGCGCTGGGTCGACGAGCAGCGCGGCGCCCCGCCCCTGGCCCTGTCGAACCTGCGCTTCGTGGCCCGCAACGGCGCCCGCCGGCATGCCCTGCGCCTGGAGGCCACCCCGCCCCCGGAGTGGGGCAGCGCCTTCACCCTGATGGGGGTGTTCCGCTCTCCGCTGCTGTCGCAGCACCCGGGGCGCTGGCAGGAGTGGATGGGGGAGCTGCATGCGGACTTCGGCGCCGTCGACGTCACCCGCCTGCGCCAGTACGCCAGCCTGGGCGTGGACCTGCGGGCCGGCCAGGGCCGGCTGCGGGCCTGGGCCGACCTGGCGCGCGGGCGTATCGACGGCGGCCTGGCCGAGGTCGACCTGCGCGCGGTCGATGCGGTGCTGGCCGAGGGCCGCCCCGCCCTGCTCCTGTCGAGCCTCTCCGGCCAGTTCAGCGGCCGGCGTCTGGGCGAGGGCTTCGAATTCGAGACCCGCGAGCTGCAGTTCGCCACCGACGCCGGCCAGCGCTGGCCCGGCGGCAACATGGCCCTGTCCTGGGAGCCCGCCGCCGGCGGCAACCCGGAGCGCGGGCGGCTGCGGGCCGACCAGCTCGACCTGCAGGCCCTGGCCGGACTCGCCGACCGCCTCCCCCTGGACGAGGCGCAGCGCCTGCAGCTGGCGCAGCTGCCCTCCGGCCGCGTCGAGCGCCTCGAGGCCAGCTGGGAAGGGCCGCTCGAGGCCCCCTCGAGCTACAAGGTGAAGGCGCGTGCCAGCGGCCTGGCGTTGCCGGCCGATGCCAGGACCCACCGCCCCGGCCTGCGAGGCTTCGCGCTCGACGCCGACTTCAACGAGAAGGGCGGCAAGGCCCGCCTCGAGGCCGATGGCAGCGTGCTGGACCTGCCCGGCATCCTGCCCGAGCCCCAGGTGGGCCTGGACCGCCTGAGCGCCGACCTGCAGTGGCAGGCGCGTGACGGGCGCTGGAGCGTCGGCGCCACCGGCATCCGCATCGGCAACGCCGACCTGCAGGCCGAGGGCCAGGCCAGCTGGCGCAGCGCCGACCCGGCGCGCGGCCCGGGCCCTGGCCAGCTGGACCTGCAGATGACGATTCCCCGCGCCGACGGCACCCGCGTCTGGCGCTACCTGCCGCTGGCGGTCTCGTCCACCGCCCGCGACTATGTGCGTGAGGCGGTGCTGGCTGGCCAGGTGTCCGATGGCCGGGTGCGCGTGCGCGGCGACCTGCGCGACTTCCCCTTCGCCGACCCGCGCACCGGCGACTTCCGCATCAGCGCCCGGTTGCGTGACGTGCACTACGCCTATGTGCCGCGGCGCGGTGCCACCGGCCCGGCCTGGGCGCCGCTGGTGGGCCTGTCTGGCGAGCTGGTGTTCGAGCGCGCCGGCATGCAGGTGCGCCAGGCCCAGGGCCGGCTGGCTGGCGCCGGCGCGCTGCAGGTGCAGGCGGACGCGGTCATCCCGCGCCTGGGCGACGCGGTGGTCGGCGTGAACGGCAGCGTGCGCGGGCCGCTGGCCGAGGCGCTGGGCGTGTTCAACGCCTCGCCGGTGGCGGCCTCGCTGGGCCAGCCCCTGGGCCAGGCCGTCGCCACCGGCCCCGCCGACGTGCGGCTGCAGCTCTCGCTGCCCCTGGCCGCCCTGGAGCGCTCCCGCGTGCAGGGCAGCGTGTCCCTGCCCGGCAACGACCTCACCCTGGTGCCGGACTCGCCGCCCCTGGCGCGGGTACGCGGACAGGTCAACTTCACCGAGCGCGGCTTCACCCTGGCGGGCCTGCAGGCGCGCGCCCTGGGCGGTGACTTGCGCGCCGAGGGCGGCACCCGGCCCGCGCCGGTGCCGGCCGGCGAGGCGCCCACCGTCATCCGCGTCCAGGGCACGGCCACCGCCGAGGGGCTGCGGCAGGCGCGCGAGCTCGAGCCGGTGCCGCGCGTGGCGAGGCAGGCCACGGGCTCCGCCGCCTACAGCGCGGTGATCGGCCTGCGTCCGGCGGGCGTCGACGTGACAGTCACCAGCAGCCTCCAGGGCCTTGCGATCGCCTTGCCGGCGCCGCTGAACAAGACCGCCGAGGCCGCCCTGCCCCTGCGCTTCGAGCTGCAGCGCACTGGATCGGCCGCACGTCCCCAGGACCAGCTGCGGCTGGAGCTGGGCCGCCTGGGAGGCTTCCACTATGTCCGCGACACCTCGGGGCCGGCGCCGGTGGTGCTGCGTGGCGCGATCGGCCTGGGCCTCCCTTCAGGCGGCGTGCCCGCCCTGCCGGAGCAGGGCGTCGCGGCCACGCTGAATCTGGCGGGCGTCAGCCTCGATGAATGGGAGCAGGCGCTCGGCTCGCTGGCGGCGGCAGGTCCCGTCGGGGCCGGTTCCGCGCCGCGGGCCTCGCTGGACGCGTCGACCCTGGCCTACCTGCCCACCCTTTTCAACCTGCGTGCCCGCGAGCTGACCCTGAGCGGCCGGACGGTGCAGCAGCTGTCGGTGACCGGCTCGCGCGAGGGCCTCACCTGGCGCGGCAACGTCGAGGCCAACCAGATCGGCGGCTACTTCGAGTACCGCCAGTCCAACGGCCCGGCGCCGGGCCGGCTGATGGCCCGTATGGCGCGGCTGTCCATCCCCGCCACGGCCGCCGGCGAGGTCGAGGCCCTGTTCGACCAGCAGGCCTCCAGCATGCCCGCCATCGACGTGGTGATCGAGGACTTCGAGCTGCGCGGGCGCAGGCTGGGCAAGCTCGAGATCGAAGCCGCCAACCGGCTTGCCACGCCGGGCGTCCCCGCCGAGTGGCGTCTGAATCGCCTCGTGCTGTCGATGCCCGAAGCCACGCTCAGCGCCAGCGGCAACTGGGCCGCTGCGCCCGCGTCGGCCACGGCCTCGCGTCCGGCCCGTCCCGCCGAGCGGCGCCGCACCTCGATGAACTTCAAGCTCGACGTCGCCGACAGCGGCCAGCTGCTGGCCCGCCTGGGCATGAAGGACCTGGTCCGCCGCGGCCGCGGCAAGCTCGAGGGCCAGGTCGGCTGGCAGGGCTCGCCGCTGTCCTTCGACTACGCCAGCCTCTCGGGCAACTTCAACGTCAACATCGAATCCGGCCAGTTCCTCAAGGCCGACCCGGGCCTGGCCAAGCTGCTGGGGGTGCTGAGCCTGCAGTCGCTGCCGCGCCGGCTCACGCTGGACTTCCGTGACGTGTTCTCCGAGGGCTTTGCCTTCGACTTCCTGCGCGGCGACGTCACCATCGCCCAGGGCATCGCCTCCACCAACAACCTGCAGATGAAGGGCGTGAACGCGGCGGTGCTGATGGACGGACGCGCCGACATCGCCCGCGAGACCCAGGACCTGCGCGTGGTGGTGGTGCCCGAGATCAACGCCGGCACCGCCTCGGTGGTGGCCGGCGTGATCAACCCCGCGGTCGGCCTGGGCAGCTTCCTGGCGCAGCTGTTCCTGCGCCAGCCCCTGATCCGCGCCAACACCCAGGAGTTCCATGTCGATGGCACCTGGACCGACCCGCGCGTGACGCGGGTCGCGCGCGGCACGCCGCTGCCGGCGTCGGCCCCTGCGGCGGCCGCCTCCGCGAGCAACTGAGCCCATGGCCCTCGAGATCGCCGCCCTCCAGATGGTGTCCACGCCCGACGTGGACGAGAACCTGCGCACCGCCCGCACGCTGCTGGCCCAGGCCGCGGCCGACGGCGCCGAGCTGGCGGTGCTGCCTGAATATTTCTGCCTGCTCGGGCGCCGCGATGACGACAAGCTCGCGCATGCGGAGGCCGAGGGCGAGGGCCCGATCCAGCAGGCCCTGTCCGAGGCCGCGCGCGAGCACGGGATGTGGGTGGTGGGCGGCACCCTGCCCCTGCGTACCGCCGACCCGGGCCGGGTGCGCAACGCCACCCTGGTCTTCGGCCCGGACGGTCAGCGCGTGGCGCGCTACGACAAGATCCATCTCTTTCACTTCGACAACGGCCGCGAGCGCTACGACGAGTCGCGCACGCTCGAGGCCGGCACCGAGCCGGTCTGCTTCGACCTGGCCGCCCGCGACGGCCGCCGCTGGCGCGTGGGCCTGAGCGTCTGCTACGACCTGCGCTTTCCCGAGCTGTATCGGCGCCTGGCCGCGCAGGGCGCGCAGCTGCTGCTGGTGCCCAGCGCCTTCACCCACACCACCGGCCAGGCCCACTGGGAGGCGCTGCTGCGTGCCCGTGCCATCGAGAACCTGGCCTATGTCGCCGCCCCCGCCCAGGGCGGCACGCACGCCAATGGCCGCCGCACCTGGGGTCACACGCTGGTGGCCGATCCCTGGGGCGAGGTGATCGCCTGCCGCGCCGAGGACGGCGAGGGCCTGGCGCGCGCCTGCCTCGACCTCTCGCGGCTCGAAAGCGCCCGCGCGCAGCTGCCGGCCCTCGAGCACCGGGTCTTCTGAGTCCACGCCATGGTTCCCTCCGCCCCGGTCTCCGCCGACACCGCCGTCCGCTACCCGGCACGCGGTCCCGACACGCGCCAGCTCGAGTCCTCGCGCCGTCTGCTGTGGGCCGTGCTGGTGCCGCTGGTGGCGGCGCTGCTGGTGACCCTGGTCTGGCTGGCGGGCCGCTACGAGGCCAGCCAGGTGCAGGACGCGCTGGACCGCGACACCGTCGCCGCCGGCATGGACATCCGCGTCGGCCTGGCGCGCAACGCCCAGGACCTGCAGGCCCTGCACGCCACGCCCACGCTGGCCGCCTGGACTGCCGAGGCCACTCGCCTGCTTCGCGAGCGGCGCGCACTCCTGCGCATCGAGCAGCGTGACGCCGCCATGCAGCTGCAGGCCGCCGTCGACACCCCCTACCGCAGCAGCCTGTTCGACCGCCTGCCTCGCAACCAGGTGCAGCCCGACGTCCGCCTGGCCTGTGCCCAGGCCCAGCGCCTGTCGCAGCCGGCCTACTCCACCAGCTACTACCTGCCGCAGGCCGACGGCCTCGGCTCCGAGGTGATGGAGCTGTGCGTGCCCCAGGGCAGCGGCCGCGAGGTCACGGGCTTCATCGTCGCCAGCTACTCGCTGCCCGAGATCCTGGCCACCCTGGTCGGGCCGCAGCTGGCGCGCAACCAGGAGGTCTCCTTCAACGAGCCCGACGGCACCCGCCTGGCGCTGCACGGACAGGCCCAGCGCGGGCGCCGCACCTTCACCAGCCAGTACCTGCTGGACCTGCCTGGCAACACCCTGCTGCTGCGGATCAACAGCTGGCGCGCCGTGCCCGACCTGTTCCCCAACGTCCTCACCGCCCTGGTCACGGCGATGTCGATCGCGCTGGTGTCGGTGCTGGTGCTGCTCGGGCGCGACACTCGCCGCCGGCAGCGCGTCGAGCGCGACCTCGCCGACGCACTCGCCTTCCGCAAGGCGATGGAGGACTCGCTGGTCACCGGCCTGCGGGCGCGGGACCTCACCGGGCGCACCACCTACGTCAACCCGGCCTTCTGCGCGATGGTGGGCTTCAGCGCCGAAGAACTCGTGGGCCAGGGCCTGCCCGCGCCCTACTGGCCACCCGAGCTCGCCACCGACTACCAGAAGCGGCACGAGCTGCGGGTGGCGGCGCATCAGGACCCGCCGCGCGAGGGCTTCGAGTCGGTCTTCGTGCGCAAGGACGGCTCGCGCTTCCCGGTCCTGATCATCGAGGCGCCCCTGATCAACGCCCAGGGCACCCAGACCGGCTGGATGAGTGCGTGCCTCGACATCAGCGAGCAGCGACGCATCGAGGAGATCTCGCGCGCCAGCCAGGACCGGCTGCAGGCCACCGCCCGTCTGGCGACCGTGGGCGAGATGGCCTCGCTCCTGAGCCACGAATTGAACCAGCCGCTGGCCGCGATCTCCAGCTACGCCACCGGCTCCCTGAACCTGCTGCATGACGGCGACCTGGGCGGCCTCGACGGCGCGCTGCAACGCATCGCGCAGCAGGCCGAGCGCGCCGGCAAGGTGATCCGCAGCGTGCACGACTTCCTGCGCCGGCGCGACCAGGCCCGCGAGCCGGTGCACCCGCAGGCGCTGTGGGAAGCGGTCATGCCCCTGGTCACGCTGCAGGCGCGCAAGCTGGGCGTGGGCGTGGTCTCGCGCATTCCGCCCGACCTGCCCCAGGCCCTGTGCGACCGCACGATGGTCGAACAGGTGCTGCTCAATCTGGCGCGCAATGCGATGCAGGCCATGGACGAGGCCCGCGTCGCCCGGCCCACGCTGACCCTGCAGGTGCGCCGAACCGGCTCCGACGAGGGCGGCGGCCGCGCGTGGCTGGAGTTCTCCGTGGCCGACATCGGCCCCGGCATTCCCGAGGAGGTGAAGACCCAGCTGTTCACGCCCTTCTTCACCACCAAGGCCGAGGGCATGGGCCTGGGCCTGTCCCTGTGCCGCACGGTGATCGAGCAGCACGGCGGCGCGCTGGCCTTCGAGCCGAACACGCCGCAGGGTACGATCTTCCGCTTCACCTTGCCATGCAGCCCCTCTCCGAAGCCCTGATCTACATCGTCGACGACGACGCCAGCGTCCGCGAGGCCCTGGCCTGGCTGCTGCGGTCGCGGCGCCTGGCCAGCGAGAGCTACGCCAGCGGCGACGCCTTCCTCGCCTCCCTGCCCGCGGGCCAGCGCCCCACCCAGCCCTGCTGCCTGCTGCTGGACGTGCGCATGCCCGGCACCAGCGGCCTGGCGCTCTTTGATCTGCTCGAGGCACGCGGCCTGGTCGAGGCGATGCCGGTCATCTTCCTCACCGGCCATGGCGACGTGCCCACCGCGGTGGCCCTGGTCAAGCGCGGCGCCTTCGATTTCTGCGAGAAGCCCTTCTCCGACAACGCCCTGGTCGATCGCATCGAGCAGGCAGTGGCCCGCTCGGCCGAGGTGCTGGCGACCCAGCGTGCGCGCGAGCAGCTGCAGTCGCGCCTGGGCGAGCTCACGCAGCGTGAGAAGGACGTCATGGCTCTGGTCGCCAAGGGTCTGCCGAACAAGCTGATCGCCGACCAGCTGGACATCAGCGTGCGCACGGTCGAAGTGCACCGCGCGCGGGTGTTCGACAAGATGGATGTGAAGTCGGCGGTCGAGCTGGCGAACGTGCTGCGCGAGGTCTGATTCAGCCCCCGGGCGGCTCGTCCTTCGGCGGCTCGCCCTTGGGCCGCCCCGAGAACATCGTCCACCACACGATCAAGACCAGCAGGCCGAGGGCCAGCAAGGCTTCGAGCAGAATCAGCAGCATGAATTTCCGGGTGAGGTGGTCGACCGCCGCGATTGTAGGAAGCGCCCTTGCGCTGATGGCCGGCTGCAGCGGCGTGTCCCTGCTGCCTTCCGAGGCATCGCCAGGTACGCCTGCCACCAGTGCCCTGGCGCCTTCTTCGCCGCCCCCCTCCGCCGGCGAGCCGCTGCCACCCGACACCGCGCCCCTGCCGCCGCCCCTCACCATGGGCAAGAGCCGCTGGGTGCCGGTGCGCTGGCAGGAGCTTCCCGGTTTCGACGGCGACGCCCTGCACGAGGCCTGGAACGCCTGGCTCAAGTCCTGTGAGCGCCCCGCTTCGCCCTGGACCGCGCTGTGCCCCCGTGTGCGGCAGCTGGCGATCGCCACGCCCGCCGAACAGCGCGCCTGGATGCTGCAGGCGCTGCGCCCGCACCGGGTCGAGCCCCTGGCCGAGGGCGACGCGGGCCTGCTCACCGCCTACTACGAGCCGCTGATGGACGCCACGCGCCAGCCGAGCGCGACCCACCGTGTGCCGCTGTACCGCCCGCCCGCCGACCTGGGCCGCCGCAAGCCCTGGTTCACCCGGCAGGAAATGGACACCCTGCCCGAGGCCCAGGCCGCCTTGCGCGGACGCGAGATCGCCTGGCTGGCTGACCCGGTCGACGCCCTGGTGCTGCAGATCCAGGGCTCGGGCCGCATCCGCATCACCGAATCCGACGGCCGCCAGCGCCTGGTGCGCCTGGCCTACGCCGGCACGAACGACCAGCCCTATCGCAGCGTCGGCACCTGGCTTCTGCGCCAGGGCCTGGTGCGGGACGCCTCCTGGCCCGGCATCAAGGCCTGGGTGCAGGCCAACCCGGGGCGGGTGCAGGAGATGCTGTGGTCCAACCCGCGCATGGTCTTCTTCCGCGAGGAGCCGCTGGAGGGCATGGACGCGCAGCTGGGCCCGCGCGGCGCGCAGGGCGTGCCGCTCACGCCCGGGCGTTCGATCGCGGTGGACAAGGAGAGCATCCCCTACGGCGCGCCGGTGTGGCTGGCGTCCCCAGGGCCCACCGCCTCCCTGCAGCGCCTGGTGCTGGCCCAGGACACCGGCAGCGCCATCGTCGGCGCGGTGCGGGCGGACTACTTCGTGGGCTGGGGCGCCGAGGCGGGCGAGCTGGCCGGGCGGCTCAAGCAGCCGCTGAAGCTGTGGGTGCTGTGGCCGCGGTGACGTCGCTCACCCCGCCTTCAGGTGCCCCAGCGGCCACGCACTGCTGGCCTTCACCTCCCCCAGCGAGAAGCTGGTGTGCAGGTCCTTCACATGCGGCAGGTTGGCCAGCGTGTCGCGCGCGAACTGCGAGAAGGTGTCGAGGTCCTGCGCCACCACCTGCAGCTCGAAGGTGCCGGTGCCGCTGATGTAGTGGCAGGCCACCACCTCGGGGATGCGGCGGATCGCCTCCTCCATCTGCCGCATCGCGCTGCCGGTGGTGCGGTCGGCATCGACCCGCACGAAGGCCAGCACGCCCAGGCCGATCTTGTGGCGGTTGATCTCGGCCCGGTAGCCGGTGATGTAGCCCGCCTCCTCCAGCGCCCGCACCCGGCGCCAGCAGGGCGCGGCCGACAGGCCCACCCGCTGCGCGAGTTCGGCATTGGTGAGCCGGGCGTCGGCCTGGAGCTCTTGCAGGATCTGCAGGTCAAATTTGTCGAGCATTTCTTTGTCGCGAAGTTTTGAGCAATATCCTTTCTCATGCTAGCCCTGGCAAGGCATAAAAAGCAAAGATTTATCCGGCCTGGCGGCCTACACTGCGCCAGACACGGGGCCCCTCGCGAGGCGCGCGAACGATGCGCGTACACGCACCCAGACGCCCCGCCGCACAGGAGACAACGCCATGAACGCCCCGCTCCCCGAGCATGTCCGCAAGGCCCTCGAGACCGTCTCGCTCGACGACAAGTACGCCCTCGACCACGGACGCGCCTTCATGAGCGGGGTGCAGGCCCTGGTCAAGCTGCCCATGCTGCAGCGCCAGCGCGACGCGCTGGTGGGCAAGAACACCGCCGGCTTCATCAGCGGCTACCGCGGCTCGCCCCTCGGCAGCTACGACCAGGCGCTGTGGAAGGCGCGCAAGTGGCTGCAGGCGCAGAACATCGTCTTCCAGCCCGGTGTCAACGAGGAGCTCGCCGCCACGGCCCTGTGGGGCACGCAGCAGCTGGGGTTTGCGCCCAAGGCGCCGCAGAAGTTCGACGGCGTCTTCGGCATCTGGTACGGCAAGGGGCCGGGCGTGGACCGCTGCTCCGACGTCTTCAAGCACGCCAACATGGCCGGCACCGCGCCCTGGGGCGGCGTGATCGCGGTGGCTGGCGACGACCATGTGGCCAAGTCCTCCACCGCCGCCCACCAGAGCGACCACATCTTCAAGGCCTGCGGCTTCCCGGTCTTCTTCCCGGCCTCGGTGCAGGAAATCCTCGACCTCGGCCTGCATGCCTTCGCCATGAGCCGCTACGCCGGCGTGTGGACCGGGATGAAGACGATCCAGGAGATCGTCGAGTCCAGCACCGCGGCCACCATCGACCCCCAGCGGGTCAACATCATCCTGCCCGACGAGTTCGTCATGCCGCCCGGCGGTGTGCACATTCGCTGGCCCGACACCCCGCTGGAGCAGGAGGCCCGCCTGTTCGACTTCAAGTGGTACGCGGCCCTGGCCTATGTGCGGGCCAACCGCCTCAACCACAACGTGGTCGAGGGACCGAATGACCGCTTCGGGCTGATTGCCAGCGGCAAGGCCTGGAACGACACCCGGCAGGCGCTGCATGACCTGGGCCTCGATGACGCCGAGTGCCGGCGCCTCGGCATCCGTCTGCACAAGGTCGCCGTGGTCTGGCCGCTCGAGGCGCAGACCACCCGCGAGTTCGCCACCGGCCTGCGCGAGATCCTGGTGGTCGAGGAGAAGCGTCAGGTCATCGAGTACCAGCTGAAGGAGGAGCTCTACAACTGGCGCGACGATGTGCGGCCCAATGTGCTGGGCAAGTTCGACGAAGTGGAGGGTGATTACTCGGGCGGCGAATGGTCCATGCCCAACCCCACCGCCAACACCCTGCTGCGCGCCAACGCCGACCTCTCGCCGGCGCTCATCGCCCGCGCCATCGCCCGGCGCCTGAAGAAGCTGGGCGTGGATGCCGACACCGTCGCCCGGCTCGACGCGCGCGTGGCGCTGCTCGACGCGGCCGAGAAGTCGCTGCAAACGCTGGAGGTGAAGTCCGACCGCATCCCCTGGTTCTGCTCGGGCTGCCCGCACAACACCTCCACCCGCGTGCCCGAGGGCTCGCGCGCCATGGCTGGCATCGGCTGCCACTACATGACGGTGTGGATGGACCGCGCCACCGTCGGCTTCACGCAGATGGGCGGCGAGGGCGTGCCCTGGGTGGGTCAGGCGCCCTTCACCAACGAGAAGCATGTCTTCGCCAACCTCGGCGACGGCACCTACTTCCACAGCGGGCTGCTGGCGGTGCGCCAGTCCATCGCCGCCGGGGTGAACATCACCTACAAGCTGCTTTACAACGACGCGGTCGCCATGACCGGCGGCCAGCCGGTCGGCGAGCGGCCCGAGGGCCACTCGGTGCTGCAGATCGCCACCACCCTGGTGGCCGAGGGCGTGAGCAAGCTGGTCATCGTCTCCGACCAACCCGAGAAATACGACGACGCGCACGACATCGCCCAGGGTGGCCAGCATGCGCTGCGCACCCTCGGCCCGCATGCTCATGGCGATCTGGACCACGCTGTGCCCCTCAGGCCGCTCGCCCACACGCTGGCCGCCG
>JACCDX011414594.1_pt1 | contig 15991 bp, 31 predicted proteins | sample 7449681 | NCBI WGS metagenome assembly JACCDX01 (sample SAMN15323450, study PRJNA562643) | freshwater metagenome | isolation source: river surface water | place: USA:Blue River Watershed | collected 2017-08-18 | reverse complement strand
GATAAGTTATTTAATACTTGGAAACCAAGAGAAAAATATGAACTTATCAATGCCAATGAATTTAAAAAACCAGTCTTAAACCATAAATTAGTATATTAATGAAACCAGTTTTTATAATAAGTTGCCCAATTGACACTTATAGTGGATATGGAGCACGTTCTAGAGATATTGTTAAAGCAATTATTAAGACTGATAAGTATGATGTAAAAATCTTACCACAACGTTGGGGTGCCACACCTTGGGGCTTTATTGAAGACCATAAAGAGGAATGGGGATTTTTACAACCACATATTCTAACTGAACCTAAACTAACTCAAAAACCAGAAATTTGGGCTCAAATTACTATTCCAAATGAATTCCAAGCTGTAGGTAATTATAATATTGGCATCACAGCTGGTATTGAAACTACAGCAGTAAAGGGTGAATGGGTTGAAGGATGTAACCGAATGAACCTAGTAATCACATCTTCAGAATTTGCTAAAAAGACTTTTGAGTCTATGAGTTATGAAGTAAAAAATTCACAAGGTCAATTGCAAGGTCATTTAAAGCTTACAACACCTATTGAAGTTATTTTTGAAGGTGTTAATACAGATCTTTATAAAGTAATTGAACAAAATCAAATTAAAACTATTAATTTAGATTCAATTAAAGAATCATTCGCTTATTTATTTGTAGGACATTGGACACAAGGTGATTTTGGAGAGGATAGAAAAAATGTTTCTCTATTAGTTAAAGCTTTTTATGAAGTATTTAAAAATAAGAAAAACAAACCAGCGTTAATTTTAAAAACTAGTGGTGCTGGATCTTCTTATATGGATCGTAATGTTATCTTAGACAAAATTAACAAGATTAAAAAATCAGTTAATTCTAAAGATTTACCTAATGTTTACCTACTTCATGGTGATTTTAATGACTCTGAAGTAAATGAATTATACAATCATTCTAAAGTAAAAGCTATGGTTAGTTTAACTAAAGGTGAAGGTTTTGGTCGCCCATTACTTGAGTTTAGTTTAGTTAAAAAACCAATCATAGCTTCAGGATGGTCAGCACACACTGAGTTCTTAGATCCTAATTTTACAATAGCTTTAAAAGGAGAACTTAAATTAGTAGGCCCATCAGCTGTAAATGATTGGGTAATTAAAGAATCTCAATGGTTTAATGTTGATTATGGTCAAGTAGGACATTATCTTAAAGATATGTTTGAAAACTATAAAAAATATACTGATGGAGCTAAACGTCAAGCTTATAAAAGTAAAAACGAATTTAGTTGGGATATGATGTTAGAAAAAGTAGATCAAATGCTTACTAAACATATTCCTGAATTTCCTAAAGAAGTTCAACTCCAACTACCTAAATTAAATAAAATTGAACTTCCTAAATTAGAAAAAATAAATGGATAATCTAACTACATGTAATCGTTGCAGTTCAGATGCTTGTTATGTTCAAGAAGTAAATGAACAAGTAAAATTATATTTTTGTTATGGCTGTGGCTTCCAAGCCAACTCAGTTATGACTCGTGACTCAGAATTTCTCCAACAACAAATGGAAACACTTCCAGAATTATATAAAGAACTAATGGGTGAAGATGAAAAGGGTCTTATTTGGATGCCCTCAGTAGTTAATATTCCTGATAAGGGAATGGTGTTTGCTGATGGAGCTAATGGTTCAAATTGGAGATGGGCGGCTGTAAAAGCAACTCTTATGTCTGAAGAAGAAAAGACCAAGTTTAAAGAAAAAGGTAAAGAGTATGATTATAAAATGGATATGACTACTCTAACCCATTTCCCAGAACGTGATTTTATGGATGCCCTTTCTTATATTGGTGTATTACCTGAATAAAAATGAAAATTAGTTACGCTGTTACTGTTTGTAATGAACTTATAGAAATACAACGATTACTTCCTTTCTTAATTGAAAATAAAAGAAAAGAAGATGAAATTGTAGTTTTCTATGATTCTAATAATGGTTCTAAATCAGTAGAAGATTATTTAAGAGCTCAGTCTCAAAATACATTTGCTCCATTTAGATTTATTCATTACCACTTTGATGGGCATTTCGCTAATATGAAAAATGCTCTAACAGAAGCCTGCTTAGGAGACTACATCTTTCAGATTGATGCTGATGAAATGCCTAACTTCTACCTGATGCAGTATCTTCCTATGTTGCTTGAGAACAACGACGTAGAAGTACTTCGAGTACCTAGAGTAAATACCGTAAAAGGACTTACTCAAGAGCATATACAGAAGTGGGGATGGATTGTAGACAATCACGGAAGAGTTAATTGGCCTGACCTACAGTGGAGAATTTATAAAAACGCCCCAGAAATTAGATGGAAAAATAAAGTACATGAAGTTTTAGATGGTTATAAAACTCATGCTATTTTACCTTTAGAGGAAGAATTTGCTTTAGAACATCATAAAGATATTGAACGTCAAGAAAAACAAAATGCTTATTATAATACCCTATGATTTTTATAACAACATTTACTAAAGAAATTTATAATATTTGTGGTAAAAAATTATTAGAATCATTTATTGAGACTGGTAATTCTGAAAATCATGAATTGTTTATTTTCTTTGAAAATGAAGATGATCTATTCACTGAGTATTATCCTGAATGGTTAGTTGAGTGGAGTGATAAACCATATTTTACATTTGTTAACTTAATAAATTATGAATATGATTATAAAAAAATTATTCCATTTGTTGATAATTTATTAAAACCTCAAATTAACTTTACAGATGAATATTCTAGCCCCCGAAGTGTTAAGTGGTTTAGACCTGTAGCTGCCATGCATTACTTTTATGAGTTGATGGGAGATGTTAATTTTAGCTCAATTGATGCTGATTGTGTTTTTACTAAAAAGGTAGATGAAGATTTTTTTAATGTAATGTTAAAAGGATACAATGTTGCATTTTTAGGTAGAGAAAATTTCAAAACAATGAGACATGGAGCATATGATTCTCAGGGTAATTATGTTCATACTAAAACTGTTGAAGCCACTAAAAAAGACACCCATACTGAAACTGGATATATAGGTTTTAATTTTGCAATCCCAGGTACTGGAGATTTTATTAAAAGAAATTTTAATTATTGGTTAAGTCAAGATGTATTAAAATTGGAATTTAAAACAGATTGCCATACATTTGATGCTACAAGAAAAGAACTTAATTTAAATTATAATAATTTATGCGAACCTATGGGTGAAATATCTCCTGTAGGTAGTCGGGTGATTGAAGCTTCAATAGTAGGAGAGTTTATGATACATCATAAAGGAACTATAGGGCCTATTTTATATTCTAAAAATAAATTATGATACCCATTTTTAAACCTTATTTATATCCTGAGGCTAAAAATTTAGCTAAACAAGCTATTGAGGATAGTGATATAGCTCAAGGTCCTAATATTGAATTATTTGAAAAAGAATTTGCTTCTTTTTGTGATAGAAAGTATGGAGTGACTTGCAGCAATGGAACAGTTGCTCTTTATTTAGCTATAAAAGCTTTAAAATTACCTGAAAAAAGTGAGGTGATTTTACCTTCAATGACTATTTTGTCTTGTTTAACTTCTATCACTGAAAATGATTTAACTCCAATATTTTGTGATATTGATCCTATCACATGGAATGTAGATTTTACTTCAATAGAATCCAAAATCACCCCTAACACTTCAGCTATAATTATAGTTAATACTTACGGCTTAATGGTTAACGCTGATGAATTAACTAATTTTAAAAACAAATATCCTCATATTAAAATAATTGAAGACGCTTCAGAGTCACATGGGGCTTCATATAAAGATATTAAAGCTGGCAATTTAGGAGATATTTCAACTTTTTCATTTTATACTAATAAGATAGTTAGTATGGGAGAAGGTGGTATAGTATTAACAGATGATTTTGAAATATATGAATCACTGTTACAAATGAGGAATCTTAATTTTACTAACAGAAAAAAATACATCCACTCTGATATTGGATTTAATTTCAGACTAACTAATGTCCAGTGCGCTGTAGGAAGAGGACAATTAGTTAATATAAAAGAAACTATTAATCATAGAAAACGAGTGGCATATGAATATAATAGATATTTTATAGATAATCCTCATATTCAAATTCCATATGAAGGAGAAAATTTTAATAATGTTTATTGGTACTATGCTATTATAATTAAAAAAAATTATTCTCAAGTATTAGAAGCTTTAACTCAAAATGAAATAGATTATAGACATTTCTTTTATCCTTTACATAAACAACCTTTTATTAACTCAAAAGAAATTTTAAAAAATTCTGAATATAGTTTTGAGAATGGTATTTTATTGCCTATATTTAATGAACTATCTAATGATGATATAGAATTTATATCTAAAACTATTTTAAAGCAATTATGAAATTAAATTTAGCTAGTGGGCAAATGTACCTAGAAGGATATATAAACATTGACAATATGTCTATGTACCATGGGGATATGAAAGTAGATAAACAAGCTGATATATTTACTTTAGATTGGGAAGAAAACACAGTAGAAGAAGTTATTTTATCTCACTTTGCTATGTATATTGAATTTAAAGAAATGCAATCATTATTAAAAAAATGGTATGGTTGGCTAAAAAAAGATGGTAAAATAATAATAGAAACTGGAAATGTAAAAACTATAGCTAAAAATATTTTAGATAGTTCTAATCCAAATGAAATAAATGGACCTAATGGTGTAATGCAATTATTCGGATGGGAAACTACAGCAGGTCATAAATGGGCTTGGTGTCCTGAGACTTTAGGACAACTAATGTTTGAAGCTGGATTTAAAGATATTCAAGTAGGAGAAGGATATTTCCATAATAATCCTAAACGAGATTTTTTAATTGTTGGTATAAAATAAATAAATAAAATATGAGAAACATAAGAAATACAAAAACATGTGTAATTGGTGGAGCTGGATTTATAGGTTCACATCTAGTTGATTATTTGATCAATGAACGTAATTGTGAGGTAATTGTACTTGATAATTTGATTACAGGTCAAGTTAAAAATATCAATCCTAAAGCTAAATTTATTTGGCATGATATTAGAGATAACGAAAATGAGTTAACCCGTATTCTAAAAGAACATCAAATTGAATATGTGTTTAACTATGCTGCTGAACCATACATCCCAGAATGTTTTGAACGTCCAATGCACTTCTTTGATATTAATGCTACTTCAGTTCTTCGTGTTTTAAACGCTTGTCAAGCATCAAATATTAAAGGTCTCCTTCAAGTATCATCAGCTGAAATCTATGGTGATTTGACTGGCAAAATCAAAGAAAGTGATCCAGTTGAGCCACACTCAACTTATGGAGTATCTAAATTAGCAGCTGACGGTTTGGTTCAAGTTCGTTGGAGAGAAGCAGGAGTACCTGCAATTGCTATGAGACAATTTAACTGTGTTGGAGAAAGAGAAACTCATGAATATGTAATTCCTGAAATTATTTCTCAACTTGCTAAATCTAATAAAGTAAAATTAGGAAATAATTCATTTAGAGATTTTCAATATGCTGGTGATGCTGTAGCAATGGCTGTAGAACTTCTTGAAAAAGGTGAATTTGGAGAAGTTTATAATATGGGTTCTGAAGATGGAATTAAAATCTATGATCTAGCTAATTTAATAGGTAAATTAATGGGTCATGAATCTGTTGAAATTGAAGTTGATCAAGCTAGAGTTCGTCCTTGGGAAATTTGGCATTTACAATCTGATAATACTAAATTATATTCTGTAATAGGTACTAAGAATCCAACTCCACTAGAAGAAGGATTAAAAAGAACTATTCAATATTTCTATGATAATGGAGATAAGTGGGACTGGAAACAATAAAATTATTTATTATATAAATGAGTTAGGTTATTCTGATGGTTATCATAAATTTGATAACCACAGATTACCTCAAGCTTATATAGATAATTTAAATTGGTACTCTCTTTCATATGAAACTTTTAGTTCTCAAATAATAGGAGAAAATAATATTTTAATATTTCAATCTCCAACAAATAATGAACTTAAAAAATTAGAATCAATAATTCCTTTTCTAAAAACTAATTCTATTTTTATTACTCAAGAAAGTAATATTTTTGATTGGTTTGATTGGACAGCCCAGGAACAAGAATTATATATTAAAATTCTCTCAGAATGTAAAGCTTTTCTATATCATAGTGAATATGATAAACAAGTAATGAAAGCTTTTTGTTCTAATTTTATAAAATATCCAGGCTGTACCAATTTAGGTTTACAAGACCCTAAATTATACACTCATGGAAGTTATATTCTTATTCCAGGTCCTATCAAAAGATACCAGCGAGGGATGATAACTCATAAATTAGTATCAGATACTATAAGAGAAATTCCTATTTATTCTATGGATTATAACCCTCCTAAAAATTATCCTTTATCGTTTCCAGATGCTTATAAATTAGATAATATAAATTTATTAGGTAGACAAGATAAAAATAGTTGGTTAGGGTTAATCTATAATTCTAAATTTGGAATAGATATCCATCGTGAGTTTTCAGGAGGAAATGTTAGTTTAGAATTTGGTTCTCTTGCTACTCCACTTATTGGAAATATTCATCTAGACACCCAACGAGATATTTTTCCAGATCTATCATTTGAATTTACAGATTACGAGAATATAAAAAATGCTATTAAATTATTAATCAATGATAAAGATTTTTATGAAGAAATGAGTAAAAAAGCTTTGATCAACACTAAAGAAAAATATAATAGTGAACTAATTACTTCTAACTTTAATAAAGAATTAACTCAATTACTATGAGAATATTAGTTACTGGTGGGGCTGGGTTTGTAGGAACTAATTTAATTAAAAAATTAGTAGAAGAGGGATGTGAAGTTTATTCTTTAGATAACTATAGCACAGGACTTAAAGAAAATGAAATAGAGGGATGTGAATATTTTACAGGTGATATTGAGAATATTCATCATGTTTGGGAAAAAATTGATATAGTATTTCATTTAGCAGCTATTGCTCGAATACAACCTTCTTTTAAACAACCTGAAGAATACATTCGTACTAATTTTACAGGTACTTATGAAGTTGTTAAATATTGTCTTAAAAATAATATTCCTTTAATTTACGCAGGCTCATCTTCCAAACATAGTGGTCGTTATAAAAATCCATATACATTCTCAAAAGACCTAGGAGAAGATATTATTAAACTTTATCAGGAACATTACGAATTAAAATCATCTATTACTAGATTTTATAATGTGTATGGTCCTCATCAATTACTCAAAGGAGGTTATACAACTTTAATTGGTCGTTGGATTAATAATATTCAAAATGGAATCCAATGTGAAATCTATGGTGATGGTGAACAACGAAGAGACTTTACTCACGTAGATGATATTGTAGATGCTTTAATTCTAATTATGGAAAAACAAGCATATGGGTATGAATTTGAATTAGGTAGAGGTAAAAACTACTCAGTAAATGAAGTAGCTAAAATGTTTAATATTAATCCTATCTATAAAGAAGCTAAACCTGGGGAAGCAAGAATTACACTTAATCAAGATAATACAGCTCGAGAAATTTTAGGTTGGAATCCCCAAAAAGATTTATTAGATTATATAAGAAATTTTTTAACAACATTATGAGGAAAAATCATCAATTTGTCTTTTTTAGAACTCCTCAAGAAAAAGATTGTGAAATACTTACCCAAGGAATAATCTCAGAAGATGAATGGGCTACTCAAGAATCCTTTCAAAGAATATATGAAGATAGTTGGGAATTAAGATATAAATATGAAGCTAGTCTTTTAACAAATATTATTCAAAATAATAATTGCAAAAAAATCTTAGAATTAGGCCCAGGCCCAGGAGCTTTATGTAATAAAATATTAGAAATATCTCCTGAATTAGAATATCATTTAGTAGATATAGAAGCAGCTAGAATAGCTAACCAAAAAGAAAATTTAGGAGGAATATTTCATGTTCAAGATTTAACTAACAATTTGGATGTTGCAACTTTACCTAAAGATTTAGATTTATTTATAGCTAATGATTTTTTAGAACATATTCAAAATCCAGCTAATATTGTACTTCAAGCTAAATCTTGTTTAAAAAAAGATGGTTTAGCTTTTATCTCAGTACCTAATTGGAGAATGGGACATAGTTGGATTTATAGAGGATTATTTGATTGGGATAATTTTATACATTTTATGTGGCAGCATGGGTTTGGGTTTGAAGGATGTGCTGATTCTCCTTTAAAATGTAGTAATTCACCTAAACTTTCTTCTGAATCCACTATGCCTGAAAATATGATTAATAGTTGGAACTGGTATATTCTATTTAAAAGAAATGATAGTGAAGAATAAAATAACTTTTGTACTACCAAGTAGAAACAATTTAGAGTTTCTTCAGTTAGCTTATCAGTCTATTCGTAATTTAGAAACTAAACATGAAATACTAGTATTAAATGATGCTAGTACAGATGGTACTCAAGAATGGATCGAAGCACAACAAGACGAAGATCTTATTACATACCACAACCCAGGACCAGAACGTATTGGTATTGTAGGGATGTTTGATAAAGGTATTGAGATGGCTCGTACCAACATTATTATGGCATTCCATGCTGATATGGTTGCTTGTAAAGACCTGGATAAAAACATTCTAAAACATCTTAAACCTCAAACAGTAGTTTCAGCTACTAGAGTTGAACCTCCTCTCCATCCATCGGGTCCAGAAAAAATTACTGTTGATTTTGGGATTGAAGCTGATCAATTTGATTTTAATAAATGGTATCTTGAAAGTGAACAATTAAAACAAGATAAAGTAACTGAGGGTATATTTGCCCCTTGGTGTATGTATAAGGAAGATTTTCTAGCTGTAGGAGGACATGATGAATTATTCGCCCCTCAATCTAAAGAAGATTCAGATTTATTTAATCGATTTGTACTTAATGGATATCAAGTATTACAAAGTTGGGATGCTTTAGTTTATCATTTTACTTCTAGAGGATCTAGATTTAATAAACATGCTGGGGGAGCAGCTGGAAAAAATTCTGATGAATGGTTATACACCACTAATAAAAATATGCGGAATTTTATTCGTAAATGGGGAACAATAGTCCAACATGATTCTTTAATGAAACCTCTTATATCTCCTAAATACAATATTGGTTTTGTAGTTAAAAATTGTAATCAACAAATTTTAGAAGTTTTAGAGCCTTGGAGTTCAATTATTTATATAGATTGTGATTATATAGATTATATAAATAAAGAACAACCAAATACTAACCTTAATTTAGAGGAACGTATTAAACCATATAATACTGAAAAAAATTGTGAAATTTTAATATCATTTGATAGTTCTCAATTAACTAATGAAAATTTTCAATTAATTCTTAAATTACCTGAAATTATAAAAGATAGTGGAGAAATAGGAACTTTCAAATTAGATATATTCACTATAGAAATAATCCAGATGAATGAATATCAAAATAATCTAATTCATACTTAATATTTATTTTCATGGAACAAAAAGTAAAACTTGAATTCCCCTTGCAAGTAGAAATCAAATATGAAGATACTGAGGAGCTAATGCTCTTGGCCTCCCAGGATGAATTTGTTACATTCATGTTTAAGAACGCAATAGCCGCTATTAAGCAATCTATTCGTAAAAATAAAAGTGAATGTGTGATATTTGATATCTTAAATTACAATTTGAAAGTGGCTATCAAGAAAGAGCATTATAAAACATTCCTTAATAAGGCAATTAAACATTATGAAGCCTTAGAAGACTACGCCCAATGTAGTGAATTAGTAACTTTAAAATCTAGACTATGACCATCTATTGTTATTATTATATTAAAAATGATCCTAGTAAAGAAAAACTAGGTAAAATCTTAACTACATCAAGACTAGAAGCAGCTAAAGAATTTGCAGGTCAAAAACAACTACCACTTAAAACCTTCCTTTCAATTTGGGCTGTAGATAAGAAAAAAGTATTTTAATGGAACCCAAAAAAGACTTTAAAAAATTCTTCCAAAAAATGTTTGATACCCCAGTTGAAATACATGGGGTAGTTTTAACTCCAGAAGAATTAGATAGGCAAAATTTTACCATATTTGTAAACAATTATAAAAAAGCTGTATTCCGTTCTCAAGAAATTCAAGAAAAATTTGGTTTAGATCTTTGGAATTGGGAAGATATGTTTGCTAAATCTTTAGAAGGTATTATTAATTATTCCTTTACTCCCGAATCAGTTGAAGTAATTCTTTGGTATGTGTATGAACATTCATTAGCTGAAGATGAAAGTGATTATATTGTAACATTTGGAGAAGATGATTACATTATAAAGACTGCTGATGACTTGTACGATTTAGTTTTGCTATTGGAAGAAGAATAGTTATATTTATATCTTGAAAATAAAGGTTATATGTATGAATCAAATTGAAACAATGGCTGTAGAATGCATTTCATGTGGAACTGAAATCCACCCAAAACGCTTAGAAATTCTCCCTAATACTAAACATTGTGTGCAATGTTCAGATACTGGCCGTAAACGTGGTGTTACAGTCCAACGTGGTGAGGGAGACCATTCTTACACTGATGTTGTAATTATGGAGGAAAAACAATTTATCCAATACATTATTAAAGATAAAACAAGTAAAAAAAATTCAAGTAAAGCTGAATTCCAAAACTTTGATGAGGATAAAGATACACCAGATATTACTGATTTGAACATTACAGATATTGGATAATGCCTTTACCTAAACCACTCAGTAAGGAACAAATTTTATCAGCCATGGCGGTTACCAAAAGTAACCGTTCAGCTGCTCGTTACCTTAACTGTAGTTATCATCACTATAAGCGATATGCTAAACTTTATAAGGATGAGGCAACAGGTGAAACATTATTTAAAAAACACCTAAACCAAGCAGGTAAAGGTATACCTAAATTCTTACCTAACACAGGCAAAACCCCTCCACTTAAGGATCTGATTAATGGGATTATTCCTATGACTAATTTTAATCCTGATAAGGTTAAAAAACGTCTATTTGATGAGGGATACTTAACTGAGGAATGCGCTATATGTGGTTTCAATGAGCGTAGGATAACTGATTATAAAATACCACTCCTACTTCATTTTAAAGATAAAAACACTAAAAACTATAGATTAGAAAATATTGAAGTACTTTGTTACAATCATTATTTTCTAACTGTAACTGATATCTTTAACCAAAATGATATCACCCAAATTGAAACTTCAGTTCCTAAAAATAATACAACTGAACATGTTAATTGGGAATTAGATGATTATCAGCTTGAACGTCTAAAAGAATTAGGGTTATATGAACCACCTAAAGATGATGATTTAGACCTAATTTCAAGGATATGAAAAGTAAAAAACATGATAAGATAACTAAAGATTATCAAAAAACAAAAGCAAAACATCTTGAAAAACTTGCTGATGATATTTTGGCTAACCAAGAAAAGTTTGATAAATTTAAGGAAAAGAAAGGCACAGGTAAATTTTTAGACTTGTTTTAACTTAAACCAAAGGTTATGTTTTATACTTACAACCGCAAAAACCTCGAACTTAAACGATTCGGGTTCAAACATTATTCAATTTTAGCTCTTGTTTTATTTTTAACCTACACAGCAGGTCGCTTTGTTCAGGTTAATCATCTTACTCTATATGAGAAAGAATTTATTGTTTACATGGACCGAAATTACTTTAGTCAAGATGCTTTAGTTGAGGCCCTTAAAAATAAACACTTAAAATTCCCTCACATTGTTTTAGCTCAAGCAACTCTGGAAACAGGTGGTTTTAGATCTAAAGTATTCAAACAAAATCATAATTTGTTTGGAATGAAGCAATCACATCGTCGTCCCACAACTTGCCAGGGTACTAAAAATGGTCACGCATATTATGATCATTGGGAGTCATCAGTTGAAGATTATGGTTACTACCAGGCAACAACTGGGCTAGTTAAAGCAAGAACTGATCAACAATATTACAATCTATTGTCACAAATGGGTTATGCTGAAGATCCTAATTATATTATAAAAGTTAAAAAATTAGCTGAGGAACTTAAGCCCAAATTTTAACATATGTATAACTGCTCAGTTATTACTAATGTTAATTTGTTCTTTAAATGGCCAAAATTAAATCCCAAACTACAACTTCGTTTCAAGAAAAACCAACAGTATCTCGCCCAGGTGTTCATGCTAAAACCAAAACATCTAGTCTTAAAACTAGTAAACTTTATAAAAAGGCCTACAGAGGGCAAGGTAAATAAGATGGCACAGTCAGAGAAAAAACGAGTGATAGGTAAAAAACCTTTAAGTAGAAGTACTCAAATTAAATTTGAAAAACGTCTAAAAAATAATCACAATGTGATAAAAAAATTACAGTAATATGGAACACATCTTAGTATTAGCAATTGTAGCTTTAGCTTGTTATACTATTCTTTCTTCTGTATTTTGTAAGCCAACCAAATGTATTAATAATAAATGTAAATGTAATTGTTATGAGTAAAGTATCAGCAAAAGCACGATATGAAGCGTTTCAAGAGTGGCATAAGTGGGCTCAAACTCGCTACAAGTCAATGAAGCGTAAGAAAAAACTTCAGGTGCCTGACTATTTGAAGATGGATGAGGAATATTAAAATTCCAAGTTCCATGTTAGAACTGCTTTATACCCTCCCAGATGAGCATTTAGCAGAAATCCTTATCTACCAACCAACATTGATGAAAACTATTTGTATTGGGGTGGCCATGGAACTTCATGAGATTGAAGAAGTCTCTAAGGAGTTTGGCTACCCCACTTCTTGATGTTATATTTAGGTATAAGAAAGAATAAAGGTTATGTTGTGGTTATTTACAAACACGAATAAACATGGTAATTTAAGAAGCCGTGTTGTCTATTCAGACGGTGCCTTGAAGGTTGGTAAAGGGTTTGGTCCGTTCCAAGCCGCAAGGCGCTTTCGTTATGAGTCTCGAACCCCATATCATGGTTTAATGGACCATAATGGTAAACGATATCTTACACCTGATTGGATTGAAGTTCATCCTCAAACCACTTATGCTGATATTGTTTATAATGCCCCAGTAGTTGAAGAACCTAAAGTGAAAAATGAATGGATGTTTGAATCATCTTCAGGTGATGGTTTTTACCGAGTTCGTCAAAATGGTCTTAAACTAACTTGTAGTTGCCCGGGCGCTTGGAGAGCAAAAGATCGTAAATGTAAACACATCAAAGCAGTAGAAAATGGCCAAGCCTAAGGATTATATTGGACCGTTAGTTATCGTTTGGAAAACATCTAACCGTTCAAACGCCCAAACCAAAATTAAAAAAACATCTAACTATAACTTAGATTATTTCCTCAAAGCTGATTCTACAATACCAGGCATTCCATTAGACGCTATTATTTTAGAAATTGGGATTGGAAAGAAATTATTTGATACTTGGACCTCTAAATATAAAATTCAATGAAACTAGGAGACAAAGTTATAAGCACCACTTATCCAGATCGAGTATTTGAATTGGTTTGGTACCAAGAAGGAGATAATACATGCGGTATTCAAGATAAAACCTTGAGAGCGGTAGTTAAGGTTTCTACCCTAAGTTTGGCTTCCCCAAAATAGGATGTTATATTCAGATGTAAGAAAAAATAAGAGTTATGAAGAAAGAAAAAGGTATCTTGACCAAAACATATGAACAGGCAAAATTGGCTGTTGAACAAGGCAATATGGACCATGCCCGTGATTTGTTTGATTTTGGGATTTTGCATGTAGCTGATAAGCGTTACAATGATGGCCTAGCAGTAGATGATAAGATTGAAAAGGTGAAAGTTGGAGTATGGCTGGAGCGTTTTTGGTATGGTTTAGAAAATAATAATTTGTTGTTGTAATGGTAGTTATTGGACTTATAATCATTATCTTATTGTTCGCTATTTTAGAAAAAATGCCTAAAAATAAATAAAATGAAATTTCTTGAATTAACTGGTTTTGGAAACAAATACAAACACCTAATCTCACTTCGTTCAATCTCAGATATCTCATTTGAACCAACTTACACTCATATCAGCCTTAATAATGGTAATAGTGTGAATGTAATTGAAAATGAAAAAGAGATTATGGATATGATTAATTATCAAAATGGTGATATTATCAATAAAGAATACATTGACAATCTAAATGCTCAAATTGAGGCATATGAGGAAATGAATGCTGATCGTTATGCACTTGATAAAGATGAATTACCTTTCTAATGGCTGAAAAAAGAGGAGATTTAGTTAAACTAGTTTATGAGTTCAACTCAGCTAGATGTTGTGAAGTTAGTTTTGATGGTGAAAAATGGGCTCGAGTTACAGCCCGTGAGTTTAGAAGTTTTAATGGTAAAAGACGAATTTTAAATGTTGAAAATCCTAACCAACCGTTTTATGAGGAGTATGTGGGTCCAATTTATTATTATGGGACCAATCGAGTTGCTAAAAAACTTAAAAAAGTTGGTACTGCCTTCCTCAACGATATTGACCCCCGAGACGCAAAGCGACCTCGAAATCAAGCAGGATTTTAAGGTGGTTTACCCACCAAATTATAATTCAAGTAAGCGTAACTATAACGAATGGATTGATAAAATATATGAGAAACACTAGTAATAAATTTTGGGTTGGATTTTTTTATGGGTGGATGGCTTTCTATCTGTTTACTAAAATTGTAGAGTTATTTAACTAAGATATTTATGGATACCGACTTTGAAGATTATGTAGATTATGAAGATGGATATTCCAAACAAAAGACGAAATACCGAAGAGGGTCATATGGCGAATATGATCAGGAGGAAGATGATTACTAAGGTAAAAGCTAGTAAGAAAGATTATAATAGAAAAAATAAAGATTGGAGGGGCGAAAGCCCCTCATTATATTTATCATATGTACATTAATTGGATATTAAATTACCTAATAATAGGAATGTTATTTCAATGGTTCATGTATTGGGTTTCTACTAAATTAGATACTAGATACTTGTTTACCCATATGGAAAGAGTTACATTAGTATTTATCTGGCCAGTTGGTGTATTAGGATTTTTATACAATTTTGTAATAAGTTTTTTAAAAAAGTAAATGAGCCAAATAGAAAATATTTTACATGAAGCTTATAAAACAGGCATTTATGAGCATACAATGTCTCTAGCTCAAGAGATAAAAATAGAAAATCCTAAAATGGAGGTGAGTGACCGATATGAGTTAGCTTATGAAAAAGCTAAAAGAGCTAGATTAAATGCTTTCCCTCCACTTGATTAATTTAAATTAAAATAAAATGGCAATAGCAATCGCAGCAACATCCATTATCCTAACCCTAGTAGTATGTTTTATGATCTACTTGGAGATTGGAAAAATGGAAAAGCAAATTCATGAAATTCAAGAGCAAATCCATTACCTAAATAATGAGGTAAGCAGATTGAAGTATCAAGCTAAAAAGAAGTATTACTCGAGACCCAAAGGTAAGCAAGTAATTCAAGGCTAAGAAGTGGGGCTTATAAAGCCCCACATGTTTTCTAATATTTATAAACATGGCATTTTATCATTCACCAGCAGTAGTCACTCGTAATTTAAGAGTTTGCGTTGATGGACGTAATAACCTATCATACCCAGGCTCAGGTACAACTTGGTTTAAGGTAAATGGGAATGGTCTAGATTTTAATAATGGAAGTTTTGCTGCTGATCCAAATGGAGGATATTATCTAGCTTCAGCAGGAAACAGTGTTGAAACTGCTACTACTGATGCTTTAAATACAGATTACCATACTATAATGACAATAATTAGGTTTACTGGTGATACTGGTGTAACTGGAGGTTGGGAACAATTTATAGGATATTACGGAGGAGGAACAGATAGAAGTCCGGGCATTTGGAGATACCCTTCAAATAGAAGAATTCACTGGACTTATAATCCTGGGAATACGTCTACTAATTTTGGGGCTACAGGTTT